>Ga0256404_1005226_pt1 | contig 23280 bp, 19 predicted proteins | sample RumenRJG_01DNA_FD_185990 | JGI IMG/M metagenome (GOLD analysis project Ga0256404, IMG submission 185990) | Bovine rumen microbial communities from Lethbridge, Alberta, Canada - RJG_01 | ecosystem: Host-associated > Mammals > Digestive system > Stomach > Rumen | place: Canada: Alberta | collected... | reverse complement strand
ACAAGCCTGTGGAATATCCGCCTACAAGCGAGATTTTGACCAGTATCCGTAACCTGGAAACTGAAATCACAAACGATCTGAATGATCTCGAAAAGATGCTTGCGGATGAGACAAATTGATATTTGTGGGGATGATGATGGCAAAATATAAACTTGAGGATATATTTGACTTGCAGATGGGCAAGACACCTTCAAGAAATAATCCGGAATACTGGAACTCTTACGATAACAAATGGATTTCAATTGGTGATCTTACTAAGGCAGGAAAGTATATTACTGATACAAAAGAATACTTATCTGACACAGCTGTTGAGGAGAGTGGAATAAAACTGATTCCAGCAAATACAGTTGTAATGAGCTTTAAACTTTCGATTGGAAAGACGGCCATTACATCAGAAGAAATGTATTCAAATGAGGCTATAATGGCGTTTCATGATAAACATGTGGTTGAACTTATGCCAGAGTACATTAATTACATGTTCAAATATAAGAACTGGGATGAGGGAACCAATAAGGCTGTTATGGGTAAGACCTTAAACAAAACAACTTTATCGAAGGTTGAGATTGAGGTCTGTTCGCTTGAAAAGCAAAAGGAAATAGTTGAATTGTTGGATAAAGTTTCAGCAATTTTAGACGGAAGAAATGATGAATTACAAAAATTAGACGAACTCATTAAAGCCCGATTTGTCGAGATGTTTGGGGATCCTGATCATAACGATAAAAGATGGCCAGTAAAGAAGCTAAATGAGCTATGTAACATAGGATCAAGCAAACGTATTTATCAGGAAGAGCTAACGATGGAGGGTATTCCATTTTGGCGCATATCCGATCTTGTTGCCAAGATGGATACTGGAAATGTCGAGAGTAGCTTATACATACCTGAAAGCAGATATGAGGAGCTAAAAGCGCAAGGTCTTGTGCCGGAACCGGGAGATATTCTTGTAACATCAAGAGGAACACTCGGACGTTGTTATATTATTTCAACAGATGATTGTTTCTATTTTCAGGATGGGATGATTAGTTGGCTCAGTCGGTATGAGGATGAAGTTACGCCCTTGTACATACAGTATCTGTTTGATATGCCGGGATTCAGGAAACAGATCGACAGTATGCAGGCAGGTTCAACAGTGGCTTATTTATCTATAGCAATGCTGAAAAAGTTGAATATCATGCTGCCTGACAGGGATTTGCAGGAGCAGTTCGCAGCCTTCGTCGCTCAAGTCAACAAATCAAAAGTTGCCGTTCAGAAGTCACTTGATGAGACACAGGTTTTATTTGATGCTTTAATGCAGAAATATTTTGGTTAAAATAGAGGTATCAGTGGATTTGAGGTGAATTGGCCGGCGATTTGCCTCCTTGATCAAGGAGGTATATCAAAGTGGAAGAGGAAATCGTAAGGATCGTCAATGAGATGGCGGAGGTGCTGAATGCTTCTCAATTGAGAAAGCTGCAGGAGGTGCTTTTGAAAGAGCTGTGCCGGGAAAACCGCCTGGAAAAAGCGACGACCAATGAAGAGTATCTTCAGATGTGTTGTATTCGACAGGCATCCGGGTCGGAGAACTGGTGCGGTTAAACATACAAGTGCAGAAAATCCTTGGTTACTCACAAATTGATACTACCATGCAGTATGCCATTGTCAGCCAGAATAACGTAAAGGAATCACACAGAAAATATATTGCATGATGGTGACAGAAGGGAGGATATACATGATGTATCCATACATGACATTTAGTGATGATACAGAAGTAACTCATTCACCATTAAGAGATAATGGAACGGTGAATGTCTATATTGAGACACCAACCGATACCGGTTTTAAGAGCCTTACATGCACATTACCGGAATATACATGGGAAAATAATGGTTACAGTGAAGATGAATTAAGGCATTGGAAAGAATATGTGCAAAACAATGCACATATCATCATGGAACTGGCCAGAGACGGAGGCTTTGCCAATACCACAGCTGTTTAAACTAGGTCCGTATATTGTTTATTTCTGGTCGAACGAAGGCTTTCCACAAGAACCAGTACATGTAACTTAATATCTGGCAACAATAAACGCCAAACGCCGGAGAAAGGAGATGGTGCAAATGACAAATTTTGATTACCTGAATACTGAGCCACAGTTCCATACATTTGCACCAGTGGCAATATCTGCGGAGAAGATTGCTGTGATTGATCCGTCTGCCTGCATTATCAACTGCAGGCGGGCAATGGAATTTGCTATCAAGTGGATGTATTCCGTGGACAAGGCTCTTGTTATGCCATATCAGGATAATCTTGTCACACTCCTTCATACGGAAGAATTTAAGGATCTGATGGATGACAGTCTCTGGCGGCGTCTTGATTTTATCCGCCGGATGGGAAATCAGGTGGCGCATACCGGTAAACCGGCGACACTGGATCAGGCTAAATTATGTCTGAAGGATCTGTTCCTGTTCATGGACTTTATCTCCTATTGCTATGGGGAAAATTATCAGGAACGTAAATATGATGAATCACTGCTGGAACAGCCTGTGCAGAACCCGGAAGCGCTGACGGATTCTCAAAGTGAATCAGATGCAGCTGAAGTTGATCTGAAAGCGCTGATTGAAGAAAACAAGGCACTGAAAGAGGAGCTGACAAAGCGCAGGGAAGAGCAGGCTCCGGATTATGTTACGAAGCCTCTGGATCTCTCTGAATTCAAGACGCGTAAGATTTATATTGATTCCATGCTTGTGGATGCCGGTTGGACAGAAGGAAAAGACTGGCTCAATGAAGTGGAACTGGATGGAATGCCGAATGCTTCTGGCAAGGGATACGCAGACTATGTGCTCTATGATGATGCACATCGTCCGCTTGCTGTCATTGAAGCAAAGCGTACCTGCGTAGATGTGTCCAAAGGTCGTCACCAGGCAAAACTCTATGCGGATCTTCTGGAAACGCAGTATCACAGGCGGCCGGTTGTATTCCTGACGAATGGCTTTGACACAAGAATTGTGGATGGGCAGTATCCGGAACGGCAGTGCGCGGCCATCTGGTCAAAGCGTGACCTTGAGAAATGGTTTAATTTGCTGTCTATGCGGACAAGCCTCCGAAATGTGGTTGTCGATAAGCAGATCGCGGGACGATACTATCAGGAAGCCGCTATTAAAGCAGTCTGCGACAGCTTTGATAATAAGAACCGACGGAAAGCACTGCTTGTCATGGCGACCGGTTCAGGTAAGACAAGAACTGTCATAGCACTGTGTAAAGTGCTGATGAATGCCGGGTGGATCCGCAACATTCTCTTTCTTGCAGACAGAACTTCACTCGTTGTACAGGCAAAACGAAATTTTGTAAATCTTCTGCCGGATCTTTCCTGCAGCAATATTACGGAAGAAAAGAATAACTACGATGCGCACTGCATTTTTTCCACCTATCAGACCATGATCAATCTGATTGATGAAGCAAAGGATGAAGAAGGTAAGATATTCTCCTGTGGCCATTTTGATCTTGTGATCTGTGATGAGGCACATCGCTCCATCTACAATAAATACAGAGACATCTTCAATTACTTCGATGCACCGCTTGTCGGCCTGACGGCAACACCGAAAGATGAGATCGATAAGAACACCTATGAAGTCTTTGACCTTGAAAATGGTGTACCGACTTATGGATATGAGCTGGCGCAGGCGGTAAAGGATGGATATCTGGTTGATTTTCAGTCTGTTGAGACGACACTGAAATTCATAGATCAGGGCATTGTTTACGATGAACTTTCGGATGAGGAAAAAGAAGAATATGAGAAAGACTTTATAGATGAAGATGGAAATCTCCCGGATTCTATCGGTTCTTCCGCGCTAAACACCTGGATCTTTAACGAAGACACCATTCGAAAAGTCCTGCAGACTGTCATGACACAGGGCCTGAAGATTGATTACGGTGAAAAGATCGGCAAGACGATCATTTTTGCCAAAAATCATGCTCATGCGGAGAAGATTCTTGAGGTGTTCCATAAGGAATATCCGCATCTGTCGGATGATTTTGCCAAAGTAATTGATAACCGGATCAATTATGCCCAGAGCGCGATTGATGAATTCAGTGATCCGCGGAAACTGCCGCAGATTGCCATTTCGGTGGATATGCTGGATACAGGTATTGATGTGCCGGAGATTCTGAACCTTGTCTTCTTCAAAAAGGTCATGAGCAAGGCAAAGTTCTGGCAGATGATTGGACGTGGAACAAGACTCTGTCCGGGACTTATGGATGGCAAGGATAAAGATAAGTTCTTTATCTTTGATTTCTGCGGGAACTTTGAATTCTTCCGGATAAACAAGGGAAAACCTTCTGCCAATCAGATTGCGCTGCAAGGCGCGGTCTTTAACCTGGAATTTCAGATGGCATATAAACTACAGACGCTGGAAAACCAGACGCAGAGATTAAAAGCCTATCGGGATAAGCTTGTTGAAATAATGTGCGGCAAGGTATCTGAATTGAACCGGGAGAACTTTGCCGTACGCCAGCATATCAAGTACGTGGACCTTTATTCGAAGCCGGAAGGATATCAATCGTTATCTTATGAAGATACGCTGACCATTCAGGATGAACTCGCTCCGCTGGTTCTTCCGGATTCTGATCCGGCAAGCAGTGTTCGTTTTGATGCGCTGATATACGGGATAGAACTGGCATATCTTTCAGGAGAGAAGTATGCCAGAGCCCGTAAAGATCTCCTGAAACACGTCAGAGCGCTGGCTGATATTGCCAACATACCGGCAATTCAGGGAAAGTCTGAGCTGATCCGAACCATTCTTCATACAGATTATCTGGAAAATGCCGGAATTGATGAGTTTGAGAAGATCCGGGAAGAACTGCGTGATCTGATGGTATACATACACACACCATCTGTCCGGTATGATACGAATTTTACCGATGATATCCTGAACATGGAAGTCCACGAATTCGAACTGGATTATGGGGAACTTGCCAATTATAAGGCGAAGGCGGAATACTATGTTCGGACGCATCAAGATATGATCACGATTGCGAAGCTGAAAACCAATAAGCCGTTAACGGTAAATGATATTGAGATTCTGGAGGAAGTGCTCTGGAGTGAGGTTGGTACCAAAGAGGAATATGAGCAGGAATACGGCGATAAACCTCTCGGTGAATTTGTTCGGAGCATCGTCGGTCTTGATATGAATGCGGCGAAGGAAGCATTCTCTGCATATTTGAATGACGTGAATCTTGATAGCCGTCAGATCTATTTCGTTAATCAGATCGTGGAGTACATCGTTCACAACGGGATGATGAAAGACCTCTCTGTCCTGCAGGAAGCACCATTCACAGATCGTGGCAGCATTGTTGAAATCTTTCCGGACCTGAATGTGTGGATGGGCATTCGGAAAGTAATCGAACAAATCAATGCGAATGCTGCATAAAACGTTGAAGAAAACTTCTACGATGACAAAAATTATGACCCCTCGGGGGAAAGCGGCGAAAGCCCTATCCGACAATCACGGATTGGGAACTCGGACACCGGAAGATACCGGATTAGTGAGTAAAGATCTTCAACGGTACTTACCTGATATGAGTAAGCGTAAAACCCTGCGCCTACAGACTGATGTCAATGATCGTAGACCGATTGCTTTTTGAGAAGAAAGGTGTCGGTCATTTTTTATGCCATGAGAAGGAGGCGATTTTGTGGAAGTTACATATATGCATTGACATATATCTATATATTTGATAGCTTTTCCCATAGATAGTCATCAATGTTTAAGGAAGAAGGGTATGTTTTTTATGACAGAAGAGCAGGTTTCCTCCATTTGTAAGGCTCTCGGAGATCCGAACAGACTTCGAATTGTAAAGATGCTTTCCGGGTGTGAAAAGTGTGCGTGCGTGATCCTTGAGGCTTTTGATATTACGCAGCCGACACTTTCTCATCACATGAAGATTCTCTGCGACTGCGGGCTGGTCAATGTCCGGAAGGATGGCAAATGGAGTTATTATTCCCTGAACTGTGAGAAGCTGCGGGATTTTCAGAGGTTTATCGGTAATCTGGACTGCGAGATAAAAGACAGCTGTGCGGCCGGAAAGTGTGAATGTCAATGAAGCAAAAGACAGGAATCAGCTTTTTTCAAAAGTATCTGACGGTGTGGGTTCTGCTCTGCATGGCGGCAGGCATTGTGATTGGTCATTTTATCCCGGTAGTTCCGGAAGCGCTGGGGCGGATGGAAATTGCCGGCATTTCCATCCCGATTGCGATTCTCATCTGGATCATGATCTACCCGATGATGATTAAGGTGGATTTCCAGAGTGTGAAGGAAGTCGGGAAAAATCCCAAGGGACTTTTTCTGACTTGGATTGTCAATTGGGTGATCAAGCCGTTTACGATGTATGGTTTTGCTTCGCTTTTTCTCTTTGGGGTGTTTAAGAATTTCATTTCTCCGGATCTGGCGACACAGTATCTGGCCGGTGCGGTGCTGCTTGGAGCGGCTCCATGCACAGCAATGGTTTTTGTGTGGAGCACACTGGTGAACGGCAATCCAGCCTATACCGTGGTGCAGGTGGCAACCAATGATCTGATTATTCTGATCGCCTTTGTGCCGATCGTAAAGTTCCTGCTTGGTGTCTCCAACGTGTCTGTGCCGTACAGCACGCTGTTCGTGAGCATCTTTCTCTTTGTAGTCATTCCGCTGGCAGGAGGCGTCATCACCCGCTTCGCGGTCATAAACAGGAGGGGGCAAGACTATTTGGAGAATGAATTTGTCCATAAGTTTGACAACGCCACGACGGCCGGGCTCCTTCTGACGCTGGTCATCATCTTCAGCTCACAGGCAGAGGTTATTCTTGGCAACCCGCTTCACATCGTGCTGATTGCGGTACCTCTCATTATACAGACATTTGTGATTTTTTTCCTTGCTTATGGAGCGGGGAGACTCATCCGACTGCCGTTTGAAATCGCGGCACCTGCCGGCATGATCGGCGCGTCCAACTTCTTTGAGCTGGCTGTAGCAGTCGCAATTGCCCTGTTTGGAACCACGAGCCCTGCGGCACTTGCGACGACGGTCGGTGTTCTGACAGAGGTGCCGGTCATGCTGACACTCGTAAAAATCGCGAACAAGACAAAAGGATGGTTTTCTGATGGCAGATAAAACGGTAGCATTCTGACTGGGGACTTGAAGATCCGACTGGGAAACCGGATGAGGAATATCTGAAAGTGATCGCTCAGATACAGAAACAGTTGAAGAGAAGATTTGGGTAAGGAGACCAGCAACAATGAGTGACGAATATCTGATCAAAAATACGACACGAGAGATGCGGGAGCGCATTGTAAACGAGGCACTCGGTGTAACCGATGGGCTGTGCGACGGATGCGCTCCGGGGATCCTCAAGATGTATGATGCCTACATTGAGGGCAAAATGGAGCTTACTGAGGTGAATGCTGCTTTCCATGCGAGATATGTTGTGGAGCACGAGGATGAGCGGGGTATGCAGGGAGCTTCCTGCGTCGAGGGCCGGATCTGACATTGATCTTATCTTCCATAGAGAAAGATTCCATAGGGAGGCTTTCACGTAGAAGGGCGAAAGGATGGCACAAAGCGAACGATAAACAGCCTGCAATATAAGCGAGAGGCTGTAGACCCTTATATTCAGCGGGTTTGCAGCCTCTCTTTCTGTTTAGTGACAATATAAAAATGGATATTTTGTTGGCAGGTATATCAGTATAGAGAAACTAATAGAGACAACAAAAGATCAATATTACGACGCACTGCAGGCAAGCTCAGCGGGGTGGCATGAAGGAAATAACGATTATATGCCATTTGTCGTATATATGCTCAGCGTCATAATAGCTGCCTATCGCGAGTTTATGGAACGCACGGAACTTGTGGAAGAACGGAAAGTTTCGAGGCCGGACCGCATCGAAGAGATGCTGCGGAAAAAGCTCGGGACTTTTACAAAAACTGAGATACAAATCGAATTTCCAAACATCGGGTAGGCAACGATTCAAAGGACACTTTTGAAGCTTCAGAAGGAAAATAAGATCATTAAAATCGGCGGAGGCCGCTATACGAAGTACCGTTGGAATTGGGATAAAGAGGAGTGATTTCAGACGGTACTATGATGTAAGGAAAAGTAACCATGGAGATGCCGCTGTTAAGGTCGCTGTATCTTCATGGTTTTATGCGTTGTGTGCGGTAAGCTGATTTTACATTTGTGCGTTTATTCGCTTTCCCAGAAAAGCTCGTCAAGTGTTTTATCCAGTGCTTTGCAGATGGCGATGCAGAGCCGGATTGTTGGGTTATAATCCCCTTTTTCAATCGCATTGTGTGTCGTGGATAAAGGGCAGTTCAAGCCTATGGATCTGGCGGTTTATTTTGAAGTAGACAGCTTTCTGCCGGTCAGACCTGAATTTGAATTTCTCAGAGCAAACAGTTACCGAAAAACTGACATAATGGGAGAGGGATTCAGGCTTCGTACAATGAAATTCCGCGGGCAAATATCGCAGGGGTTGCTTTTGCCAACAGATGATTTTCCAGAACTTGTTGAAGCTGCTGAGGTCGGAACCGATGTTACGGAATCCCTGGGCGTTAAAGAATGGGAGATTGAAGAGAGAATCAGTACCGGAGGTACTATGATAGGCACACTCCCATATGATATTCCGCATACTGACGAAACGAGAGTTCAGGCTGAACCAGACCTGATACAGGCTTTTGCAGGGCTTGAATATTATATCAGTACAAAGATGGATGGATCTTCGCATTCCGTTGGAATTGATGAGAACGGATTCCATGTTACAGGGCATAACTATGAGTATAAGGATGATGGGAAAAGTCCTTTTTATGAACTGATAAAATCAATGCATCTGCAGGGGAAAATGGAGAGCTTCGCCAGAGAAAACGCACTTCATACTTTTACTATACAAGGCGAACTTTGCGCTCCTGGAATTCAGAAGAACCGTTTGAGACTTTCCAAACCCGAATGGTATGTTTTTACTATAAGAGAGAATGGGAAGAGGGTCTGCCTGTCCAGAATGCTGGAAATATGTAGAACTCTGGGATTGCAGACAGTTCCTATTGAGGAAGTCGGCATGGATCTTCCGGCAAAATATCCGACGGTCGAGGCTCTCCTTGAACGTGCTGACGGAAATTATTCCAATGGTGGAAAGAAAGAAGGTATAGTAATCAGGCCGACTGAGCCAATTTATAATGAATTGATCAGCGCCAGCCTTTCCATGAAAGTTGTGAGCAACAAATATCTTTTAAAGAATGAGCAGTAAAGAGAAGGTGTAATGATATGGTTATAGCCGCATTTACCGGAGTTGGAAAAAGTTATTTCGCAGATCATGTGGAAAGTGCAAAAGATTTTCCGTTAATGCCCTACAAATATACAGACCTTGGCGAAAATACGGTTACAAAAGCGAAAGGCGAGCGCAGCAAGGCAGATCCATCACACATATTGAATCCGGAATGGCCGGATAATTATATCCGTGCAGTGGCAAACCAGTTTCATGATTACAAATATTTGGTCATTCCCTCTGACAAGCAGGTATTGCAGGGACTTCAGTTGCTGCAGATCCCATATATTCTTGTGTATCCCGAACAGAATGCAAAAAATGAATATAGAAGAAGATATGAAGAGCGTGGCAACACAGAAGATTTTATTCATATATTTGCAGATCAGTGGGATTTCTGGATGAACAGCCTTCGGAAGGATTCATATGGATGGAGTATAGAAATTGCAAAGGATCAGTATCTGCTCAATGCAAAAGAGAAAATTGATGAGATTATTGAACGAGAAGAAGCGGTTATCCATTTTGATGTCGATCAAGAAATCGCAGAGGAAGCAGAAAGAATTTTGTTAAAATACGATCTTTCAATACCCGAATACCTGAGACGGACGTTGATATGGAGTTTTCACCATGAAGGGGAGACACAGAAGATGCTTCAGGAGTATGGCGGTATTAATTTGAAGAAAGAGTTAATAGAAACAAATGACACCGACAATTGATATAAAAAGAACAGGAAAACAAATTCGCAGATATATGAAACTTCGCGGATTGTCTGTTGCTGAGGTCAGCACTTACCTTTCGCTCGGATGCGTACAGTCGGTTTATCACTGGCTGTCGGGGTAAAGTCTTCCCAGCACAGACAATTTGTATGCGTTAAGAGTTCTTCTTAAAGTGCCGATGGATGAGCTGGTTGTAGGGGAACAGAATTGTTTCGGCATATGCGGGCGGAATACTATCGCTGCCGCTGTATATGGCGATGTTTCTTTGAATCAAATTGATCTTATCTCGCTACTTGATATGAATTTGGAATACAGTACGATATTAATGCCAGGAACAAAACAACTATTGTGAATTGTCAAATATCGACCAGAAAATGTACGGAGAAGAGGGAATTGTTATGTCCAGTGAAATCAGACAAAGGAAGATGCTGCCAAAGTACATCGAGGTACGCGGCGCAAAGGTCCACAATCTGAAAAACATTGATGTCAATATTCCGCTTCATGAGATCGTAGCGATAGCAGGTGTCTCCGGTTCGGGGAAATCCTCGCTTGCGCTTGGCACGCTGTATGCAGAGGGATCCCGCAGATATCTGGAATCACTCTCTACCTACACGCGCCGGAGGATGACGCAGGCGGAACGGGCGGATGTGGATGATGTCCGCTACGTGCCGGCGGCGCTTGCGCTGCGCCAGCGGCCCGGAGTTCCCGGCATCCGCAGTACATTCGGGACACTTTCGGAGCTGCTCAATAGTCTGCGGCTGATGTTTTCGCGGCTTGCGAGCCACCGCTGCCCCAACGGGCATTACTGCTCGCCGTCTCTTTCTGTCGCGGCCATGCAGGAAATTACCTGCCCGGTCTGCGGCGAGAAATTCTACGGCCCCGGTGCCGAGGAGCTTGCCTTCAACAGCACCGGCGCCTGCAAGACCTGCGGCGGAACGGGAGTCGTTCAGACCGTGAATGAAGCAGCACTGGTGCCGGATGATTCCAAGACAATTGACGAAGGCGCGGTTGTCGTCTGGGGAACGCTCATGTGGTCGCTCATGAAGGATATCGTGCGGACGATGGGGGTTCGGACCGATGTGCCGTTCCGTGACCTCTCGCCGGAGGAAAAGGAAATTGTCTACCACGGCGAACTGAAAAAACATCACATCCACTACGTCAATCCGAACACGCTGGAACCGGCGGAGATGGATTTTAATTATTACAGCGCGGTTAATTCCGTGAAGAATTCCCTCGCCAAGGTCAAGGACGAGAAGGGAATGAAGCGGCTCGAAAAATATCTGGAAGAAGATGTCTGCCCGGACTGTCACGGGACAAGGCTCTCGGAAGCCGCCCGCGCGCCGCGGCTTCGGGGAATCGGACTGGATGAGGCGGCAGCCATGACACTCTCGGAGTTGATTCCCTGGGTGCAGGGAGTACCGGCATCTCTTCCGGAAGAGATGCGGCCGATGGCGGAAAACATCTGCGAATCCTTCATGGACGTCTCCAGGCGGCTGATGGACCTCGGCCTTGGATACCTTTCGCTTGACCGGGCAGCCTCGACGCTTTCCACGGGTGAACGGCAGCGTGTGCAGCTCGCAAGGGCTGTCCGTAACCGCACGACCGGCGTCCTTTATGTTCTCGATGAGCCGTCGATCGGTCTGCACCCTTACAATCTCAAGGGCCTGACCGGCGTGATGGATGATCTTCGGGCGGACGGAAACTCCGTCATCATTGTCGATCATGACACACAGGTTTTGAAGCATGCCGACTGGATGATCGAGATGGGAAAAGGAGCCGGAGCAGACGGCGGGACGGTGATTTCCGAGGGGATCATCGAAGACATTTCTAAGAATCCGGAGTCTGTCATCGGCCCGTTCCTCTCCGATCAGTATGAAGCAAGAATCCGTCCGGTTACGGAGACGGCTTCCATGTTTGAGAAAGGCGCCATACATCTGGAGACAGGGATGATTCACACGGTGCATCCTCTGGACGTTCGGCTCCCGATGGGACGGCTTACCGCAGTGACGGGTGTTTCCGGTTCCGGCAAGACGACAATGGTGCTCGAAAGCCTGATTCCGGCACTGAAGGCAAAGATCAGCGGGCAGAAGCTGCCGGCACATGTAAAAAACATCGAAGCGGAAGGCATTACACAGGTCAAACTGATTGACGCGACGCCGATCGGCATCAATGTGCGCTCGACCGTGGCAACGTACGCGAATGTCCATGACGAACTCAGAAAAGTATACGCAAAAACAAAAGACGCGAAGGAACACGGTTTCAAGGCCGGAGATTTCTCTTACAACACGGGGAAGCTCCGCTGCCCGACCTGCGACGGCACAGGGGAGATCTCACTGGACGTTCAGTTCCTGCCCGATGTGAAGATTCCCTGCCCGGACTGCCGGGGTTCCCGGTACAGCAGAGATGCTTTTGATATCCGCAGGAAAGCGAAGGACGGAAATGAATACAGCCTGCCGGAGCTCATGAATATGAGTGTGGATCAGGTGCTTCACGCGCTCGGCGGACTGAAGCTCCTGCAGCAGCGCCTGCAGGTGCTGCACGACTTAGGCCTTGGCTATCTGACTCTCGGAGAGGAAACGCCGGGACTTTCCGGCGGCGAAGCGCAGCGGTTGAAGCTTGCCAGCGAGATGGGAAAGGGCCAGAGCGACTCTGTATTCGTTTTTGATGAACCGACGATCGGTCTGCATCCGCAGGATGTGAAGACGCTGCTGCTTGTTTTTCAGACTTTGATTGACCATGGAGCAACTGTCGTTGTCATTGAGCATGACCTTGATGTCATTAAGAATGCCGATTATATCATCGATATGGGGCCGGGCGGCGGAAAGGAAGGCGGCAGGATCGTTGCCTGCGGGACACCGGACGAGATCAAACAGTTTCATGAAAGCATTACCGGGCGTTATATATAGCATGATCATGAAAATCAGAACCATTTCAGAGGAACTGAAAAAAGAATATGGTCAGAAGATTTACAAGCTGTCACTTTCTTCCGGCTGCAGCTGCCCGAATCGGGATGGAATGATCGGAACTGGTGGCTGTACGTTTTGCTCGGAGGGCGGTTCCGGTGATTTTGCATCGCCCTTTCTCCCGATTGATGAACAGATACGTCTGTCCAGAGCATGGATCGACCGAAAAATTCCAGCTTCAGTTCCGGATGAAAAACGGCGGTATATTGCCTACTTTCAGTCTTATACGAATACATATGGAGACACGGCGCGGCTGAAAGCTTTGTATATGGAAACCATTAAGCGCCCGGAAATCCTGATTCTTTCGATCGGAACCCGTCCGGATTGTCTGCCGGACGAAAGCATCCAGATGCTCAAAGAGCTTTCGTCAATAAAGCCCGTATGGGTCGAGCTTGGTCTGCAGACAATTCATGAGAAGACGGCGCAGAGAATTCACCGGGGTTACACACTTCCGGTTTTTGAGGACGCCGTGCGAAAGCTGAAGGCGGCAGGGCTGACGGTCATCGTGCATGTCATTCTCGGGCTTCCCGGTGAGAAGCATGAAGATATGTATGAGACTGTACAATATCTTTCCGATATGCGGCCAAGGCCTGACGGAATCAAGCTGCAGCTGCTGCATGTTCTGAAAGGGACGAAACTTGCTGACGAGTTTAAAGCAGATCCGTTTCACATCATGACGCTTGAAGAGTATACGGAGGTGGTGGTGCACTGCCTTCAAATACTCCCCCCGGAGATGATCATCCACCGCATCACCGGGGATGGACCGAAAAAGCTTCTGATTCAGCCGGAATGGAGCGCGGACAAGAAAAAGGTTCTGAATACCCTGAACCGGGCGATCCGAGAAGCGGAGAGGGGATAATCTGATGCAGGCAGACCGGGCATACCGCATTGTATATATCGATCCTTCTTTGCTATGATCAGGATAATATGGATAATAAGAGGGGAAAGTCAGAGGAATCCATTAGGGAGAGCATCTCGGAGCGGTTCCGGATGTAAATCGCTTTGAAGGATGCCATCGACAGAGGTGATCCGATCCGGAGGAAAAGGGCATGGAAATATTTCTTTCCGAACTCGAAACATATATGTATGACATTGTCGAGGTGTGCACGAGTCTTCTCGAGTTCTTCGGCATTGTCGTTCTGGTGACTTCTGCTGTCCGGGCGTTCATCCGCTGGGTACGGCGTGACCGCCAGAATATCCGGCTTGATCTTGCGCAGGGCATTGCGCTCGCCCTGGAATTCAAGATGGGCGGCGAGGTTCTCCGCACGGTGGTTGTCCGGGAATGGTCCGAGCTTGGCATACTCGGAGCAATCATCGTGCTCCGCGCGATGCTGACCTTCCTGATTCACTGGGAGATCAAGAACGAGAAGAAGGATATGGCGGAAAATACGACCTCTGCCGCTGCGAAAGAGGTGTAAATCGTGACACAAGAGAAGCTATGGACCATACCGTTTGGGAATCAGAGAGAGATTTCACAGAATATCGGTTTGCGCAAGTTAGCTCATAAAAGTGTGAATTGAGTCAAAAAAGTGGCTCATAAATTTGATAAATACAATTTTCGGTTTTTCTTCGGGCCGCAGTTTTTCTATGGCGGTAGCTGTTTTTCGGGAGTGTCGATGATTACAGGAAGAGCCCGGCGGGAAAAGTGTTTCTGGTATGTGCGGAAAAGTTACAGAAATACCGTGATCTGGTTTCTCCTGATCCGGATGATTTTCTCGTCCTGCATCCGGGAAAGTTCCCGGCTGAGGGCACTCCGGTTGACGGAGAGAAAGTCGGCCAGCTCCTGCCGGGAGTATGGAATGACAACACAGTACCCGGAATCTGCGGTACTGTCGGGATCCGGGCGACCGTCTCCGCTCCCGGCTTCACTTTGAAAGTAGGCGAGCAATCTGTCCCGGATCGTGGGCTGCGAGATGATGCTCATCTTTTCCATCAGCTTTCTATTTTTTTCGGAGAGAACAGCAAACATGTTTACAATCAGCTGGCTGTGAAAGGCGCATTGATTGCTGCAGACGTGCAAAATCTTCCAGAGAGGCATAAACATGATCCGGCAGTTGGTTGCTGCGACGTAGGTGACTGCTGACTGTGTGGTGGCGCCGAGAGAGAAGGTCTCCCCAAGCAGCTCGCCGACCCGGATGTCCGTCAGATGGGCCAGATTGCCCAGAAAGTCCTCCTTCTGAATGGTGACCCGTCCCTCCAGCACCAATCCAACATATCGCACATCATCTGCTTCCATGATCAGGTAATTTCCAGCAGAGAAGGACCGCACCGAACCGTTCAGACAGGTGAGGAGTGTCTTCAGGTCCTTGTCGTCAATTTCATCGAAAACGTGGGATTTCCTTAGAATTTTCAGCGTCTCCCCATCCATCTCGGCTCCATTCTGAATGTTCTGTACCAGTTGCAGATGCCAGTTGCAGATGCAACATCATTATAACCTCAAGTTCAGAAGCATAATCGGCGACAAACCCAGTAACCATGCGGGTTTGCCGCCGATTATGCTTCTGAACTTGAGATCAGGATTTTGCCAGAAGATATGGGTACAGGCTGTCCGGATCCGCTGCGGGAATCAGATGAAGATGCAGCCCCTGCTCCAGAAGCTCCGGCTGCCGCACCAGGTCCGCGGGACTTCCGTCTGCGATGATGGTGCCGCTTTTGATCAGGCAGATCCTGTCGCTGATGGCAAAACTCTGGGGGAGATCGTGAGATGCCAGGAGAATCGTGTGGCCCAGGTCACGGAGTGAGCGCAGAATTTCTCCAAGCTCCTGCTGATGTCGGACATCCAGTCCGGCACCGGGTTCATCCAGTAAGAGATACGGTGCATCCTGCGCAATTACCATGGCGAGCCATGCCCGTTTCCGCTCCCCTCCGGAGAGTGTCGCAAGATTCCGGTCTGCGAGTTCCTTCATTCCCGCCAGCGAAAGGGCACTGTTTACCGCTGCAAGGTCTGCTGCTGTCATTCTGCGGGAGAAGTTCATCCGCGAGAAGCGGCCATGGGAAGCGAGCATGCGGACTGTCATATCAGGGACCGGGTTCTCCTGGGGGAGATATGCCAGAAGCGCCGCCCGCTTTTTGGCCTGCAGTGCGGAGGGGTCCTGTTCATCCACGAGAAGAGAACCGGCATGGGGGACAAGTCCCAGGATTGTTTTGAGCAGGGTGGACTTGCCGCTGCCGTTTTCACCGGCAAGGGTGATAATGCCGGAGGAGAGATCCAGGGATGGAATGGAGAGCACAGGCCTTCCGGGATATCCCGCGCTCACATTTCGAAGACAGATCACAGCTTTGCCCTCCTTTTCCGCTGCACGAGGATCACCAGGAAGAAGGGAGCGCCAAGGAAGGAGAGAAGCAGCCCTACAGGCAGCTCATAAGGATAAAACAACGTTCTTGCCGCCAGATCGCAGAGGATGAGAAAGCTGCTGCCATAAAGCGTGCAAAGCAGGAGCTGCGGAAAGACGCCCAGAGTTTTGCGCCGGATCATGTTGGGAATGATGAGTCCGACAAAGCTGATGAGGCCGGAGAGTGTGACCGCTGCCGCGGCAAGAAGCGCTGCCAGTGCGATGGCTGCGGCGCGGCACACCCGGACATTGAGTCCGACGCCATAGGCGGCTTCATCCCCGAGACGCAGGAGTTCCACGCGCTGAGCCAGAATCAGCGAGAGCAGAATGCCGATCAGGATCAGGGGAAAGGCTGCAGTGAGCTGAGAAAGGGAGACATTCTGAATGCCTCCGATGGTAAAGGCCGCTTTGTCCGGCGATGTTTCCGGGAAAAAGGTTGTCACGGTGTTGATGCCGGCGGTAAACAGAGAGGAGACGGCGACGCCGGTCAGGATGATCGTAAAGCGGGTTCCGCCCGCAAGATGGGAAATGAACAGTACAAGGCCGGCCGCAATGCCGGCACCAAGGAAGGCAGCCACTATCCGGAGTTCAGGGCTGCCGGGCATTGCCAGGATTGCAAGCAGAGTGAAGAAACCGGCACCCGCATTGACGCCGATAATCCCGGGGGAGGCCAGGTCGTTGGACAGCGCCTCCTGAAGCAAAAGTCCGGAGACCGAGAGAGACGCACCTGACAGGAGACCTGCGAGAACTCTTGGAAGGCGGGCATAACGAAGAACCATGGCAGCCTGTCCTTCTTCCTGCGTATGCCAGAGCGCAGCCCAGAAATCTGCAGAAGAGATATCCCTCGTCCCTGACAAGAGTGACAGAAAGAGGGAAAACAGCAGAAGGGGGATACCGCCTGACAGAAGCAGGCGCTCACTTTTTCCGGGTGCTGTAGATGTACTCATACGCCTCATCCCACCGTGCATTTGGTTTGTATTGGAATAAATCTTTGGGCAGATGACAGACATGCCCCTCTTTTACGGCAGACAGATTCTGCCAGAGTGGATCGGATGCAAAACGTGCCTCAAAGACGGATTTTGCCTCTGCCTCTTTGCCGCCGTAGACGACAAAAAGGTAATCCGGATTCATGCTGGCGATCGCCTCTGTGCTGAGTTCGTTCAGTGCGGAAGTATCCGAGGCGAGATTAGTCATGTGAAGGTCATCCAGAATCTCGGTGAGAAAGGAGTCCTCCTTTAACGCCTTGGATTTGGTGGCAGAGATTCGGAGAGCAAGGTAGGAGGCCTGCGGCAGCGTGGAGGCCTCCTCTTTGATCTGTTCGATGCGGTCTGCCACAGCGGCAACATTGGCCTGGTACAGATCCTCCCGTCCGGTCATACCGGTCAGGTCCTTCATCACAGTCTGATAATCCGCAAAGGAATTGATATCCACTGGATAAACCGTGATACCGGACTCTTCCAGCGGCGCGACCAGTTCCTTCTGCGATGGAATATCCTCGCTCAGCATAACCATATCCGGATTGAGGGAGAGAATGGACTCAAGACTCGGATCGGAGACTGTCCCGACAGAGACCGCGTCCTTTCCGATGCCCGTGAGCGACATGCCATCGCTGGTAATCCCGGAGAGCTGCCCGCCGGAGAGGAGCCACAGCTCCCCAATGGATTTTGATAACGCAGCGACCGATTCCGGCTGCTTCGCCTGCGGCTCCGCGGGAGCTGCAGCCCTGCCGCAGGAGGTTAGCAGCAGTGCGGAGAGAATCAGGATGGCAGGAAATATCTTTTTCATAAGATGCCTTTCGCTTCAGAGTATTTTATAATTCAAATTATACTCTGGAATGATCTTAAACTGATTGCAATTGCAACATGACAGATGTATTTGCAGCTTCCGGAGTAACAAAAGGCTGAATTGAAAGTGATTCGATCCGGAGGAAATGCATACAATATAGAACAGAACGAGGAGGAAGCTTATGTTATATCCTGTGTTGACAGCATCGAGGATGGTCAGTGATCTGTCCGGTATCTGGGACTTTAAACTGGACGACGGAAAGGGTTTTACAGAAGAATGGTATCGGAGGCCGCTGGAGGATGCCACCACGATGCCGGTGCCGGCATCCTACAATGATCTGAAGGAGGGGATTTCCTTCCGGGATCATTACGGCTGGGTCTTTTATCAGAGAATGATCTCCGTGCCGGCGTATGTGCGGAACACGCAGCGTGTGGTGCTCCGCTGCGACGCGGTCACGCATCACGCGAGGGTCTATCTGAACGGAGAGATGATCTGCGAGCATCGCGGCGGGTTCCTGCCCTTTGAGGCGGAGGTCGGCGACCTGCTGACGAATGGCGACAATCTGCTCACGATCGCGGTGGACAACGTCATCGATTACACCACCCTGCCGGTCGGCGGACAGGCGAACATGATGAACAGCATGTCCATGGCGGGCGCGGCGTACCACTCGGATAAGAAACAGAACAACCCGAATTTTGACTTCTTCAATTACTGCGGTATCACGCGGCCGGTGCGTCTGTATACCACGCCGAAGAATTACATCGCGGATGTGGCATTGGTTCCGTCTGTGGAAGGCCAGAATGCGGAGATCCGGTACAGCGTCGAGACGGTCGGGATCGGCGCCTGCAGAGTCGAGGTTTATGACCGGGAGGGCCGTAAGGTGGCCTGCGCCGACGGCGCGGAGGGAACCCTGCGCATCGAAAATGTCCATCTCTGGCAGCCCCTCGCGGCGTATCTGTATCAGGTCAAAATCTATTTTGCAGACGATGTGTATGAGCTGCCGTACGGCGTGCGGACGGTGAGGGTCGAGGGGACGAAGTTCCTGATCAACGGCAGACCGTTCTATTTCAAGGGGTACGGAAAGCACGAGGATACTTTCCCGGGCGGGCGCGGCCTGAATATGCCGATGAATGTGAAGGATATTTCGCTCATGAAGTGGCAGGGCGCCAACAGTTTCCGCTGCAGCCACTATCCGTACAGTGAGGAGATGATGCGGCTGTGCGACGAGGAGGGAATCGTGGTCATTGACGAGACCACCGCGGTCGGCGTGAATCTGAATTTCGGCGGCGGCGCGAACTTCAACGGGCAGAGGATCGGGACCTTCGACAGGGAGCACGGTGTGAAGACGCAGGAGCATCACAAGGAGGTCATCCGCGATCTGATCGCGAGGGATCGGAATCACGCCTGCGTCGTGATGTGGAATATCGCGAACGAGCCGGATTCGTCCGGCGAGGGGGCTTATGAATATTTCAAGCCGCTGTATGACCTGGCGCGCGAGCTCGATCCGGAGAAACGGCCCTGCACGCTTACCTCGGTGCAGATGGCGGGCGGTCCGGAGTCGGATGTATCGGCAAAGCTCTCGGATGTGATCTGCCTCAACCGCTACTACGGATGGTATTTTGGAGGACCGGACCTCGAGGTGCCGGAGCAGGTGCTCCGCGACGAGCTGAAGGCCTGGGAGAAGCTCGGCAAGCCGCTGATGTTCACGGAGTACGGCGCGGACACGGTGATGGGCTTCCATGACACGACGCCGGTGATGTACACGGAGGAGTATCAGGTCGACTACTACAAGATGAATAACAAAGTATTCGATGAATTTGCCTTTGTCGTCGGCGAGCAGGTCTGGAATTTCGCGGATTTTGCGACGAGCCAGAGTCTGCTGCGGGTTCAGGGAAACAAGAAGGGACTCTTCACGCGGGACCGCAAGCCGAAGCTCGCGGCGCATTATTTCCGGGAGAGATGGCACAGCATTCCGGACTTTGATTATAAGAAGTGAGAGAAGGGGCAGGCTGGATATGAGAAGGAGAGAACAGAGTGCGCTGATACTGCGGAAGGATAAGGAACTGCTGCGGATTGAGGCGTGGGGGCGCGACAGCTTTCGGGTGAGGGCGACGCAGCGGAGTATGTTCCAGTCGAATCCGGATTTGACTGCGCTCGAGGAGAATCCGCCGGAGACGGATCAGGAGGTTGTCTTTTTTGAAGAGGGTTCGAGTGAATTTCTGCAAAATGGCAGGATTCTCTGCGAGATCACCAGGACGGACAAGCTGATCTTTTATCGGGTGGATGAGAACGGAGCGAGGAAGGAACTGCTTCAGGAGTATCAGCGCACGCGGGGAATGTCTGAGGAAGGCAGAAAGGAATTCAACAGTGCGCTGGAGATTGAACCGAGAACGTTTGTGTCCTACGAGGGCATGGACAACTATCGTCTCTATGCGCGCTTTGAGGCGGAGGAGGATGAAAAGCTGTTCGGGATGGGGCAGTATCAGCAGCCCTATCTTGATCTGAAAGGCTGCAGGCTGGAGCTGGCGCACCGGAATTCGCAGGCAAGTGTTCCGTTTGTGATTTCAAGCCGTGGCTATGGGATGCTCTGGAATAATCCATCCATCGGGGCGGTGACGTTTGGAAAGAATCTGACGGAATGGTATGCGGAATCCACAAAGCAGCTGGATTACTGGATCACTGCGGCGGACACACCGGCAGAAATTGAGCATCATTATGCGGATGTAACGGGAAAGGTTCCCATGATGCCGGAGTATGGGCTCGGATTCTGGCAGTGCAAGCTTCGCTACAAGACGCAGGAGGAGATTCTGGAGACTGCGAGGGAATATAAGCGCAGGAATCTTCCGGTTGATGTCATTGTCGTGGATTACTTCCACTGGCCGCATCAGGGAGACTGGGATTTTGACGCGGAATACTGGCCGGACCCCGCTGGGATGGTGCGTGAGCTGGAAAAGATGGGAATTAAGCTCATGGTTTCCATCTGGCCGACCGTGGAGGAGGAGAGCGTCAATTATCAGGAAATGACAGAGGAAGGATATCTTGTCCGATCGGAGCGGGGAAAACGAATCGGGCAGCTGGGCGACGCGGCGCTGGTCGATGTCACCTGTCCTGACGCCCGGCATTACGTGTGGGAGAAAATCAGAGAAAACTATTATGAAAAGGGAATCCGGATCTTCTGGCTGGATGAGGCGGAACCGGAATTTACAGGATACGAGTATCAGCATTATCGGTATTTCCAGGGCGCAGATCTTGAGGTCGGGAATATTTATCCCAGGGAATATGCCCGCATGGCCTACGAGGGCATGGCGAAGGAGGGACAGACTAATATCGTGAATCTGCTCCGCTGTGCCTGGGCGGGATCGCAGAAGTACGGCGCGCTGGTGTGGTCCGGAGACATCGATTCCTCCTTCCGGTCACTCCGGAATCAGCTGTGTGCCGGATTAAATATGGGTCTTGCCGGGATTCCCTGGTGGACGACGGACATCGGCGGCTTCCACGGCGGCAATATCCATGATCCGGCATTTCATGAGCTGTTTGCCCGCTGGTTTGAGTTCGGGGCCTTCTGCCCGGTCATGAGGCTCCATGGATTCCGGGAACCGTTCCAGGAACCGATGTCGGATCATGGCGGAGGAAAGGCGATCTCCGGCGCGGAGAATGAGGTGTGGAGCTATGGGGAAGAGGTTTACCGGATATGCTGTAAATATCTGAAAATCAGGGAGGCGCTTCGGCCATATATCCGGACACTGATGGAAGCGGCTCATACCTCCGGAGATCCTGTCATGCGTCCTCTTTTCTATGATTTTCCGCAGGATTCGGAAACGTGGAGTCTGAAGGATGAGTATATGTTCGGGCCGGATGTTCTGGCCGCGCCGATCCTGGAGATGGGCGAGAGGCAGAGGAAGGTGTATCTTCCGGCCGGAAGCTGGTATGACTTTTATACCGGGCAGGCGGTTCAGGGCGGAGATTGGGTGACGGCCGGGGCGCCGCTGGATACGATGCCGGTTTATGTGCGGAACCGCGATCTCGTATTGTCATAGGCCAGTGTTCTTTTGTGCTCCGCGGCAGCGCGGAGAAAATGCTGGAACTGTTCGGAACCCCTTATCTTGCAAAGCACAGTTTGCTATTGCTGGATAAGGGGTTTTGAGCGTTTATAGCGCATTACTTTGTAAGTCTTTGATGAAGTGGGCCGAAGCATTTTTTACCCTGACTGCTTTGTAAAGAATAACACCATAGAACGCGACATAATACAAAGAACGAAGCGCGTCTGCTGCGACATAATGCAAAGAACAAAACACATGTATTGCGACATAATGCAAAGAACGGAACGCGCCTATTGCGACATAATACAAAGAACGATTCGTATCTGGCGCGACATCATTTGAAGAAATTATTGTGTAAAATGCGGTATCATTCGAAAACTCAACAATCACGAAGAAAGATGATTGTGCGAGAGTAGGCAATCCGGCAGAAGGGGGATATGATAGAGGGAGGAAAGGCGGCAGGCGATCAAAGCAGCAGAAGGGTGCCGCAAAGGGTGCGGCGTGGGGTATATATGTTTGAAAGTCCTGCTGATGCAGAACTTTCAAAGAGCAGCAACGGTGCTGGCGCACCGGCTGCCATATTCGGCAAAACCGCATTCGCGGATTTTGCCTCAGCGGGGTAGAGAGATGGAAATTGCAGTGTTTTATCATCATCTTCGGGAGGCGGCGCGGGAGCAGCAGCTCACGGAAGAGGAGTCGCTCGCCTGGGCGAGGTCGCTCGGCATCCGGTTCGTGGAGCTGGATGGCAGCGAGTTCCCGGACGACCGGGAGGCGGAGCGGCTCGCGGGGCTGCTCAGGGCGGCAGATCTCGGTGTTTCGAGCATTTATATGACGTATGACTGGCAGGCGCGTCCGGAGGATTTGAAGCAGCTCCGGCAGATTCGTCTCGGTCAGATTTTTGGCGCGAGGCATATCATGCCGATTCCGGGATTCTATACGGAGGAGCAGACGGCACAGGAAGAGCGGACGGACGGGCAGCAGGGATTGCCGGACAGGCAGCTGGAACTGCAAAATATGATCCGCGGGATGGAATCGCTGTGTGCGGAGGCGGAGAAGGCCGGCATCGATGTGACGATGGAGGATTTTGACAATGCGAGGAGTCCGATCCGAAACATGGATGGGATGGACGCTTTTCTTGAAGCGGTTCCGGCGCTATCCGTTACGCTGGACACGGGAAACTTCCGGTACAGC
>Ga0256404_1005224_pt1 | contig 23294 bp, 20 predicted proteins | sample RumenRJG_01DNA_FD_185990 | JGI IMG/M metagenome (GOLD analysis project Ga0256404, IMG submission 185990) | Bovine rumen microbial communities from Lethbridge, Alberta, Canada - RJG_01 | ecosystem: Host-associated > Mammals > Digestive system > Stomach > Rumen | place: Canada: Alberta | collected... | reverse complement strand
TTGGAAAATGACGCATATTTTGATACAAGTGCACCCGGTAATTAAACTGGGTGCACTTGTTCAGTTTTTGGGTTCATTTGCGCCGTTTGGGTGCATTCCCCCTTACTCTTCGTCTGCACGGTCAACGAAGTCGAGCCGGAACATCCACGAGCCGGTAAAGCCCTGTCCCTTGTACTTTGCGTAGTTGTACAGGATCGCTGCAAGCTGTTCACGGGTCACGTCATCGCTCGGGCCGAAGGTTTCAGCGTCGTAACCGTTTATCCCTCAACCTGGATGCCGCTAAAGAAACGAAACAGCAGCTCTCCGTCTCTTTTTACGACTACGCTCTGAACGGTGGTAAGCCAAAGGCAGTCATCAAATTCGGTGAGCAGCTCCGTCCTGCCGGATAGATCCGAAAGATAGTGCTTTATAGCTCTTCCTTTTCTAAGCCGTTCATCCCGAATGAGATTCAGTTCATCGTAACGAGCCTTTGCTTTTTCATACCTTTCTACAAGGCTGTTATACCGCATCGTATAGCTTTCCTGATCCTGCGCGGCTTCTGCGTTTTTAGAGATGCACCTTCTTGTCATTTCCGTGACCACTTCGATCTCCCGGAGCAGCTCATTGATCTCTGAATCAAGGGCGTCTGTGTCGCAAATCACCCGGCAGGCTTCTGAGGCTGCAATGATGTAGGATTCCTTATCTTCAATCATGCCGTTATAGACCTTTAGAAAGCGGGACTTAATCTCCTGCTCGGTGATATGCAGCGTGCGGCACCGCTCTTTTTCTTTATCGAACTTGCTGTTGCACTGCCAGATAATAGCCCGGTATTTATCGTTTGAGTGCCAGGTTTTTGAGCCGTAATAGGCCCCGCAGTCGCCGCAGATGAGTTTACAGGAAAGAACGCTTTTTCCGCTGTAGGCTTTCCCGATTTCTTTTCTTCTTCGAAACTCATCCTGCACTGCATCCCATTCCTGCGGGTCAATAATTGCCTCGTGGGAATGCTCAATGTAGTACTGCGGCACTTCGCCTTCATTGGCTTTGGTCTTCTTGGTGAGAAAATCAACCGTAAAATGCTTTTGAAGCCGCGCGGACCCACGATATTTTTCATTGGTAAGAATGCTTTCAATGGTGCTTGCCGCCCATTTGTCTTTTCCGGCAGGCGTTTTGATGCCTTTTGCTGTAAGCTGTTTTGCTATGGCGACAGCAGTCTTTCCGTGCATGAAGGCGCTGTAGATTTCTCTTACAATCGCTGCCTGCTCTGGGTTCACGACGGGGGGATCATCTTTGCTTTCTCCACGTTCATAGCCAAGGAATTGCTTATACGGAAGGCTGATTTTTCCATCTGAGAAGCGTTTGCGTTGGCCCCATGTAACATTCTCGGAGATGCTGCGGCTTTCTTCCTGTGCAAGGCTGCTCATAATCGTAAGCAGCAGTTCGCCTTTTCCATCGAAGGTGTAGATGTTTTCCTTTTCAAAGTATACTTCGACGCCTTTTTCTTTCAGCTTTCTGATGGTCACCAGGCTGTCTACTGTGTTACGGGCAAATCTTGAAACCGACTTTGTGACGATCAGGTCGATTTTCCCATCCAGAGCGTCTTTTATCATTTGGTTGAAGCCATCGCGCCGCTTGGTATTCAGGCCGCTGATACCTTCGTCCGTGTATACGGCCACAAACTCCCAATCGGAATGGCTTTTGATAAATTGGGTGTAATAATCTATCTGCGCCTCATAGGAAGTGAACTGCTCATCCTTGTCCGTGGAAACGCGGGCGTACCCGGCAGTCCTTCTTTTTACCATCGTCATGTTTGGCACTTTTGTTAGCGGATTTACCGTTGCGGGGATAACTTGCACGATTCTACCTTGTAAAGCCATCTTTTGATCTCCTTTGCTTAAGTGCCCGCTGACGGGCTGCTTCCTTCATTTCAGGTGTCCAACTATCTCTTCTGGACGGGTCCTTCCAGGTGCGTTCCTCCATGCGGCCGTCCTTGAACACATAGATGATTTGATTCGCCCCCGGCACTTCTATATGGTCGATTTCGGAAAGAAAAATTTCGCCGTCAAAAGCGTCAAGCCCAAGAACCTCGGCGGTGACCGTTTCAAGGATTTTCTCCGGTATCTGCTTTGCATGGCAGAACGATTTTCCTTTTTCCTGAAAGGTACGGCAGTTCCAGTAGTGCCTTCCGTTTGTTGTGATATGCTTATACGAAAGGCCACAGCTTCCGCACACGATTTTCCCTGAAAACGGGTAGTGCTTATGCGGACTGTGACCTTTTGTTTTTTCATCCCAATAGCGGAGAATATCCTGTGCCCTCTCAAAGGTATCGCGATCAATGATAGGTTCGTGCGTACCCTCGGCATAGTACATGGGAAGTTCGCCGTTGTTCTTGACCAGCTTTTTTTCAATATGGTTGTTTACGTATTTCTTCTGAAGCACAGCGTCCCCTATGTACTTCTCGCAGGAGAGGATATCTCTTTTCCTTGACTGATGCCACTTGTTTCCGAAAGCGGTCTTGATTCCGCGCTTGTTAAGGTCCCGGCTGATGCTGCCAAACGACTCGCCGGAAATAGCTCTGTCAAAAATCTCTTTTACGATTTCAGCCTGGGTGGGGTTAATCGTGACGCTGTCCTTTGTAATGTCATAACCGAAAAGGTGCCGCCACTGTAAAACTTCACCTTGCTCATATGACTTTCGGATTCTCCACTTCTGATTCTCGCTTGCAGACAAGCTTTCTTCCTGGGCGTAGGACGCAAGAATCGTCAGCATTACCTCTCCCTCGCAGCTACTCGTATAGATATTCTGCTCTTCAAAGAAAACGTCAATGCCCAGGCTCTTCAGTTCACGCACCGTTTCAAGGAGCGTGACCGTATTGCGGGCAAAGCGGGAAATGGACTTTGTGATAACAAGGTCTACTTTGCCGCTCCTGCAATCTGATATAAGCCTTTGGAAATTCTCCCTGCTGTCTTTTGTGCCGGTCAGGGCTTCATCCGCGTACACACCGCAGTAAAGCCAGCCGGGATGATTTTGGATCATGTCACTGTAATAGCTGACCTGTGCCGAAAGTGAATGGAGCATCGCATCCTTGCCGGATGACACTCTCGCATAGGCAGCAACCTTTATCATTTTGGGCTGCGTCGGAAGCGGAAAGCTTACCGTTTCAACCGTTCTTTTCATTGGCTCACCCCCTTGTCAGTGTGACATATTACCTCTGAACCCGTTACATATCCACCATTATTTCTGAATATACTGCACGAGTTTAAGCCGTATTTTTCGGTCATAATGGTATCAATTTGAGCGTACTCATTCTCGGAAAGAACGCAGGAAGAAACCATCCCCCTGATGATAGACATCGCTGTCCTATAGGAGGCAATTTTACACCTCAACTCATCTGTCATGCGGTGCCTCCTTGCGTCTGGCATCGGCATAACAAGACTGTGAGCAGTAGACGCTTTGTAAACGGTTGTTATCGAACTCGGTGCCACAGTTTTTACAGACGTGATGATAAGCTTTTCTTATTGCTCTTTTTTCCGGGTGTTCGCTCCACCATGCGGCTCTGCATTTATCCGAGCAGAACTTCTTCTCCTTGCGATTCGGTTTCTGCTGCGTTGGCTTTCCGCAATAAAGGCACACGCTTTTGCTTTCGGCATCAATCGGGTGTCTTCTGCACCACGATTTTACTGCATTCACATTCAGGTTCAGCTTTGAAGCAATCTTGGCTTGTGACAGACCCTGCATACGAAGACTCGTTATTTGTTTTTGTTCTTCTGCTGTCATAGCGATTCCTCATTTCCGAGGGGTAGTTTGTGTTTCCCTCACTATCCCCGTGGACAGCAGATCGGCATTTCGGAAAAAATGCTCAAAAAAAAGAAAGGCTCCCGCATCAAAACGATGCGAGAGCCAAAAGATATTTACTTTTTATTTCACGAAATTGCGATACAAGAAGGTCACAATCTGACCGCGCAGGCAATCGTCATTCGGGGAGAATGTGGTTGCGCTGGTGCCTTCCGTGATCTTGTTTGTTGCAGCCCAGGCAACGGCATTGTTATAGTAATCCGTTGTCTTGACGTCTGCGAAGTTGTGGCTGTAGCCGGTTTCATCGTCCTTCACACCACTCATACGGGCGAGGAAGGTAACGGTCTGACCACGGGAAACTTCGGCATCCGGGGAGAACGTGGTATCGCTTGTTCCCTTGGTGATGCCAGTTTCAACAGCCCACAGGACTGCCTTGTAGTAATACTCGCTTGTTTTGACATCGGTAAACGCGCAAGTCGTCGAGGTCGGTTCCGGACAACCCGCTGCTCTCCAGAGGAAGGTCACCATCTGGCCGCGAGTGGCGATTGCCATCGGTGCGAAGTGGGTATCATCCACGCCGAGGGTGATACCGTTCTTTGCCGCCCAGAGCACTGCGTCGTAGTAGTACTCGGTTGCCGGAACGTCCACGAAGAAGTTCAGCATGGTGTTGTCTTCCATGAAGGTGGCGCTTACGGTCACCTTACCGGCAGGCATCTTGAAGGTATAGGTTTCGCCGGTCTTCACAGCGGTCAGAGCAACCTCATTGCCCTTGGCATCCTTTACGGTGAGAGTTTCAAGAGTGAAGCCCTTTTCAGGAACAACAGTGATGGTCACGGTGTCGCCTGCAGAAGCGGAAGTCTTGTCCACGGTCACCTTGCCGTGAGTTGCAGTTGCAGCAGAGACAGCGTAGGAAGCAGCTCCGCCACCGCCACCACCCGGTCCGGGACCAGGATTTGAAGAATTAACCGTTATTGCCTGTTTGATGGTCTTTGTTACGCCGCCCTCAGTGTAACTGATCGTAACGGAGGTCTTACCGGCAGGCAGATTGTTGCCGTCTGTGACAGTCCAGCCAATTGCCGTAGCCGTGCTGTTGTCGTTGTACTTCTTTTCGATTACCATGCCGGTGGAATCAAAGTTCTGTCCGGCAATGTAGCTCGTCTTGGTCGGTGCAGTCTTTACACTGATGCTGGAAAGCGTCTTTGCCGCTACGGTGATCGCCTGGGAGGTGGTCTTTGTTACGCCGCCCTCAGTGTAACTGATCGTAACGGAGGTCTTACCGGCAGGCAGATTGTTGCCGTCTGTGACAGACCAACCTTCAACGATGGCAGTAGAGCCATCATAATAGGTCGCCGTAATTGCCATGCCGGTGGAATCGAAATTCTGTCCGGCAATGTAGCTCGTCTTGGTCGGCGCGCTTGTCACGCTGATGCTGACCACATCATTGGTTGTATCCAGCGCACCCATGATCTGCTCAAAGATGTACTCATGACCGGCCGCATCAGCATACATACTGTCGTTGAGCTTGAGCAGCATTGTACCAAGCTGTGCAACATTCAGTTCATCCACGTTAATAGCGTTCTCAAATCCGTTGATCTCCGTATCCGGAACTGCCACAAAGGTGAATTCGCCGTCAGCAACAGCAAGTGCGGTGTAGTAGACATTCGTTGCATCGATCAGATAATCCATGTATGCGCCTACATCAATGGTCTTGCCGTTCATAACGATCTCAAGACCATCCAGCGGGTTATACATACCGACAACGATCAGGGTTGCATCCGGATTGATCGCCTGAATAGCATCCACTGCCTTTGCGGTATCCACTGCATAGGCAACGGAGGCAAAGAGGAGATTTTCAATGTAAGGCTTGAAGGGCTCAATCGTGTTCAGGACGTTCAGAACTTCATCCTTCTGGTTCTGTGCAGTCTGCAGTACATTCTGTACTTCCTCGATGCAAGCCGTCAGGATTGCAGCAAGGTCATCCGCATACTGATCAATATACTCCTTACCAAAGCTGCTGTGCTTATACATTTCAGCAATCACAGCATCCTTGATTTGGTTGGAAATCCAGGCCGCACTCTTGTCAACGTAGGTTCCCCAATCTTCCACAAGATAGTCAAATGCGAAGTTGAGCGCTTCCTCAAGGAATTCTTTTTCGGCATCGCTGATTTTGTTGATTCCCAACGCAGCATCAACAGCTTCGCCGAACACTGCTTCAAGGTTCAGTTCAACTGCCTGCTCCCGAATGTATTCAACATAGGACTTAACCTGAGCAACACAAATGTTCAGCAGCTCGTCGAGCTTGTCCGCCTGATCGTTGAAGGCATCCATAATGGCGGCGTCGATTGCAGCGAGAACTTCCGTTTCGATGTCGTTGACGATCTGCTCTACATCGAGGTCAGCATACTTCGTCCAGTCGTCTTCCAGAATCGTCTGGATCACCGGCAGAGCCTGTTCCACAAATGCGATCTGCTCTTCGGTGAGGTATCTGCTCCAATCGGGTTCTTCTTCGTTCAGTGCCGCAAGGATAAATGCGGTGGCGTCTGCCTGATAGGTGATAAGGTCTGCCTTTTCGATCTCGTCTGCATTCTTTTCGATGTAGGCAAGCAGCTTTGTCAGATCAAGGTTCTTCTCGCCAAGGTTCTTGTACTGCGTCTTGCCGTCAAGTCCAAGCTTTGCAAGCAGGAGGTCGAAGTAACCTTTATCATCCCTGCCAATACCGGTGCCATACACGGTGTCGCCGCCGAGGGCAACATAGTAGCTCTCGCTGTTCGGAACGTACTTACCGTGGGTTGCATTGTCGATCAGAGCAAGGTATTTTGCCTTGATGGAATCGATGTAAGCGTCAACCTTTGCCTGAATGGTCTCCGGTGTGACGTCTTCCAGAGCTGCAATCAGTTTAGCCACATCCTGCTTGATCTGTGCGTAAACTTCCGCATTGACCTTGCCGTCGGTCAGCTTATCCAGCTCGTCAAACAGCAGGGCAATGGCATCAGCCTTGATTTGTTCCTCGGATGTGTTTGCAAAGTAATCGCAAGCCTCTTTGATCAGATCAACAAGCTTATTCAGCTCTTCCACCTTAGTGGGATCAATGTAGCCTTCTGCAACTGCCTTATTATAAATGTAGTTGACCAGCTCTTCGATCATCTTGTCGGCAGTGCCTTCGGGATCAGCCTCATATGCTGCAATCGCGGCGGCGATCTTCTCGGCAAGCTCCTTCATCTCGGTGGTGCTCATCCAGCCTTCGTTGACAAGGTAGGTATCCAGAGCGATCAGAGCCTCTGCCTTGTGCTCGGCGACGAACTTCTTGAGCTCTGCCACAGCGAGCGCCTTGATTTCTTCCGGCGTCATTTCGCCGTACTTCTCGTAAAGCTCAATTGCCTTAGCATAGGCTTCCTTCACTTCGGCGGGGATATAGCCATTTGCATCGGCATAAGCGTAAACAAGCTCTGCGAGCTTTTCGCAGCTTGCGAGGATAGCCTGCTTGTCGCCAGACTTGATTGCAGGATCAGCAAGGTTGATCTGATTTTTCAGCATTGCCGCCTGCTCTGCGGTGATATAACCTTCACCCACAACGAAGTCTACGACCTTGATAAGTGATTCCGCACCGTGATCGTAAGCAAAGCGGTAAAGCTGTTCGCCTGCGATTTCAATTTCGTTCTTGATAATGTCCTCACCCGTGGTCTTGTTTGCAAGCGTTGCAAGAATCGCATCAGCAACCTTCTGATGTCCATCAGGTGTCGGATGGCTGAAGAAGCTGTTGCCGATATCGGTGCGAACTGCCATAGCAGCGACGGTCTTCACAACGGATTCGCTCACGTCGCAAGAGTTTGCGATGTCACTGAAGAAGTTTGCGGGCAATGTGTAGGGATCTGTTGATGTTGCCGCTGTCGTAATCGCAGTTCCAATCGCAGCTTCAAGGGCACTCTGGATAGATTTGAAGTTATCAAGCTGATCCAGTGTCGCAAGGTCAAGCGTATTGATCTTCGCGCCCGCGCTCAGAATCTGTGCGTAAGCATCATAGACCTTATTGAGGAGAGCTTTTCCATTATCTGTTTCAAGAAAAACTTTTGCTTCATCAAGGGTATCAATCAAGGAAAAATCTCCACCAGCTGTAATCAACATCTGCGCCACCTGATACTTGACATGGAAGCCCTTATCATAGCTGTCTTTGGGATTGCCGTCATAGACGTTGAAGCAGTCGATGATGTTCTCATCGAGATTTGCGGGGTTGCCGTTATAGGCAGCCATCTTGTCGATGAAGAACTCCACACGACCATTCTGACGAACATCTGCGCACAGATATTTTGAAGAATAGGGAGAGCCGATTGCAATGTAAGTATTTGCAGTGTTGATAAGCGCGCCGATGATATCGCCCAAAGGCACTTCCACATCACCGAGCTTTGCGCCCAAACCTGCCATCAGATTCTGAATGCTGACAACGACGACCGTCGCATCCGGATTCAGCTCATAGATGCGCTCAACAGATTTGTCGAAGTTGTAGCAGAAGCCGACAAGCGCGTAAACGAGGGTATCTGCCAGTTCTGCATAGTCCTCAACGGAGATGCCGTATTCAGCAAGCAGAGCATTGACCTCTGCTTTTGCGCCGTTATAGAGCTTGCCGATCTGCGGATCGACCAGATTAAGGTCGTTACCAGACTTGAAATTGTTGGTCAGCATCTGGCTGAGGTAAACGCCGAAGTTGTTGGCACCGATATCAACCGTAATCAGGTCAGCTTTCTTGACAGCGGTCTGGTACTCTTCGCGGAGCTGGCTGAAATCGCCATCGGAGGTACCGTCGGCTATATCAAACCAGTTGCCTTCGCCAATGAATCTCCAAGCGGAGTAAGCGTCGCCGTTGTAATTGTTATCCAAGAGGATACGCAGCTCTTCTGCGCGCATGGAGGAAATGGCAAGCTGGGAAAGGTTGACCGTGTTGCCCTGCTGTTTGCTGAGTGCTTCCTGGAGAAGTGCGGGATAGCTGCCGGCAGGAGCCTGATTGTAACCAAGCACATTTGCGTTCTTTTTCAGTTCGCTGTTCAGTGCGGCATCTTCCATAACGGCATTGTCGTCAACATAGCCGGTGGCCTTCAGATAGCCGCGCAGACCGTAGCCGTTGACGTTGGATGCGCCGAGGGAGACAAGATTCAGCTCGTCTTCTTTGGCGAATGCGGTGAGCGGGCAGATGCTGAGCACCATGCAGAGCACGAGCAACAGCGATATTCCCGCTCTTGAAATTCTTTTGTGTTTCATAAGTAGTTCTCCTTTGTTGTTTTTTACCAACATTTTTGGAAGTGATATGTTTTGACACGCGCATCGTGTCTTGGGTTACGTTACTTCGCGGTAATTATAATTCCTGTAAATCTGTTCCACCGCCTTCCGATCACATTTGCCGACGGAAGTCAGCGGGATGCTGTCCATTGCAATGACAGCACACGGACGACCGCGTTCCTCCATGATCTCGTTGCAATACGCAAATATGCTTTGGCAGGTCGCTTTCTTCTCAAATCCCGGTTTCAGCTCCACCACAGCCATCGGATAATCGCCCTGTCCGTGATCCAGATCCTTTACCGGAACTACCACACAGTTGTTGACCTCATCTCTTTTCAGAATGACATTTTCGATCTGCGTTGGAGCCAGCTTGTGCCCGTCGAAACGGATAATCATCTGCTTGATACGTCCGTTCACAAAGAGGAAGCCGTCTTCATCCATATAGCCAAGATCGCCGCTGTGCGCCCATCGGCTGCCATCAGGATGGATTCGGATGAGATCTGCCGTTGCCGCAGGATCATCGAGATATTCTTTCATGACACTGGGTCCGGAAATACATATCTCGCCTTGCTCGCCGGGCGGCATTTCTTCAAACGTATCCTGTTTGAAGATACCAATCGTCACCATCGGCATCGGGATGCCCACGCTCATGGGTTTGTTGATGAATCCCTGACCAAAGGTCGCCGCAGAGGATACCTCCGACATTCCGTAGCCCTGCGCGATGGGGTAGCGAACGCCATGCTCCCGGAAGAAGGTATTCAGCTTCTTTTCCAGCTCCGCCGTAATGGTATCGCCGCCCGAACCCATGGATATTACGAATGACAGATTCATTTTCTGAATCTTCGGATCGTGGGTCAGCTTTTCGTAAAATGCAGGAACCGCAAGCAGATGATTCGGCTTGAATTTTCGGATCAGTTTCGGAAACTTGTCCGGGGAAAAGTCAGGAATCAGATAAACCTTCCAGCGCTCAGAAAGCGTCATATGTACGCCGCAGACAATACCGTAGGATGAGAAGATCGGCATGATATCGAGGAAGGTCTGTCCTTCGTGTGCATCAATGCCAAAATGCTGAAAGCCCATCGCCACAGCATTGAGTCCTTCATTGGTCAGCACGACGCATTTCGGAACGCCGGTCGTCCCGCCGGTTTGCGTATAGGCGCAGGGTTCATCCTTTATATAAGGATGTTCTTTTGCACATCCGCTTTTCCCGGACTTGGCAAAATCCCGGAACCATTCCACTCGGTTGTCTTTGGGAAGGGAGACTGTCGGCATTCTTGACCTGTAGCCGATTGCTTTCAGCAAAGGTAAATCGTCTGCCGGGGACTGAACGAGTACCTTTTTTAATGTAGAATCCGCAAGCCACGGCTCAACCTTGGGAAGAACCTGTTCCAATGTCACAAGAACGTCAGAGTGTACCTTTTCCACGAAGTGCCGGATGCGCTCCACATCCATACGGGGGTCTATGAAACTGCTGATTGCCCCGATCTTATTTAAGGCGTACAGGGAAATCACAGTTTCGGGCAATGCCACCGAGATAAAGGAAACCACATCGCCTGCCTGAACCCCCATGGATGTGTAGGCATCTGCGTATCGGTCTATTTTTGCCAGGAACTCACGATAGGTGATTTCTGCTCCGTAATAGTGAAGCGCAGGCTTGTCCAACACAGTTTGGCTGGTTGCTTTCAGGCTTCCGTAAATCGTTTTCTCCGGCAGCACCAGACTTTCAGTATCCTCTTTGAAATACTTCCGCCATGGCTTTTGCTTGGACAACGGCATAAAACTGTCTGACACATTGGCCTGTTTTTTTATCGTTTGCTTTTCCATTTTTCTCAACTTTTCTTTGAATCATTCCTAAAAGCGAATAAGAAGATTCAATCTAATTATTTGTAATTTTTAATCTGCGAGGAAAGCAGTCCCCAAAATATGGAGAACGACAATTCCTCCGTTTCCGGGGTATCATACATTTGTCCCTCGACCACCCGGACTGCGGAATCATATAGGTGCGTCATCAGGGCGTACATCATTTGAATGCAGACCTCGCGGCTTTCAAAGTGTTCTTCCAACTCATCAAGCAGCAACTCCACCTGCTTCTCGTGATGCTCCCGCGACTGCGAAAACTTCGCCGAGTGATAGTACCTATCAACAAAGAGCATCCGATCCGCGTCTGACAGCAACTCCCGCCACGTCCGGTGAAAATACAGCCGTGCCTTGTCCCGGAAGGGGATTGAAACATCCCGCAGCTCCCGGATATATTCCAGCATAGGGAGGAAGATCGCATTGCTCTCCCGTTCATTGGCTTCCTTGAAGATGCTTTCCTTATCATCAAAATAATGGTAGATCAGCCCGTCGTTGATCTCTGCGGTCTCAGCCAGCTTGCGCGTGGTCATTCCTGAAATTCCATATCGTGCCACCGCCTTTTTTACGGCATCCAGTAGCTGTTCTCTCGATTGATTCAAAACATCACCTCCTACGCCTGCTCATTTGCCCAACGAGATTGAAATAAAAATGGCAGCCATCCGGCGCCAAACTTTACTTCCGACAAAAACGGAATGGTAATTCCGTGTCAGATGTTCCATACATATTCTTAAATATAATCTTATACACTGGTATTTTACTGTCTGAATCGCCTATTGTCAAGACCCAACGGCCTGTTTTCGGGCTTTTGGGCATGACAAATTACGCCCTCGGTCGAACCGTCTCAAGAATCGGGACCAAGGGTGTATTTTTCGTGTAAAAAAACGGCTTTGGAGTGATCCAAGCCGCATTTCTCAGCACCTTCTATTCAAATGGAGCTTACGGAATTACCATTCCGTGATCTTTACGGAGTCCTGCTGACACGGAATTACCATTCCGTGTTTTTTTATGAGATCAGGCCCAATCGCTCCATCTGTTTGCGATGCGCTGCGGCAGTGGTCATGATATAAATCCGTGTCGTCTCAATGCTGCTGTGACCGAGAATGTCGGAGAGCTTTGCAATATCCCGTTCGATGGCGTAAAAGCAGCGGGCAAAGAGCTTTCGTAGATTGTGGGGGAACACCTTGCTTGCCAGCACCCCGGCGGCCTTGCAGAGCTTTTTCATCTGCGCCCAGATCATACTGCGGTTCATCGGTGAGCCATTCTTGCAGAGGAATATGACTCCGGTTTCGATTTTGTTCTGCCTGCAGTAGTCAAGCAGCTTTTTCCGTAGCTTCTGATTGATAATGATGTCACGGCACTTGCCCTTGAGACGGATGTGGATCGTGCCGGCCTCCACGCCCTCCTTTGTGAAGTACTGCAGCTCGGACACGCGAATGCCGGTGCCGCAGATGGTCTCCATGATGAGGCGCAGCTTCGGTGAGGCACTGCCAAGCAGACGCATATACTCGGATTTCGTCAGTTCCTTTTCCTCTGCCAGATAGACCTGCCGCTGAATTTTCAGGCTCTTGACCGTGCAGTCCTCAAGCCCTATAAATCGGAGCAGACGGTTCAGCCCAGCAATATACACGTTGACCGTCCGGGCGGAGAACTCTTTTGTGAGCTTCTGCTTGTATAAAACAGTGAGTTCTTTGCTGACAGGTTGCTCTCCCACAAAGGCTTTGAAGTGGTTTGCAATATGCAGATATTTTTCTGCTGTTGCGGCACTTTTTTCGTCCTCGATAAGATGTGCCTTAAAATCTCGAATGGTGTTTTCGGTGATGATGTTCATGGTAAGTCCTCCTCGTTTGAATGTGATAGTACTATTTTATTGGGATCAGGCAAGGCGACGCGAGCTTTCCTTCGTAGCATAAAAAAATGGGGCCTGAGCTATTATGCCCAGACCCCGATATTTTACCTGTGAAAGAGAGACGTATCTTCCATACGTTCCTATACAACCGTAGCGCGAATTTACTATTTCTTACGGCTCTTGCCATGCCATCGCCTCCTCGTAGTGGGACATACTACCTCTGTCCTTAAGATATATCAAGTCAAACCCGAAAAATAGGCTTCACAATTCAAGGTAAAAAAATAATGCCCTCCACGGGAAAAATCCGTAGAGGGCATCACAATATAACCGTTGGTTTATGATTCTATCAAAAACATAAACCATGGTTTATTTACTTTATGAACTTATCGTGGTATCGTTTCAGCATCACGCAGAACTGCTCACGGGTAATGGGACTTTTGAGCATCAAATCGCCGTTTGTGCCGCCTTCCATCAGCTTATTATCGACTGCCCAGGAAACAGCGTCCTTCGACCAAGTAGCCGGGGTGTTGTCGAGTTTCTTTTCATCCATCTTTGCTTTTACCGCCTTTCTGAAGGTGTCCATCGTGTAGTCCGTGCCAAGCTGCGTCCAGAGATGCTCCGGGTCACCATGATTGGAAGCGATGCCTTTCGCACAACCTTCCTTGTGAGAGCAGATATCCTTCAGCGGATCAAGGCTGAACTTCTCGCAGAGCATGGCGAAGAGTTCTACGGCAGCATCGTATGTACGCTTTGCCGCCGCTCTTGCCGAAGCAAGGTCACTGCAAGTGAAGCTTGCCCCGGAAGTATATTTGATACAGGACGGCTCACACATTTCAACACCGATATGCGTGTTGTTGGAACTACCGCCGCCGTGCCATCCACGGTGATCCCACGGAAGCGTCTGATACACGGTGCCGTCATTTGCATCTATGAAACCGTGAACGCAGGCTTTGGTGTAAGTCGGCTTATTCCAGTTCTTGATAAAAACAGAAGCACTCGGCTGGGAACATCCGACCGAGTGCAGCATAAGACCTTTGACTGTTATCTTCCTGCCCGCCGTGTAGCAAGGGTTCTGCGTCATGATTGATTCTACGAGTTTCACTTGCCATCACCGTCCTTTTCGGCTCTGTCATGAAGCTGCTCAAGAACCTCTTTCAGCTTGACCGGCACGGGCAGTCCCAGGTGAGCGGCATTTTCCATAATGGAAACACCCTCGTTGGAGATGTAAAAGAAAACGGCCGCAGTACGAAGTACCGAGCCGCTTCCGATAATATTCACATCAAGGATATGAGCAATGCCGACAAGAAGGAAGATGAGTACCTTCCTGCAGATGCCCTTAAAACCAGTAGCCGAGGACAGCTTCTTATCTGCAATAGCACACATCACTCCGGTGATATAGTCGATTACCACGAATGCGATGAGCGCATAAAGAAGACCGTCACAGCCACCTAAAAACCATCCAAGCCATCCGCCGACTCCGGCGAAGATGACCTGGATAGATGCCCAGAATTCTTTCATGTTATTCCTCCTGTTCTGCCCAGCCATAAACACCGGGCTCCCATACATTATCGTTTGCAGTTGAGATGTAATGCTTACCGCCGTGGCTCACTTTATCACCTTCGTTATAGGCATCGTGAACACCGAGCGGTTGACTCCATTCCGGGTATTCTTCTCCCACGATGCCAAGCGGTGTCCACATTGACGGAGTCTCCGAAGGATCTGTATTCTGACCGGGGCCGACATCGTGAATAGAGCGGTACAGCATCTCACCAACACGGACGATGGTTCCGGCTTTTCCGGTGAAGTTTTCATTCCATTCCGGGAAAAGGTCGGTGTGTTCCATAACGGTAATATCATCAATGCTTTCACTCTGGGCAAGGCATACGAAAACAAGAGAAGACAAGTCCGCTGCGCTTTGTGCGGCGGGTGCTGCCTCTTCCAGGCTGCACAGTCTTTCCTTGACCTCACGGATGCCATCATCTGCTTTCGTGAAAACAACCTCGCTGGCATTTTCATCGAGAAGAATGCGGATGCTGACCAGATGATCATAGCCACAGAGTTCATAGAGCGGATTGCCGATGCCGTCATAAAGCATCAGTTCATTTGCTTGCATAAGTGCCTTGATTTCATCAAGATCGGTAGAAGCCAGGGTGACCACGGCTTTCTCCGATCCGACTTCATAATTGAGGCAAGTAATATCGTTCAGTTTCATTCTGCATTCCTCCTTATCTGATGATGACGATTACACCGTCTTTGCCATCCTGCCTGTAACCACCTCCTGCGCCGTAGCCGTCACCGGCTGTGCAGGCACCGGAGTTTGCGGACTGACCGCCGTTTCTGTCTTTTGAAGAAACTACACCATTCGTTGTGATGGTAGAGGAAGACGAGGAAACGGAAAAAGTCTGTGTCGCAGAGTTATAGTTCTGTCCTTGACCACCGTAGATGACGAGGTTATATCCGCCGCCACCACCGCCGCTCGGAGTGGACGCACCGTCAGCACCGCCTTTATTACCGTTACCGGGCATGGCGATAAGATCCCCGAAGTAAGTCGCTCCGGCACTGTTGGGTATCGTGGCATTGTATACTCCGCCTTTGCCCACAAAGTACTGAACCGTATCATCCTCCAGAAGTTTTACGGTAGCAATGTGCAGATATCCCGCACCGCCGCCATAAGAGTCACCTCCGGCAGCTCCACCACCGACAAGCAGGATTTTATATGTGCCGTCTTCCGGGCAAGTCCAGGTCTTATACGGAATTTGACTCTGAGTAAAGAATTTCAAATCCCAAACTTGACCATACTCATTCCACACGATAATTCCGTCAGCAGAAGAGTTAAGAATAAAGCCTGCACTGCAAGGGAATTTGTTATATGCAGGAGGAGTGTCGTTGGTGCCAATGCTGACATATCCGGCATACGCATTCGCTGCGGCTTTTGCGGCAAACGGGAAACTCTGAACGTACTTGCGATTCTGATAGTCGGTAAGCATTGTGGAACCCGTTGCAATAATTCTCATACTTTCGCCCTTTGTGAGGCACCACGGCTGTTCCTTGTTTTCCGGGTTTGAATCAACCGTAGACTGAGTCGGAGCCGCCACGGTTGACGTGTTTGTCCACTGATATACCGTATACGGTGAACGGCTATACTGATATCTGAAATACGAAGTTAAGCCGTTTGAAGAAAAAGTGAGACTCCGAAGATATCCGCCATTTGCATTGGAACAGTATAGTGAACCCATTGAACTGTAATACGTCATGCTACTGATAGATGCAGAACTCTGGAGCGTTGCGGATGTTCCGCTAAAAAGCAAGTGGTACTGATAGTTATAACCGGTCGAATGTGCGTAGTCGTTTTTATAAAGAGCAATATAGCATGGATAGGCAGAATACTCAGATGGAGAACTCGGAAGATAGCTGCTGTAGCTTGTGAAAGAAGTGCCGCCTTCCTGCATACTGTAGATATAGCCACAGCTACTTCCACCATACCCCGGCCAAAAACGAATATAGCCGGAGTCAGTACGGACGGCATTTGCAAGCATAGAGCCTTGATAGCCGCTTGTGTTCAAATAGTTATAACTGCCGACACCCGTGCCGGGGAAATTGGAACTTGTTGTTGAGGTCTGACCTATGGAAACGAGCCTATTCCCGCGGGTGTCAAAGCAGATTGTTCCAACAAGACCTTTATATGAGTTGCTGTAGTTATAACCGGCTATGTACATGAAAATCATGTGATCGGAATGTCTGACCACAACCGGAACTATCCTTGCTGTCCAAGTTGTTGAGTTGCTGCTGTTCCGCACATAGGAAAGCACCCCGGACATGGCAATGCTGTAGTCGCTGATTGCTCCCGTGGACTTGGTAACGCGTCTTACTTCAAAGACGCCGGTTTCGGCTACTATCCTCGCAAAATAACGATAAGTTCCGTTGTAGGATTCGCAAACACATTTTGCTGCACCTTCGGCAAGCCACAGATTGACCGATGCACTTTCTGCTTCGAGAATCTTGCAGTATTTCATATTTATCATCTCCTCCAACAAGTTGATGTTCATCCCACCGTCACCGACAAAGTTCTTTGCTATGTGAGAAAAAGCATCATCAGGTGTGGGGTTTTCATTTTTCAGTTCAAGCAGATATGCCGTCTCATCGGTAAGAAGCGTCTGCTTGTTTATAGGGGTTCCCGGTTCAACTGGCGAATCGGCACGAACCATATCGTAGGTGTTCGTCTGACCCGCAACGGGAGTAAGCTTTACTCGTCCGGGATACCTCGGTGTTCTGTCTTTCATTAGATTTCACCTCCGTAAAGGTCACCGCTGTAAAACCATGCCGCTGCCGTATCACGGATGTATGTTTCAAGCACATCGGTGACGCGGGAAAGTTCCGTATCGAGCATAGAGAGCAGTTTTTCTATATCGTTGGCTTCCTCAAGTGTGAGGTCAATCATATCCGGCGGGACCAACGGGAAATCGCTCGTCAGAGGAAGCAAACTGCGAAGCGTGGTAAGGTCTGCCAGGTAGCGGGCGGCTTGAGAAACATACATATAGTTTCCTCGCTGCCAGTTCGTCTTCGGCTGAACATTGACGTCTTTCAACTTGTACGGCTGCGTCATAAGAGGATCGCTTGCCACTCCGTAATCGGCGCGGTAATCAATAAGGTGCTGAACAAGGTCAATGAATCTGCCGCCGAGATATGCCACGGCATTTCCCACACGGTTTAAGTCCGTGTGGTTATATCCGCCTTTAATATCCGTCAACCACTCTGCCTGCTCCTGGGCTGTGAGTCCACCGAAGCCGAGCGTATCGAGTTTCTGCGAAAGGTAGAGCCAGCGATCCGCATCTTCCTGCGTTCTGTCAAATATGAGATTAGGTAGTGCCACGTGCAATCGCCTCGCTTTCTGCCGAAAGACCGCCGTCATACTTGTATACCTGCTTGGTGACGATGGCATTTCTGTTTACTCCGAAATAATCGCAAACCTTGACTGTTTCCGTCAGTTCCGTTTCCGGGTTTCCTCGCTCATCGGTTTCATAGGTGATTCTTCCTTGGCACCAGGCAAGAATCCAATCGGCAACGGTCTGTCCCATGTCGGGGTGGACCATATTGTTCTGAACTGTTTTGACCTGCCGCATTTCGTTTCGGACAATGTAGGAAGCGGTATAGACCGTTTCAGTTCCTTGTGCGGCATTATGAACGGAAAGCTGAACCGTGTTTACGGCACTTTCAATCGTTACCTTCGGAGGTCCCGTCATATTGTCGCTGTTTAATTCATCCACGGGAGAAGTCTGCGTAAGGTCAAGAATGACGAGCCGTCCGGCTCTATCGAAGAATGCCGTGCAGCAAGCCGCCTGCACGGCAAGGCGAAGTGCCTCACGGTTCGTCACATCATCGGTGATCTTAAGAAGCGGTGTTTCCGCTGCTTCTTCTGACATTACAACTTCGCACTCAATCTCTGCATTTTCGAGAATCGCGGCTACAGCTTCTCCCAAAGTCCACTCGCCGGATGATGTATTCTTGTATGTTCCTTTTTCAAGCCAGTAGAACCAGTCATATGCCGTGATCTCTGCCGTTAAGCTGCTGTCTTCGGCAGATGCTGTGGCAAAGTAAAATTCGCCCATCGATACATAATCGATTCCGGCTTTTGTTTCACCGATGCCCATCTGAACATGGAAGGACTGCGGCTGCTGAAGGTATGCGTACACACCCTGGGGATTGATAAGATTGAACCTCTGGTCACTGTTATCGATACGAACAACGCACTCCCTTGAAGGAAGCGATTCTGCAATGGGATCGATTTCATATTCAAGCGAAGTCTCGGATATCGTATTGGGGTCAAAGGACTCAACAATACCGAAGAGGACTTCTCCGATGCGAAGCTTGGCATATGGACGGGAAATCTCTTGAAAGTCAAAACGCACTCTTACATAGTCGGGGCTTAACAGACTGACCGCCGCTATCGCGCTGTGGTTTTCCACTTGCTTGGAGGAGATCACATTGCCGTTTCTGTCAAATGTGCGAACCAGGAATCTTGTTGCATGGGCTCCTGTGCTTTCTTCAAAGCGAAGCGTAAAGCCGATACTTGAATGCGTTTCGGAGAAATTAAATTCGAGGTATGGGTTGGATGCAAATGTGCCGTCCGAGCGGGACATCACACTATAAATCCATCCGGTCTGTACGGTTGTAATATCATCCGGCAACGGAGAAAACCGCTGACCAAGTCCCCAGCGGTTCTGTTCCAATCCGCAAAATGCCGTATCAAGAGAGCGGTTATCATCAATGACCTGGGAAAGCTGTGACGCTTCATCCCCGGAGGATGCAGAAGGCATCGCATCTTCACGTGCCTCCTGATCCACGAACTCAAAGGTAAATTTGAGTCCCACCCAGCGGGCATCTGAATATGCATTCATTAGGACACCTCCTGGGCGGTCATTTTCAAAGTTACATCATGCCACACCGCTATCCCGTTTTTGTAGCTGAAAATGCTCATATCAACTTTTGCCACGGCTTTGCACCACCTTTTTTGCGAGGACTTCGATATACATTCCTCTGCCTTTGACATCCTCAACAGAGGTAATGTCAAACCGTTCACCGCCGCAGGTAAGGAAGTGTGAAGTTGTGATCGTAAGACCCGGAATCCTGCGGAAACGGAAAAGGTCGGTTGCTTCGGAAAACGCAGCGAGGTTTGCCCACCGCTCCGAGCCGTGCCGACCTTCTCTGTAGCAGCGAATGGAAGCGAGGGTCACTTCCGTTTCGGTCGCAAAACCCTCGCTGTCCTTTACCGTCTGCATTGCTTTGATATCCGCAAAATCATTCATCTTGCCGTAACTCATGATCACACCTTCCAATCCCGGTCAAGCCGAAGCAGGAGATTCACCGTATTCCATACCTGTTGCCCTGCCTGGACATTATCCGAAAAGAAGCCGCCCGTTGAGCCGTCACGGGATTCATAAAAATGAGAAGCAAGCATAATGACAGCCTGCTCCGTTGTGGGCGGCATTGTGTTTTCTTCGTAGTATCCGGCTTCGATATGCTGATAGCTTTCCGCATAAGAAACAGCGGCAGCGATGTAGCTTGTAAGAAGCGCATCGTCTGCCGTGTGGGAGAGAATGAGATTCTGTTTGACCTTATCTAAAAGGTTTACCGCCATCGCTGCCGCCTCCTTTATACAGGTTCTTCGTCTGCTTCCATAAGACCCGCGGTCTTAAGCTTGGCAAGCAGAGCATTGAAATCGTCCTTGAGATTGGCAACGGTAGAAGCGGTGCTGTCTACCTGGTTTGCGGCGATAGGAAGCCCCTCAACGGAGCCTCCTTCGTCAATTACAAGCTTGCCGCCGATATGGGTGACCGCGCCGCCCTGTTCGGTATAGTTCTTTGTGTTATACATAGTGCGCCTCCTTACGCCTTCATCTGAAGGACTTTGATGGCTTCGGGCAGGATCAGTTTGCCGTCAACACGCTGAGTACCGATAAAGCCGGTCTGGTCGGTTGCCGCATACAGTTCGGTCAGTTTCTTGAAGATTCTGCCCTGGCGGTCTGCGATCCAGTAGTAGCTGAAGTCACCGAATGCCATGACCTTTGCACCGGATGTGATTGTAGGAACAGCCGTAGAAGTGTACACGGGTCTACCAAGCAGAGTATCGGGAGTGCCGGAAGTAAGAGCAGGCTGCCAGAGGTAGTTGCCGTTTCCGTCCTTCAGCTTGCGGATCGCCTTGATAGTCGCATCGTTTACAACCCACACAGCATTCTTGCGGTAAGGAGCCGCAAGGGAGTAGAACAGGTCGATGACCTCATCCGCAGTAATGGCAGAGGTGCTTGCAGCAGTCACGCCGACCTGTGCGCCGCCGGTGCTGTGGAAGATGCCGGTAGGCTTGCCGGATCCGTCACCGTTGAAGAAGGCATCCTCTTCCTTGACACCAATACGTCTTGCAAATTCCTTGGAGATGTACTTCTCAAGGTCGAAGACAGAATCGTTCAGAAGTTCGTTGGATAAGTCTGTATTAGCGGACACGCCATGTCCGTTTTTTGCTGATATTTTTTTATTTATTCATCATCGACTCCCAAATCAACACCATAAGGCGCCAGGTATTCTGCAACAGCATAAACCGGTTCGGGGTATTTAACATGAAGTGCCTCGTTTATCCACTGATGAGTGGGATTTATCGGACTAAGCTTACAGCCGAGAACTTCCATCAGCTTTTCGCTTATGACCGGAGGCAGATTCATGCCAAAACAGATCAGTGCCGCAGTCTCGACTTTTGGCTTGGTTTTTCCTTGCACCGTTCTGCTTATCGTTCTCGGTGCCATTCCGATAACGTTGCCAAGATCGGTATAGTTCATACCGCGCCAGCCGAGAAGCAGTTCCATACACTGCTCCGGGTCATCGGTCATCTGCTTGCGAATAGCTATGGCTTCTTCCTGTTGCTTCTGTCGATACTCCGCTTGCTTTTCCTGCGTGAAGTATTCGTACTTATTATGGAATTTGAGTTCAAAGGTGATATCGCTTGATTCGCGGTTCAGGAAACAAGCCGTATGGTAATCGGAAGAAACCTTGCTTGTGATATGCAGATCAAAAACAAGACAGCACTCGTCCATGTGGGAACGAGCGTATCCGGTCAAGTCGAGCTTGCCGTTTTCATCTCGCTCAACATACAGAGGCGCGTTGTAGACAAAGTGGTTATCTATGAAGAGGTAATCACCGCTGTCTGTTATTTTACGAAGATCTGGATTAGTAAATCTCTCGATGGCCGCATCCTGGGCAGAGATGGAAAAAGTCTGATTGACTTGGATGGAGCCTTTTCTAAAAGCATGAGGCTTTACATAGTGGCCGTCAAGAAAGGTGTATGTACCGATGGCCTCGTCAAAGCCGACCTCAACCAGTCGAATCTTCGCTGCCTGCTTTGAAACACCAAAATCTCTCTGTAGGGCAGTGATAACTTGCTCCATGACGTCAGCGGTATGCACCGTGTTCGCTTGGTGCATAAACGTAGCGATATATTCGGCTGCCTTGGCCTTGAAAGGGCCGGCGGGCATTTGAATTCGAGGAGTAAGCTGATTAGCTTGGCGTTCCATTAACTCCGTAGCTTGTTTCGCTACAGAAGCGGCGGCACCGCCGACAACCTCGCAGCTGATACTTGCGGCATTGGCATTATACAGTTTTTCCAGTTCAAATACCTTACGGTGCTTTACCCAATGGACGCACTCATGGATGATGGTGTTGTTTACGGAACCGAGGTTGCGAAGGAGGAACATCTGCGGATCGACAAGGATGGTCTTGCCGCTTATGTGCATCACCTTCGTTTCTTCTGCCTTGGCATCATACAATTCCGCATCTGTATCGACAAAGTAAAGTTGTCCAAATACAGAGGCATCCTCACGGATGCGTTGAAGCTGAACCGTAAGTCCGAGCCGTTCTGCAAGCTTCTCCGGTTCCACGGTTACAGGAGTCTCACCACGGCGGGGCATTGCTAAAGCCTCCGGGTAGTATTCCTTTAGGAACTTTGTAGCTTCGTCCTCTAAATGCTCATACGGCATATACGGAACAAGAGCATCAGAAAGAGAGTTCATAGGGGCTCCGGTTGGATTGTACGGCTCGATAGTGCTTATCTGCCAATCATCCAGTCCGCAAGAAAGATCACCTTTGCAAGAAATACGAATCCAAGGGAAACACTCGTCTCCCTCGTCATTTTTATAGTTGGAGTCCTTGACCTCAACGTCAAGTTCCAGACCGACCTCAAAAGCTACCCGCATTCCCGGAAGGTCACGCACATAGACGCGCTTGATATCTGCGTCCAGGAGTTCCACGCTTTCGATGGAGCGGACCTTCCTTAAACGCAGTTCAAGTAAACGGTAGTTATCCGCAGCAAACTTTGCGGCTGCGTCATACAGGCCGTCATAGCATTTTCCCTTGACATATTCAGCGAATGAACGTCCGGTTGGCACTGAAGAACACCTCCTCTCTGACCGCATATCAATTACAATTCAGACTTTCCGCTCTGAACCCATGTATCAAGTTCTGATCGTTTGAACTTCCACAGCTTACCAATTTTGTGGGCGGGGATACCATTCTCTTTTTTCAGCCAGTTTCTTAATGTCACTGTCTTGATACCCAAATATTCAGCGGCTTCGTCAATGCTAATATAGTTATCTGGAATATTCTCTGTCATTTTTTACCTCACACTGTGATTTTAAGAATAAAGTAGCACATTTTCCCCTTAAAAGCAATATTTCCATATATTTTCTTATATTTGATGATACTTTTTGATAACTGTACATTTCACTAAGGTTGCTACTTTCACACGATAATATCCACTTTCACACGATTGCCCTATTTTCGCACGATAGCATCAATTTTCACACGATTGATGTCAGGCATTTTCGCCGAGCAACCCGGCAAAAACAAAAAATGCCCCGGCAGAATCAATCTACCAGGGCAGAAGTAAAAGGGCTATCGTGTGAAAGATGCGGCAAAAACCGTTGTAGCAAGGGTATTTGTTGTAGTTTGGGTTCATAGAAAAACTCAACGGTAATTTTGACATTGTATCAAAATTACCGTTGAGTTATGGTGGA
>Ga0256404_1005223_pt1 | contig 23294 bp, 18 predicted proteins | sample RumenRJG_01DNA_FD_185990 | JGI IMG/M metagenome (GOLD analysis project Ga0256404, IMG submission 185990) | Bovine rumen microbial communities from Lethbridge, Alberta, Canada - RJG_01 | ecosystem: Host-associated > Mammals > Digestive system > Stomach > Rumen | place: Canada: Alberta | collected... | reverse complement strand
ATCTGATCATTGCCGGCCCCAGTTATTCACCCGCACTTCCGGTGCATGTATATCCACCGGAACCCACCGCGGGCGTGTCGGACCTGACGCTTGTTTCCAGTCGTTAAAAATGCCTTTTGATGCTACGTGATCTATTGCATTTTAACACAATTGATGTGCCAGGCTTCCACAATTTTGGTAAATTTATCTGATTTTTAATAATTTACAGGTGCAATTAGATTGTATTAATAATGATTCATGCGTTTTCTTTTGCAGATGATTCACATGGTTCTGCGCCACAATACTCTGTGTTTTTTCTGATCAAAAAAGGGACGCCTCATCGGCGTCCCCTCCATAGGGTTTCCCCTTATAAAAAACTTAGTTGGCAATTGCCTGCTCGGTCTCCTTGTCGAAGATGTGCATCTTCTCAAGGTCGAAGCAGAACTTGATGTTGTCGCCCGGACGAGCAGTCGTACGAGGATCAACACGAGCGGTGATCTGCGTATCGCCGAGATCGAAATAAAGGAATACTTCGGCGCCGAGAAGCTCATAGACGTTGACCTTTGCCTCGAAGATGCACTTCGAAGTAGCGAGAACCATCTCGGAATCATCAATATTCTCAGGGCGGATACCAAGAATGACATCTTTTCCGTTGTAGCCGCCTTCGATCAGCTTCTTAGCCTTTGCCGGCGGAACCGGAACATCCTGCGTGCCGTTGTTGGTCTTGATGGTAAGGAATGCCTCATCACCGCTGATCTTGCACTTTGCATCCAGGAAGTTCATCTGCGGAGATCCCATGAATCCTGCAACAAACAGGTTGCAAGGGCTGTCATACAGATGCTGAGGAGTATCTACCTGCTGAACAACGCCATCCTTCATTACGACGATTCTGGTGCCCAGCGTCATAGCTTCGGTCTGGTCGTGGGTGACATAGATGATCGTTGTGCCCAGTCTCTGGTGAAGCTTTGCGATTTCGGTTCTCATCTGAACACGAAGCTTTGCGTCCAGGTTGGACAGAGGCTCATCCATAAGGAAGACCTTCGGGTTACGGACGATTGCACGTCCCATTGCAACACGCTGTCTCTGGCCGCCGGAAAGAGCCTTCGGCTTACGGTCAAGCAGCTTCTCCAGATCCAGGATTCTTGCTGCTTCCTTAACCATCTTGTCGATCTGATCCTTCGGAACCTTGCGGAGCTTCAGACCAAATGCCATGTTGTCGTAAACCGTCATGTGCGGATACAGAGCGTAGTTCTGGAAGACCATTGCAATATCTCTGTCCTTCGGCTCGACATCGTTCATAACCTTGCCGTCGATCTTAAGGGTACCGGAGGTGATGTCCTCAAGTCCAGCGATCATACGGAGAGTGGTGGATTTTCCGCATCCGGAAGGTCCGACGAAAATGATGAACTCCTTATCTTCGATTTCAAGGTTAAAATCCTTGACAGCCTTGAATCCATTCGGATAAGTCTTGCAGATATGCTCCAACGATAAGCTTGCCATTTTTGTTATTCCTCCATTGCTGATTCATGCCGTCCCCTGCGGTCCGCCAGGAACCGCACAGCATTACTTGGTACAAAATGAAGTATAAGTTATCGGGATTTTTATTGCCATACCCGAAATATACAAAGATTTCTGCACTTCTTGTATTAATCTGACGCCGAAATTTAAGTATTTTCGTTCTTGCGTCAATCTTGTCCAACAATTCGGTCAGAGCTTTATGCACCTTGTACATTGATTTTTTTGTAATCGACAATTTAGCCCTGAGCTTTCAGAATTCTGAACTCTCATTCATAAATTTCAGAGTTTCCTCATCAATCTGAATTTTCTGTTATTTATCCGTCCCGTCCGCATCTCTGCCCGGTTCTTTATCTGCTTCCAGATCCGGGGCCTTCTCTGTCTCCTGGTTCATTTCCTTACCGGATTCATTGTCTTTTTCCCCGCTCTCTTCTGCCTTTACCTCATCCGGATCATAATCAATGCCGGGAATTTTGAAGACATTGGGATCAATGCTGTCGAGATCGTCCGCAAGAACCGGGGGCATGGCATCCGGATTCTGACTTTCTTCCCTCTTCGGCTCGAAGCGCTCAAAGAATTTGGAATACGTCATTGCGCACAGATAAACCGGCCCCTCGATTCCAAACAGAAAAAGAAACGGCACGATATACTGCCCGATAAAATAGAGAGCCGCAATCGGTGTAATCAGGATGAGAAGCATGAGAAGCGTTCTCGGAAATGCGCCGATTGCCATCGTAACCGCATTTCGAAGAGTGCCGCCGACCGAATTTACAAAATGTGAGAGGATCGGGAAAACCCAAAGGAATGAGAACAGCAGGAGAAACGAGACAATGAGAAGTGCAATGCCGAGCCACGAAGGAAAAATATTCTGCTCATCATTGATGACCATATAGATGTCATATCCGGTGATGACAAAAAAGAAAAGGTAGATTGCCCAGATAATCACAGACTGCCGGAAGTTTTCCTTTACGGAATGGAAGAATGGCCGGACAATGTAGCTTTCCTCCTTGCGCACCATTTTCAGGGAGATATAGTGAAGTCCCGTAAGACATGCACCGAACGGAAGTGCTGCGATGAAGACAAGGACCAGTGCAAGAATCGGACTTGCAGAACCGATCTCGCCAAAGAAATAAAGGACTGCGAACACCGGCAGGAGAAACAGAAACGCGAAGATATTGAGTACCATGATGTCCCATAGCCTTGAGAGAAACGCCATGACCGGACTGTCCAGATTGAAAAATTTGCTCATTTTCAGATACCTCTTTTTCCTTAGATTTCCCCGCCTCTTGACTGTACCTTATCACTTGAGAAGATTGTCAATGAAGGAGCTGAAACTTTCCTTCAGCTTCTCGCCAAAACTCTTTTTGATCTGCTGTCCGGCCTCTTTTGATGCCTCGCTCAGCATCCGGCCGGCCTCTTCTCCGGCCTGTCCCATTCCGGAGAGCGTCTCTTCCATGTCCGATACAGAACTGTCTCCGGAAGGAATATAGGACATGACGCCTTCCTGCGTCCCGACCGCTCCGCTCTCGGCCTCTTCAGCAGAGGATTCATTCTGCAGGGACGTGTCCTCCCCGGACCCTGTTTCAGGCGCTTCACTGCCTAAGAACGCCTCATCGGATAATTCCGCAGACGCACCCGAAGATGAATCTGCAGAGCTTCCGGATTTGCTGCTCTTCGCCCGCTGCTCTGCAATCAGCGTTCGGATATTTGAAAAGACAGCATCCGGCGTGAGCCCGAGGTCCCGAAGTCCGAGGACAGCCTGTCGGAGGTACTGTTTCTGTTCCTCCATAACGCTTTTGGCAGAAGTGTCCGGAAGAATCTTCTCCCCAGAGCTTCCGAAAACTGCATTCCATTCTTCATCGGCGGTGTCTGATTCGGACTGCTCTGTCCCGGCAGCTTCTTCCGAAGCGGAGGACAGGTCCGCAGTCCCGGCGCCGGATGCGAAAATCCGGACAGCACAAAGCGGCGTCCCGAAACAGAGGCACGCCGCCAGCACAAATGTGGATAAAATAATCAGATAGCGATTTCTCAACTCTTTGAAATTCTCTTCATCAGCCAGTCGTAAATATACTGGTACGTCGAGAGATGGTCGTCTTCATTCAGAATTTCGTGACGGTCGCCCTCCACCAGTTTTAACGTGACATCCTTCATGCCCTCGTCCTTTACGAAGCTGTCGTACACTTCCGTGACCGCTTTGCCGCAGTTTCCGACCGGGTCTTCGCTGCCCGAGATGAACAGCACCGGCAGATTTTTCGGCATGCGGTCGAGATTGCTCTTATCATTCAGCCGCCCGATGAGCGTGAACAGTGTCTCGAATCCATTGACGGTGAACAGATTTCCGCACAGCGGGTCGGCAACATACTTCTTTACGTTTTCATTGTTGTGCGAAAGCCATTCATACCCCGTGGGTGCACTCTCATAGCCCTTCGTGTAGGACGAGAATGCAAGATTGTTGATCATCTTCGCCCCGTGGCGGCTTCCGAACATCTTCTCCTGTACCCTGCAGAGCCACAGGACGAAGTTCAGCACCTTGTCCGGCGTCGATCCGGTGCCCATGATCACGGCGCCCTGAATTCCTGGCCCGTAACGGCAGATATAGTTCCGCGCGATGAACGAACCCATGCTGTGTCCGAGGATAAAGTACGGAACTCCGGTGTACTGCGCCTGCACCGTCTTCTTCAGTCGGTGCACATCGCGCACTGCCACCGTCGCCGGGTCATTCCCGCAGAAATAGCCGAGGTCTGCTTCGCTCTTTGCTGTTTTGCCGTGCCCCAGGTGATCATTGCCACAGACGACAATATTTCTGTCCGTCAGCCACTGCGCGAATGGCTCATACCGGCCAACATACTCAGCCATGCCGTGGATGATCTGAAGGACCATTGCCGGCTTCGCGCCGTTTTCGGCCACTTCGTCCGGCATCCATTTCACACAGTAAACCGGCGTCTTATTGCCGTCCCTGGACTCAATCGTAAACTCAAGTTTCTTCATGACAGCCTCCCCCTTCCGGAGCCCCCACTCCGGACAGACTATTCATAATACTCTCAAGCAGACTTTTTCTGACAGATTATAAGCGGCCCTTTCTCCCTGTTCTCAACCCTCACGGCAGATATCCAAAAAGCCCTTTCTTTCCGCAAAAACTATCTTTATCCGGTTTTCTCAGCAGATTTCACTGCCGGCCGGTATCTCCTTATTATCCGGTGTCATCAGTGAAAGCGTTCCGTCCGGTCCCTCCGCGCACAGAAGCATTCCCTGCGACTCGAAGCCGGCAAGCTTTGCCGGCTTCAGGTTCGTGATAACCATGACCTTTTTCCCGACCATTTCTTCCGGTGTGTATTGTTTATGAATGCCGGAGACGATCTGAAGGACCCGATCTCCTACCTTCACCTGCTCACAGAGAAGTTTCTTGGACTTCGGCACAGCCTCGCAGGCAATGACCTCGCCCACGCGGAACTCGAGGCGGTCAAAATCCTCAATGGTGACCGTTGGCTTTCCGGCGGTTTCTCCGGACTTCGCGGACGATTCCGTTTTAGCGTCCTCCGCTCCGGCAGCTGCCGGAGCCTTCGTTTCTTCTGCTGCCGCTCCGTCTTTTTTAGCATCGCCCGTACGTGCGGAAGAAAGGCCTGCTGCCGCAAGGTTCGCCTTTGCCTTCTCCTGATGCGCAAGGAATTCCGCCCTCTGCTTTTCCTGAATCTTTTCGGCCTTTCCGAGAATTTCTTTCTTGTCGAGGCGCGCAAAGAGCATCTCCGGATCCGGATCTACCTTCGTTCCGGACGGATAGAGTCCGAACGTGCCGAGTGTATCGAAATCGCGCAGCTTTGTTCCGAACTGCGCCGCAATCTTATCTGACGTCTGCGGCATGTAAGGCGCAAGCAGCGAGGTCGCCATCATGATTCCCTCAGACAGATTGTAGAGAACCGTCGCGAGGCGGTCCGACTTTGCCGGGTCTTTTGCAAGGTTCCAGGGTTCCGTCTCATCGATGTATTTATTGAGGCGCTTGTAGACCGTGAAGATTTCCGTCAGTGAATCGGCGACACGGAGTTCATCCATGTCTTCCTCGACCTTGCTGTACGCGCCTTGGCAGACTGCCTTCAGATCCTCATCAACCGGTTCATCTGCGTGCCGGTTCTCCACTGCCCCGCCAAAATATTTGTTGCTCATGGAGATCGTGCGCTTCACAAGGTTTCCGAGCGTGTTGGCAAGGTCCGAATTGATCCGCTCGACAAGCAGTTCCCAGGTGATGACACCGTCGTTCTCGTACGGCATCTCATGCAGCACGAAATAACGGACAGCATCCACGCCGAAGAGATCAACGAGATCGTCGGCATAAATGACGTTGCCTTTGGATTTGCTCATCTTCTCGCCGCCCTGCAGGAGCCACGGATGTCCGAAGACCTGCTTCGGAAGCGGTTCACCGAGCGCCATCAGGAAAATCGGCCAGTAAATGGTATGGAAGCGGATGATATCCTTGCCGATGAGGTGCAGATCCGCCGGCCATTCCTTTTTATAAAGATCAGAGCTGTTCCCATCGGCGTCATATCCGATGCCGGTGATATAGTTGCACAGCGCATCAAGCCATACATAGACAACATGGCCCGGGTCAAAGTCCACCGGAATGCCCCACTTGAAGCTCGTGCGGGAGACGCACAGATCCTGCAGTCCCGGGAGCAGGAAGTTATTCATCATCTCATTGCGCCGCGAAACGGGCTGGATGAATTCCGGATGCGTGTTGATGTATTCGATCAGGCGCGGCGCATATTTCTCCATGCGGAAGAAATATGCCTCTTCCTTCTCCGGATGGACATCTCCTCCGCAGACCGGGCATTTTCCCTCCGGCGTAAGCTGCGACTTCGTGTAGAAAGACTCGCACTCCGTGCAGTACAGGCCGTCATACTGTCCCTTGTAAATATCGCCCTGCTTATAAAGGCGCTTGAAAATCTTCTGAATCTGGACGACATGGTCCTCGTCCGTCGTGCGGATGAAGCGATCGTAGGATGTGTTCATGAGATCCCAGATGCGCTTAATTTCTGCAGACGTTTTGTCGACGAATTCCTTCGGCTTCATGCCCTCTTCAACAGCACGCGTCTCTATCTTCTGCCCGTGCTCATCGGAGCCGGTCTGGAACCAGACATCGTATCCGTCCGCCCTCTTATAACGTGCAATCGCATCCGCAAGAACAATCTCGTAGGTATTGCCGATATGCGGCTTGCCCGACGTGTAGGCAATTGCCGTTGTGATGTAGTATTTTCCTTTATTCTGCATATTACTTGTTTCTCCCTCGTAAAAACCCGGCGGCACACCCGTGTTATCGGGCAGAGGTGGGGCAGCGGCTATATTTACGATGCGCCCCCCGGCGTCTTCCTGTCCCGGCCGGATGCTGTTTCGGTATATCGATTAATACGTAATAACCTCGCAGCCGTCCTCCGTGACAAGGACCTGCACTTCCCACTGTGCCGAAGGCTTTCCGTCCTGGGTGTAAATGCCCCAGCCGTCGCCTTCATCCTGATAAATTTCATCGGTTCCGGCATTGACCATCGGCTCGATGGTGAAGCAGAGTCCCGGAACCATCAGCATTCCGGTTCCCGGTGCCGAGACATAGCTCACATACGGGTCTTCGTGGAATTCGAGCCCGCAGCCGTGTCCGCCGATTTCCTTGACGACCGTGAAACCGTTCTCCAGTGCATGCTGATGCACTGCATTTCCCATGTCGCCCATGAACGTCCATGGCTTTGTTGCCTTGATGCCGATCTCCACGCATTCCTTTGTGACCCGCACCAGTTTCTTCTTCTCTTCCGAGACCTCGCCGATACAGTACATTCGGGACGAGTCCGAGAAAAATCCGTTCAGGATCGTGCTGCAGTCGACATTGATGATGTCGCCTTCCTTCAGGATAACCTTATCCGACGGAATACCATGGCAGACCTGCTCGTTGATGGAGGTGCAGACACTCTTCGGATAGCCCTCATAGTGAAGGTCCGCTGGAATGCCTCCCATTTTGACCGTCGTATTGTAGACGATATCGTCAATTTCCTGCGTTGTCATGCCGGCATGAATCTTCTCGCCAACTTCATCAAGAACCGCAATGTTGATCTTCGCGCTCTCGCGAATACCTTCCACCTGCGCCGGCGTTTTGATGAGGGAGCGGTCCGGAACCTCCGCGCCCTCGAGCTCATATGCACGGAGCTTCTCGTCAAACGCCTCATGGCAGTTCTTGTACTTTTTTCCACTGCCGCACCAGCATGGAGCATTGCGGTCAATTTTTTTCTCCGAAAACCTGATCAATCTTCGTCCTTTCCATAGGCTGCAGGCGGGGCGGATTTCCATGATTCCGCCTGCCCTTTGGAATCGTCTCTGCAGCTTATTTGCCATCAATTCTGATACTTTGTTAGTATACAGTTTTGACTGTGATCGTGCAATTCTGCACGGATTTCCGGGATCCGGATTCCGCCCGGAGCGCTCCGGTGCCGCTGTCTATGCCTGAAGATAAGCGCTTTTCCTTCCCGTCCGGAGGAAGGTATTCTCCTCTCCGTCGGCAGGAAAATCGCTTTTCTGTCCAATTCCCGGCATTCACGCAAAAGGAATCTCTTCCTGACTCAGCTTATCACAGAAATATTCCGTGTTTTTCACGATATCTCCGTGATAGACAGCAGACCCTGCGACAATCACGTTGGCTCCGGCCTTCAGGATATCGCCGATATTTTCCTTTGTTACGCCGCCGTCAATCTCAATGTCGACATCAAGCTCGTTTTCATCGATATAACTGCGCGCTGCCGCGATCTTCGGGTATGTCGCAGTGATGAACTTCTGGCCGCCAAACCCCGGTTCAACCGTCATAATAAGAAGCATATCAATCCTGTCAAGATATTGCTCTGTCTTCTCGAGCGGCGTCGAAGGCTTGATCGCCATTCCCACTTTCTTCCCTGCCTCGCGGATTGCCGCAATCACAGCGCCCGGATCCGGTGCCGCCTCAAGATGAAAGGTAATGATATCCGCGCCGCAGTCCGCAAACGAACGGACAAACCGCTCCGGATTATCCACCATGAGATGTACATCGAAGAAAAGGTCCGTATTCTTCCGGATGCTGCGGATCACCGGCATGCCGAACGAAATCTGCGGCACGAAGCTTCCGTCCATCACATCGATGTGGACCCAGCGTGCGCCTGCTTTCCTCGTTTGTGCAATCTGATCGCCGAGGCAGTTGAAATCGGCCGCGAGAATAGAGGGTGAAAGAATATTTTTCATTTTTATACCCCGCTGAGGCAAAATCCGCAGATGCGGTTTTGCCAGATGCTGCAGCCGGTGCTTCAGCACCGATGCTGCGGTTTGAAAGTTCTGCATCAGCAGGACTTTAAAACTTATACCCTGTGCCGCGTTTTTTGCGGAACCCCGGATCGGGACATTGGTGCCGGCGGCACCAATGTCAGTTTGAAAGTGACACATCGGTGTTACTTTCAAACTTGACTCCTGAGGATTCCGGGTGATTCAGAAAAAAAACCTGCGGAATTGCTTCCGCAGGTCTATGGTAGCATACCTTTGCGTATATTGTCTTACGCTTCCGCTCAGCCCTTCACAAACTTTGCGGTCGCCTCTGCAATGCCCTCACCGTCGAGACCGAATTTCTTCACAAGTTCTGCAGCCGTTCCGGACTCGCCAAAACGATCGCGGACGCCGATGCGGTACATTCTCGTCGGGCAGTTCTCGGAAAGTACTTCTGCAACAGCGCCGCCGAGGCCGCCGATAATGTTGTGTTCCTCTGCCGTGACAACTTTTCCGGTCTTCGCCGCTGATGCGATGAGCAGATCCGTATCAATGGGCTTGATGGTGCAGATGTTGATGACTTCTGCATCAATTCCTTCGGAGGCGAGAATCTTTGCCGCATCGAGTGCCGATGCCACGCAGATACCGGTCGCCACGATAGTAACGTCCTTACCTTCTTTAAGAAGTCTTCCCTTGCCGATTTCAAACTTCATGTCCGGCTCATTGATGACCGGAACAGCATAACGGCCGAAACGCATATAGCACGGTCCCACATAGGAAGCCGCCGCCTTGACGCAGGCTCTCGCCTCTACATCATCCGACGGGGACATGACGACCATGCCCGGGATCGTTCTCATGAGAGCGATGTCTTCAAGGCACTGATGGGAAGCACCGTCCTCGCCGACGGTGATGCCGGCGTGGGTCGCACCGATTTTGACATTCAGGTGCGGGTATCCAATGGAGTTGCGGACCTGTTCATAGGCACGGCCCGCCGCGAACATTGCGAAGGTCGACGCGAACGGAATCTTGCCGGATGCTGCAAGTCCTGCCGCGATTGCCATCATGTTGCCCTCGGCAATGCCGCAGTCGAAGAAACGGTCCGGATATTTTTCTGCAAAATAACTTGTCTTCGTGGAACCGGAAAGATCAGCATCAAGAACGACGATGTCCGGGTTTTCCGCTCCGAGTTCCTCGAGAGCGCGTCCGTAGCTCTCTCTGGTCGCGATTTTCTTAACGTCTGCCATCGTCAGCCTTCCTCCTTTGCAATCTCTTCATCGATTTTATCGAGATCGGCCATTGCAGTCCTATACTGCTCTTCGTTCGGTGCCTTGCCGTGCCATCCGGCCTGATTCTCCATATAGGAAACGCCCTTGCCCTTGATGGTCGAAGCGATGATGCAGGTCGGCATTCCTTTGGTCTCCCGCGCCTCTCTGAATGCTGCGCGGATCTCGTCAAAATCATGTCCGTTGATCTTGATCACGTGGAAATTGAAGGCCTCGAATTTCTTGTCGATCGGCTTGGGGCTGTTCACATCATCAATGTTTCCGTCAATCTGCAGATTGTTGTTGTCAACGATGACACAGAGGTTATCGAGATGCTTGTCCCCTGCAAACATGGAAGCTTCCCAGACCTCGCCCTCTTCGAGCTCGCCGTCGCCGAGGAGCGTATAGACGCGGTAATCTTTCTTATCGATTCTGGCTGCAAGTGCCATGCCGCACGCTGCCGAAATTCCCTGTCCGAGGGAACCCGAACTCATATCGAGTCCTGGGAGATACTGCATGGACGGATGTCCCTGCAGGCGGGAGCCGAGCTTGCGGAAGGTCTTAAGCTCTTCCTTCGGGAAGTACCCTTTCTCTGCCATAACGGCATAAAGCGCCGGGCAGGTATGTCCCTTGGAAAGGACGAAGCGATCACGGTCCGGGTCCTCCGGGTTCTTCGGATCGACATGCATTTCCTCAAAATAAAGGAAAGTGTCGATGTCAGCTGCGGAGAGTGATCCGCCCGGATGTCCGGCCTGTGCGGAATAAACAGCCGTGACAATGCCCTTGCGGACCTGATTGGCATGTTTCTTTAATTCTATGTTATCCACTGTTGCCTCTTTCCGGATACAGAGAAAACAATTGCTCTGCTCCAATAAATGTACTTCTGTGACTGCTGCACCGCTGAATAAACTCCTGCCTCCGCGCCGCAGACCGGATGGCCGCAGCAGTCCGCAGTCTCCTGCAGACTGACGCCTCCGGCGAAAACGGATCACACGCGTTCCGCGTACGGAACGCCGCGGCGGTGGGAGTCTCCACTTTTATAAAGCAAGTTTATAAAAGTTTTCTTTCGATTGCAATAGGATTGGCATGATTTACGCAAAAAAGATTCACCCGCAGTCTGCAGTCAGTGTTTCTTCTGCCCGTAATAAGCGTTCGGTCCGTGTTTTCTCTGGTAATGCTTGTCCTGCAGAAACTGCGGAGCCGGCTGTACCTTCGGATTGATGAGTTCCGTGCGGAACGCCATTTTGGCAACTTCCTCGAGCACGACCGCGCTGTGAACTGCATCTTCTGCATTCTTTCCCCAGCAGAACGGGCCGTGGTTCTTGAGGAGGCAGGCCGAAACCGCTGCCGGGTCCTTTTTCATTCTCGCGAATTCATTCACGATGAGGTGACCGGTATTCGTCTCATATCCTTCGTCGATCTCTTCTTTCGTAAGACACCGCAGGCACGGCACCTCTCCATAATAATAATCCGCGTGTGTCGTCCCGTAGCAGGGAATGCTCCGCCCGGACTGCGCCCAGCTGGTCGCGTAGGAAGAATGCGTGTGAACGACGCCGCCGATATTTTTAAATGCTTTATAGAGTTCGACATGCGTCGGCGTGTCCGAGGACGGATTGAGGTCACCCTCGACGACCTTTCCGTCGAGATTCACGACAACCATCTTTTCCGGCGAGAGCTCCTCGTACGGAACACCGCTCGGTTTGATGACAAAGAGGCCGCTTTCACGGTCGATTCCGGAAACATTGCCCCAGGTGAATGTGACAAGTCCGTATTTCGGCAGAAGCATGTTTGCTTCATATACCTGTTTCTTCAGTTCTTCCAGCATGATAAGCCTTCCTGAGTTATGGTATTAAAATATTTGTAACGGATCCCGGCCCAAGTATTCGGGCGGATTGCCCGGCAGGACTCAAATCTGCATGCAGTCCGCTGCATGTCAGAACGCCCGGACCGCAGCCTTCTCGGCCTCAAGCCCTTTCCTGTAGATTTCACTCCAGCGGTCGAATCCTTCCACATCCTTCGGATCCGGATCGACGGTCGTTCCCTCCGCGTCTGCAAAAACTTTCTTCGAAAGCCAGTCGGCGAGGGAGAGTCCTTCCGGATTATTCACCCGGTAGGATGCAAGGAGCGCCATTCCCCATGGGCCGCCCTCACCCGCTGTTTCCATGCAGGTGACCGGTGCGTTCATAGCCGCCGCGAGAATATTCTGAGCGACGCCCCTTGTCTTGAAGATTCCGCCGTGTCCCATCAGCCGGTCCACACGGACATGCTCCTGCTTCATGAGGATATCATTTCCGATCTTCAGAGTTCCGAACGCGGAATAAATAAGCGAACGGAAAAGATTCGCAAGCGTAAGTTTTGACGATGCGGTGCGCACAACCATAGGAGCGCCCTCCTGGTCCATAACCCCGGCAACCGGTTCGCCGGACACAAAGTTGTAGGAGAGAACATCGCCGCAGTCGGAATCACCGCTCATCGCATTCTTATAAAGAAGGCTGTACAGTTTTTCCTTCTCCATGGATACGCCTGCAAGGCCGCAGAATTCATCGAAGACACTGACCCACGCATTGAGATCGGATGTGCAGTTGTTGCAGTGAACCATCGCAACCTCTCTGCCTTCAGGCGTGGTCACAAGATCAAGCTCCGGATAGACCTTCGAGAGCGGCTTTTCCAGAACGACCATCGAGAAAACGGATGTGCCCGCGGATACATTGCCCGTGCGGACGGCCACAGAGTCGGTCGCTGTCATTCCGGTTCCCGCATCTCCTTCCGGCGGTGCGAAAAGAGCGCCCGGCTGCAGCGTTCCGGACGGATCGAGGAGCTTTGCCCCCTCCCCGGTGAGCGCGCCGGCATCCGCGCCGGCCACCAGACTCTGCGGAAGGATTTCCTCCAGTTTCCAGGAAAAGCCCTTTGGCGAAATGAGGTCATCAAACTTCTGAATCATCTTCTTGCTGTAATCCGCCGTCTCCGGATCAATCGGGAACATTCCCGATGCATCGCCGACGCCGAGAACCTTCCGCCCTGTCAGCTTCCAGTGTACATAACCCGCCAGCGTTGTGAAGAAGCGGACATTTCCCACATGATCCTCACCGTTCAAAATGGCCTGATACAGATGTGCGATGCTCCAGCGCTGCGGTATGTGATAGCCAAAAAGTTCCGTCAGCCTGTCGGATGCTTCCTCCGTGATTGTATTGCGCCAAGTGCGGAACGGGACAAGCAGCTTCCCGTCCCCATCAAAGGCAAGGTATCCATGCATCATCGCGCTGATGCCGACAGCCCGGAGATTACGGATTTCCGCGCCGTACTTATTCCGGACATCTGACCGGAGATTCTGATAGGCATCCTGAATACCGCTCCAGACGTCCTCAAGAGAATATGTCCAGATGCCGTTTTCCAGTCGGTTTTCCCATTCGTGATCTCCCTGCGCGATCGGCTCGTTTGCACTGCCGATCAGCACTGCCTTGATTCTCGTCGAGCCGAACTCAACACCGAGTACGGCCTGTCCGTTCCCGATATACTCCTTTGCTGATTCCATCGTCATCATCCTCCCTTGTTTTCCTGATTCAGACCTCCGCATGTGCCGGGGCTCCTCTGTCGCCCTGCAGGTGTGTTCCTTTCACTTCCGAACATGCCAAAGCTTCAGCGCCCCGCATTTTCTTCCATCCGTTCGATATCGCTGCGGTCCCACAGCAATATCTTCAGTTTTTTCGCGGCTGTCTCCGCATTCTTCGTGTAATACTGGTTGGTCATGACAGCACCGACCATGCGGTCATAATAGTCCCTGCCCGCCGCAGCCTGCTGCACCGCAAAAACTCCAATCGGCGAGGAATAGGTCTTGCACTGAACCGCATAGGTGACGCCGTCTTTCTCGCAAAGAATATCAGCTCCGTAGTCCCCGCTCCCGCGCGTCACTGTTACATCATGGAAGCCGCTGCCCTGCAGAAGGTCCGCGCAGTAAAACTCGAACTCGTGCCCTTCGAGATCGTCCATCGGGACAAACTCCTCCCGCCGTTTCCGCCGCCGGTTCAGGACAAGGAGAACCGCAAGCAGCGTCACCAGCAGCAAAAGCACAAGAATCGTGATCTGTTCTGTATTCAAAAATCCATCCTCTTCCGTTCAGTTTTCCCGTCCGGTTTCCTGCCCATTTTGCCCGGATGCGCCGCCTGCCGGTCCTTCTTCATATCCCCCGCCGTTCTCATCCGGTGTTCTTTCTGCCGCGGTGTCCGGATTCAGGGATGTGCGGCTCTCTTCCGAAGACCTGCCCGCCGCACTGCCGGAATGACTTTCCATGTTTCCGCCATTTCCCGGCTTTCTTCCCGTCAGGGTATCCTTCAGATCCTCAAAAGACATCTGGTGAAAATGAATCTCCGGCATTTTCATCTCCGGTTTCTTCAGCGCATCAAAATCAATATCCGGGATCCCCATTTCAGAGGGGCGGATTCCCGGAAGCGTGACTTTCGGCTCGATATCGAATCTTGGCCAGGTGAGTGTGGGCTGTTTCCGGCTCATGTCCTCTCTTGTTCCCGGAATGCGGTGTTTTACCGGATGCACGTAGAATTCGTACCGGTCGTCAAGCCGAAGACATCCAAGCTGCCCCCTCAGCGCCCCACGCCGCAGCGACGGGGAAGGGTCTTCCCTGCAGGACAGGCACTTCGCCCCACAGTCGATATCGATGAACTTCTCACCGAAGAAAATCCGGTTCCGCACCGACGGGTCCGGCTTGCGCACCGGCCAGTTGTGCTCAAACCGCAGCTTGTAGAAATAAAATTCCGTGATCGTGTGGCCGCAGATAAAACAATCATAATGCCGTCCGCCCTCATAAGAGCCGAACGGATCCTCGCGGATCATGAGGCGGCGCCACACGGCGTCAACCTTTCTCCGCGCATCCTCCTCCGCACTGGTTTTAACGTCCTCGAAGTACGGATACGCGTGCGACATGAGGTAGGATGTTCCATTCACCTCTGCTCTCAGACTGTATGGCAGAGCCCGCATCCATTCTTCGATTTCCCTTCTTTCCTCTTCCGACAGCTTCAGATACTCCGTATAGGTGGTAAGTCCCCGGTTATTGAAAAACCAGTTGTTTTCCACCTCGTCCATCCCGCGCGCGCCGCGTTTTTCCGCATCCAGCGTCTCGAGGAACATCCACTCGTGATTGCCGATGAGCGGGTGCACGAACGGATAATCGTCGTCCATCTCCTTCACATACTGCAAAGTCTCGATCGGATGTGCGCCCCAGTCGCAGTAGTCCCCAAGCAGATACAGCTCGTCCGAGCCGTCGAAGTGAAAATCGATTTTATCGAGCATCCGCACAAACTCGTCAAGAGCCCCGTGGATGTCGCTGATCACATAAGTCGCCATGGATCCTATTTTACACGATGCCGGGGATGAGAGAAACTCCCAAAAGAAGGCAGGCGCCCCGACCGGAAAGGAAAATGACATTTACAGCCGCCGGACCGGAAGAACGCCGGATACCCGGATACGAAAAAGCCCCCGCCATGAAACCATGGCGGGGGCGTGAACTTAAGATGATGTTCAGCTCTTCCGTTATGCCTGTATCAGGCTGTACAGAGCTTCTTCAATCAGAGCTGCGGGCCTGCGGAGACAAGAGCCTTGCCTGCTTCATTGCCCTCATACTTCTTGAAGTTCTTCTGGAATCTTGCAGCCAGATCCTTTGCCTTTGCATCCCACTCGGAAGCATCCTTGTAGGTGTCTCTGGGATCAAGGATTGCCGGATCAACTCCCGGAAGCTCGGTCGGTACTTCAAATCCGAAGTAAGGGATCTTCTTCGTAGGAGCCTTATCAACTGCGCCGGTCTGAATTGCGGTGATGATTCCGCGGGTATCCTTGATGGAGATACGCTTGCCGGTTCCGTTCCAGCCAGTGTTAACAAGGTATGCCTTTGCTCCGGACTTCTGCATCTTCTTTACAAGCTCTTCTGCGTACTTGGTCGGATGAAGCTCAAGGAATGCCTGGCCGAAGCAAGCGGAGAAGGTAGGAGTGGGCTCAGTGATGCCTCGCTCGGTTCCTGCGAGCTTTGCCGTGAATCCGGACAGGAAGTAGTACTTCGTCTGCTCAGGAGTAAGAATCGAAACAGGCGGAAGAACACCGAATGCATCAGCGGAAAGGAAGATGACATTCTCAGCAGCCGGGCCGTGAGAGACACCGCCGGTTACCTTCTGAACGATCTTCTCGATGTGATCGATCGGATAGGAAACACGGGTATTCTCGGTAAGGCTCTTGTCAGCGAAATCAAGCTTTCCGGTTGCATCATCAATGGTTACGTTCTCAAGAAGAGCGTCTCTGCGGATTGCGCCGTAGATATCCGGCTCTGCATCCTTGTCGAGGTTGATAACCTTTGCGTAGCAGCCGCCCTCGAAGTTGAAGACGCCTTCGTCATCCCAGCCGTGCTCATCATCGCCGATGAGGAGTCTCTTGGGATCGGTGGAAAGAGTGGTCTTGCCGGTTCCGGACAGGCCGAAGAAGATGGAGGTGTGCTTGCCTTCCATATCGGTGTTTGCGGAGCAGTGCATCGAAGCGATGCCCTTCAGAGGAAGGTAATAGTTCATCATGGAGAACATACCCTTCTTCATTTCTCCGCCGTACCAGGTGTTGATGATGACCTGCTCACGGGAAGTGATGTTGAACATAACGGCCGTGCTGGAACGAAGGCCGAGTTCCTTGTAATTGTCAACCTTTGCGAAGGAAGCGTTGTAAACAACGAAATTCGGCTCGAAGTTCTTCTCTTCCTCAGCGGTCGGCTTAATGAACATGTTGCGGATGAAGTGTGCCTGCCATGCAACCTCGACGATGAAACGGACTGCCATGCGGGTATCCTTGTTTGCGCCGCAGAATGCATCTACGACATAGAGCTTCTTATTGCAGAGCTCCTTTCTTGCGATCTCCTTGCAGGCTGCCCACTGCTCCTCGCTTGCCGGATGGTTATCGTTCGGATATTCCGGAGTGGTCCACCATACGGTGTCCTTGGAATTCTCATCCATGACGATGTACTTATCCTTGGGAGAACGGCCGGTGAATTCACCAGTGAAAACATCAACCGCGCCAAGATCGGAAAGGTGTCCCTTTGCGTAACCGGTAAGGTTCGGATCCATTTCATCTTCAAACAGCTTCTCGTAGGAAGGGTTGTAGATGATTTCGGTAGTACCGGTAATGCCGTACTTTGTTAAATCAACATTTGACATCGTAAATCTACCTCCATTTATGTCGAATCATTAACTTGATTGTTAATGAAATAACGCACCTACTTTATATCACAAATGAATTTTGTCCACAACGCATTCTTGGCGAATTTACTTATTTTTCATGATCTCCGGCGTTCCCGTCCTTAAGAAGCTCTGCGTAAATATCACGCCGTGAGATCCCCCGGTCCTCTGCCGCCTTTTTCATTGCATCCTTCCGCGGCAGTCCCTGCGCCTCATACAGCGCGACATGCTCCGGGACGGTCATCGATTTCCAGGCTTCCTGTTTTTTCTTTTCTGCCGTTCCGGGCTCTGCCCCTTCAATGACCAGCACATACTCGCCGCGCGGCTCATTTTCTTCGTAAAAACGCACCGCGTCTCCCAGCGTTTCCGGCACAGCCTCTTCGAATTTCTTCGTGAGTTCGCGGCAGACCGTGATTTTTCTCTCTCCGCCCAGATGATCCATAAGCTCGCTGAGCGTGCCCTTCAGATGGTGCGGTGCCTCGTAAAGAATAATCGTCCGCTCCTCGTTTTCGAGCTGCGAAAGGATTCTGCGCCTCTCCTTTCTGTCTGTCCGGTCATCCGGCAGGAAGCCCTCGAACACAAACCGCCTTGCCTTCATTCCAGAAAGCGTCAGTGCCGTGATCAGCGCGCAGGCTCCCGGAAGTGACGTCACGCGGATGCCTTCCTCGATGCAGCGGCGCGTGAGCACTTCCCCCGGATCGGAGATTGCCGGCGTCCCCGCGTCGGTTACGCAGGCGATGTTTCTGCCCTCCTTAAGCTCCCGGATCAGCTCCTCCGCCTTGTCGAACTTATTGAACTCGTGATAGCTTGTGAGCGGAGTGTGAATATCAAAATGTGCGAGCAGCTTCTTCGTGTTTCGCGTATCCTCCGCCGCAATCACATCGACGCTCCTCAGTGTATCGAGCACACGCTGCGTGACATCACCGAGATTGCCGATGGGCGTGGCACAGAGATATAACGTACCGTAATCCTTTGAAAAAGTCATACCGCTTCCTTTTGCTCAGTATCCATAAATATCGTAGATCTCCCGGCGGTAGACCCCCGGCTTTTCATAGACGATGATCGGCTTCTCCGTGCAAAGCCCCGGTTTTCCGCCCTTTACGCACTCGAAGAGCACCATGTTGGCCTCCCGGTCCACGTACGGATACACAAGCTGCATCCGCTTCGGCTCAAGCCGGTATTTCCGCAGATTCTCAAAGATCTCCGCCATTCTCTCCGGCCGGTGCACCATATAGAACCGTCCGCCGCTCCGCAGGAGTTTTGACGCGGAAGATACGACGTCGGAAAGGGTGCAGCAGATCTCATGCCGTGCGATGGCCATCGGTGAATCCGGATTGGTGAGCGCCCGCCCGCCTGCCATGTACGGCGGATTGCTCGTCACAGCGTCAAAACTCTCCGCTCCGAAATACGTTTCTGCCTGCCGGATATCTCCCTCGCGGATCGAAATCCGATCCTCAAGGCCATTCATGCGCACACTGCGCTCTGCCATGTCCGCACTCTCATGCTGGATTTCAAGTCCGGTGAAATGCGAAGCATTCGTTTTGGCGCTGAGAAGAATCGGGATGATTCCCGTTCCTGTCCCGAGGTCCAGGACTTTTGCACCGTCCCACGGGGAAAGGCGGAACTGGCTGCCTCTTTTTTCATCCGACCCTGCACCGGCCGCAAAGCCCGTGAGGAGGACGGCATCCATTCCGAAGCAGAATTTATCCGGATTCTGGATGATCCGGAGGTGATTCCGCTGCAGATCGTCAATCCGTTCACCGGGCAGGACGCGGACAGGCTCCTTTTCTGTGTTTGCCATTGTTCTACCCCGTCCCGGCAAAATCCGGGAATCCGGTTTTGCCGAATGCGGCAGCCGGCGCGTGAGATGTCCTCACGCGCTCATGCTGCGGTGTACCGGTCCTGCATCAGCTGTACCGGTCCTGCTGATGCTGGACCGTAAGCTTTATTCCTTTGCCGCGGTATTTCCGGCATTTCCGCCGTTTCCGGAATTTCTGCCGTTCTCACCGGTGCCGCCTTCCGGCCGGCTTCCAACTTTTGCGCCCTCTCTGACAGCTCCGCTATTTGAACCGCCGCCGTTTCTGCGGCCGTGTCTGCGGTGTCTGCGCTGACCATTCTCCCGATGCTCTTCAGAGAGATTATTTTCCGGATTCTCGCCCGCGCGGGAAGGACCGCGTCCGTCCTGCGCAGAACCGGTCTGTTCTCTTGCACCGGAATCCGGGTTTTCCCTTATCTGCTCGCGGCCTCTGCCGTCTCTCTTTCTGCCTTCACGGCCTTCGCGGCGGGCGGGGCGTTCCTCGCGGCTCTTATCCTCCGGGCTCTTCGGCGATTCCTCTGCGGAAGCGCTGCCCGGGCGGTTATTGTCACCCGGGTTATTACCCGGGTGACTGCCCGAGTTATTACCCAGGTTATAACCCGGGTTATTACCCGGGTTATTGCCGCGTCCGCGCCGTCTGTTCGGGCGCCTTCTTGCGCCTCTCTCCTCCTGCGTTCCCTCGCCGCTGCCTTCCGGCTGGCCGTCCGCATTCGGAAGATCGCTCTGGCTGTGCAGAGCATCGGACATCCTTGCAGAGCCCGGATTCCGCAGAGACCCCGGTCTCTGAGAAGCCCCCTGCCTCTGCGCGGAACCGGAAGCCTGTGCCGGACCGGCTGAAGCATTTCCGGACGCATCCGTACTCCCGGCATTCTGCGCTTCCTCGCGCTGCTTTGCCGCCACTGCCGCGGCGACCGTGGAGAGCGGCTTTTTCACTCCGTGCATGGCCGCTGCAGCCTTCTCGGCTCCTGCTCCGTCGAGCATCTTGTGACGGCGGTCTCCGCGGCGGCGTTTTCGCGTAATCTCAAAATCGCCCACGCCGTATTCATGGATTTCCTTCTCGTCCCCTACATCCACCATAGCTCGGATGGTCTGGCGCAGGACATTGACCGACTCGACCTCACCGATCAGGCCATCCGAGCCTTTCACCTCATCGCCCACGCCGGGCAGGTTCTTGTTGAGCTCTTCATACGTCTCCTCTTCGTTCTTGAGGCAGCACATCAGTCTCCCGCATACGCCGGAGATCTTGGCCGGGTTGAGCGAAAGATTCTGCTCCTTGGCCATCTTGATGGAGACCGGGGCGAAATCATTGAGGAACGACGCGCAGCAGAGCTCCCTGCCGCACGGACCGTAGCCGCCGAGAAGCCTTGTCTCATCGCGCACGCCGATCTGACGGAGCTCGATACGGGTGCGGAATACTCCCGCGAGGTCCTTTACAAGATCGCGGAAATCAATTCTCCCGTCCGCCGTGAAGTAGAACATAATCTTACTTCCGTCAAACGTATATTCCGCGGAGACGAGCTTCATCTCGAGTCCGTGCTTTTCGATTCTCTCCCGCGCGATACGGTAAGCCGTCTTCTCCTTCTCGCGGTTTGCGATGTGCCGTGCGTCATCCTCCGGCGTCGCTATTCTCGTCACGACGCGAAGGGGTTTGTTAAACTGCTTTTTCGTGACAACCAGCGGATTTCCCGCCACCGTGCCGTATTCAAGGCCGCGAGCCGTTTCCACGATGACATGCATGCCCCGGCGAATCCGAAGATCTCCGGGAGAGAAATAGTAAATTTTTCCGGCACTGCGGAAACGCACGCCGATGACTTCACGCGGATTTTCCGGGATCACGCCGCGGGGTGCAGGTGCCTCCCTCTCCTCTTCCGGGGCCGTGACGGCATCGGATCGGTCATCCCGAATGAAAGCAGGCGCCCCGGCTTCCTCCGCAAAAACTTCCGCGTCTTCTGTGCTCTCTTCTCCGCTTTCTTCGTTCTCTTCCAGAATATCTTCTCCGCCTGCGGCATTTGTGCTCTCCCCGTCTTCTTCCGCGAGGATCGTGTCATCCGTTTCATCCCTGTCTCCGACAGGCGCACTGTTCTCTCTGCCGTCTTCCGTCTCATCGTCATCCGAAAGAATTTCATTCTCTTCGGAGATATCATTCTCTCCGGAAATCTCATTCTCTTCGGAGATTTCATTCTCTCCGGAAATCTCATTCTCTTCGGAGATTTCATTTTCGACGGAGGTCTCATTTTCGGCGAAAATTTCGTTCTCTTTGGACTCGATGGCTTTGTTCTCAGACGAAAGCATCTCCGCATGCGGAAGCTCGCCGGGGGAAACCTTCATATCGGTCCCATTCTCGCTCACGGAAAATCCGGGGATGATAATTTCATCCGGTGTACTGTCCTCCGGACTGTTTTTCTCCCCATCCCCGCCTTCTTTATCCACTTCCGCCGGGGTATAAAAGCTTACCGGTGTCTCGGGCAGAATCCCGTCCGCCGTCACAGTGCCGTCCGAGTCGTGGACGGTCTCGCTGAATTTTGACACAACCGGCTCTGCCGGTTTTTCTTCGAATTCATTTATTTCTTCTGACATCTATAAACCTCCATGAAATGGCAGAACTGCAGGGTTTACCGATTTCCCCGCATCTGCAGACAATAAACACTTTCCCGGCGGCTACTTTTTCTTTGCCTTTTCCGCCGCCCGCAGCTCGTCCCGTATCTTTACGAGAAGAAGCTGCAGCGCCGTCTCCGGACTGGTCGTCGTGAGTTCTCTCTGGTACTCACTGATTTCTCTGAGAATGCGCTCGATTCCCTCATAGGAAATTTCGTCCGCTGCTTTCCCGGTCTTTTCCGCGCAGTCCGACAGGATCAGGCCTTCCGTGCTGCCGCCTGCCTTGAGCCGGCAGACGTCCCGGTACCAGAGCGGGATACAGTCCGGCAGCAAACGGTGAATGCTCTCCTTTTTTTTGCCCTCGTCTCCTGCGGCCGCATTTTCGTCCGCACCCGCCTTTTTCTTCGGGAAAATGTCGTTTGCGATGTTTACAATATCCGTAAATGACATCTCGGTTATTCCCGCGAGAATCTGCTCCGCATCCTTCCTCTGATTGTCAAAGTCCGGATCGTCCGCGATTTTCACGGCGCGCCCCAGATTTCCCACGGCGAAACTCGCGCAGAGCCTTGCCTTCTCCTCACTGATGCCGCGCTCCTTCATCAGAAAGCGAATCATCGTCTCCTCCGGCACCTGCTTCATATGGAGCGTGATGCAGCGGCTCATGACAGTCGGCAGGAAGCGCGACGTGCCGTCCGCAATCAGAATGATCACAACGTAAGCCGGAGGTTCCTCAAGTGTTTTGAGGAGTGCGTTCTGAGCCTGCGTATTCATCAGCTCTGCGTCTTCCACAATGTAGATTTTACGGGCACTCGCATATGGCTTTACCGCCGCGTCATCGCGCATCTGACGGATCTCTTCCACGGAAAGAACCCGCGGGATTTTCCCGTTCTTCGGCCTCCTGCGGACATATATGATATCCGGCTGGCTCCCGGCATCAGCCTGAATACAGGAAATGCAGCTGCCGCAGGGCTCCGGCATTCCATTTTGATCAGACTGAATGTCCGTACACTGCACTGCGGCCGCAAAAATGCCCGCGATAAAATGGCGGCCTGAATCCTTCGGTCCGTCGAGAATGTAAGCATGTGAGATCCTGCCGGTCTTCACTGCATCCTGGAGATGATCCCGTATTGCATCCTGACCGACGATATCGGAGAAATGATTCATGCACCTTCCTCCATCTCCCCGATCCTCTTCTTCAGCGCCCGGATACACTCATCCAGCCTGCCGTCCGGATTCTCAAAAGTATCCCTGTCCGTGATGCCGGCCGCCGCCAGTTTTTCCGGCGCAAAATCCGCCGTGTCCGCCACGAACCGGCGGCAGAGCTCCACATATTTGGGCTCCTCCTGCTGCTCTTCGCGCAGATATGCTCTCTTAAGCCGCTCGCCGTCCGAAACCTCGATGTAAAGCGGAACAACGGTCTTCTCCCCGGCGCCAAAACCCGGCCTGCCGGAGTTTTTTCTGCAGTACTCCCGAAGCGCCGTAAAGGATTCCAGGGTTCCCACTGTCAGGCAGCTCGATTCCGTAAGGTCGATGTTCCCGTCCGCCACGGTGAAATACCGCCACAGGCCATAGACCGTGTGATATGCGCGCTCCTCCACGACAAGCCCCGCATTCTCAAGCCGCCGATATTCCTCTTCCGACACAAAATGATACTCG
>Ga0256404_1005222_pt1 | contig 23296 bp, 20 predicted proteins | sample RumenRJG_01DNA_FD_185990 | JGI IMG/M metagenome (GOLD analysis project Ga0256404, IMG submission 185990) | Bovine rumen microbial communities from Lethbridge, Alberta, Canada - RJG_01 | ecosystem: Host-associated > Mammals > Digestive system > Stomach > Rumen | place: Canada: Alberta | collected... | reverse complement strand
CATCTTGTTCGCACCATATTTTGCCGGCTCACTGTCACCGGCAGCATCTCCGTCTTTTTTCTTCAGCACGAACGGCTGCATCGGCATCCCTGCCATGCTCTCAAGTGTTCTCGTGGAAGTAGTGCCCACCGAGATGATCCTGCCGCCCTCTTCTATAGTGCGGTTGATGATCTCAGCGTTGGCCTCGTCTATGGAGCACTCCTCAAAGTGCATCTTGTGCTCTTCGACGGTATCCACCTTGACCGGTCTGAACGTGCCGATCCCGACATGCAGAGTGACGTATGCGATGCGGACGCCCTTCTCTCCGGCCTTCTTAAGGAGCTCTTTCGTGAAGTGCAGTCCCGCTGTCGGAGCTGCCACGGATCCTTCTATGCGGCTGTACACCGTCTGGTACATCTCCTTGTCGCTGTCTTCTGCAGGCCTTGAGATATACGGAGGAAGAGGCATTGAGCCTATCTCCTCGAGCCTTTCCATGAATATCCCGTCATACTCAAACTCAACGAGTCTTGTAGCGTTATCAGCATCATGGACGCCGAGAATATGCGCCTTAAAAGGCTGCTCTATCCCGTTGACGAGAGTATATCCGCATTCCGGTGCCTCTGTTCCGGCAGGCACGGTATCTGTCCTGCCCGCAAGAATGACTGTGTCTCCTTCATGGAGCCTTTTGCCCGGTCTCACGAGGCATTCCCAGCGGTCGCCCTCAACTCGCTTGATCAGCAGAAGCTCGATGTGAGCCCCGGTGCCTTCTTTGAGGCCGTACATCCTGGCCGGGATGACTCTGGAATCGTTCAGGACCAGACAGTCTCCCGGGTTTACATAATCCAGTATATCGTAAAAATGACGGTGCTCGACCGTCTTTTCACTTCTGTTAAGTACCATCAGCCTGCAGCCGTCGCGCTGCTCCATCGGAGTCTGCGCGATCAGCTCTTCAGGCAGGGTATAATCAAAATCTGTTATCTTCATTAAGTGGTTTTTCCTTCTGTCGTATTTATAGGGGCCGGGTCCATTCAGGAAACGGAGATGCCGGGATCTACAGATCCTCAAGCGTCATCTGTTCGCTGCTCCGGCCTGTATTCTCAGGCTCATTATAGAATCCCATCAGTCCCATGTGTTCGTACGCAGCCTTTGACGCCATACGGCCCTTCTGCGTGCGGTATATAAGACCGGCCTGAATGAGGTACGGCTCGTTGGCATCCTCGATCGTGACCCTCTCCTCGCCTATTGCCGAAGCGATGGTCTCAATGCCTACAGGTCCGCCGTTGAAGCTCTTGATTATCGTTGACAGGATATCCCTGTCGAGCTTCTCAAGTCCGAGGTCGTCGACCCCGAGAGCATCGAGCGCCTTGCGCGTGATATCGATATTGATGTCGCCGTCCGCTATGACCTCAGAGAAGTCTCTGACTCTCTTGATCAGTCTGTTTCCTATTCTCGGTGTCCCTCTGGATCTTCTTGCAAGCTCATCGAGCGACTGGTCATCGATCGAAGTACCGAGCACGTTGGCCGTTCTTCTCAGGATCTCGCGGATCTCCTCAGGTGTGTAGAACTCGAACTTCTCAACGATGCCAAAACGGTCTCTCAGCGGTCCCGAAAGGCTTCCGGCTCTCGTCGTGGCTCCGATGAGAGTGAATTTTGCGATGTCTATACGAAGAGACCTTGCCGCAGGCCCCTTGCCTATTATGATATCCAGCGCATAATCCTCCATCGCGGAATACAGCACCTCCTCGACCGAACGGTTGAGTCTGTGGATCTCGTCGATGAAAAGGACATCATTCTCGTTGAGGTTGGTGAGGATAGCCGCCAGGTCTCCGGCTCTTCCTATCGCCGGTCCCGAAGTGACCTTGATATCCACACCGAGCTCGTTGGCGATGATGCCTGCGAGTGTAGTTTTGCCCAATCCCGGAGGTCCGTAGAACAGGACGTGGTCGAGCGGCTCGCCTCTCATCTTGGCAGCTTCTATGTATATGGAGAGATTGTCCTTGGCGGCTGACTGTCCGCAGTATTCACTAAGATACTGCGGTCTCAAGGTCAGCTCCCCGCTGAGCTCTCCCGGTGTTGCTTTGGTCTGTGTAACTCTTTCCATTTACTATCTCCTACAGCAGGAACTTAAGTGACTTCTTGACATACTCTTCAGCTGTCAGGCCTTCATCAGGCACTGAACCGACTGCAGCCTCGGCTTCCTTCTTCGTATAGCCGAGAGTGGTAAGTGCCACGACAGCCTCGCCGCGTTCTCCTGTGCCCGGTACAGCCGCAGGTGCGATGCCGTCCGGCTCGACGCCCTCGAAAGGAAGCGCGGATACTTTGTCCTTGAGCTCAAGAATGACGCGCTCAGCAGTCTTCTTGCCTATGCCCTGAGCCATGGCTATGGAAGCCGCATCGCCTGCCGCAATGACGCCCTTGATCTGGTTAGGTGTGCCGAGCGACATGATGGCAAGACCTGCCTTAGGACCAACGCCCTTGACCGTGATGAGCTGCTCGAAGAGAGCCAGCCCTTCAGTATCGGCAAATCCGTACAGAGCCATCCCGTCTTCCTTGACCTGCATATAGGTATAGGCGGTGATCTCGTCGCCCTCCCTTGCAGTAAGGAGGCTGCTCGTATCCGATACGAATACTCTGAAGCCTATCCCCGCCCTGGTCTCGATGACTATCGCGCCTGATTCGTAATAGAGATATTCACCTCTCAGAAATCTTATCATAACTGTTTTCCTTATCTCGGTATCCTGCTGCCTGCATGGTGAGCATGACAAATAGCTGCAGCCAGTGCGTCAGCTGTATCATCAGGCTTTGGCACTTCCGCCAGCCCGAGGATCATCTTGACCATGGTCTGCACCTGTTTCTTGTCCGCTCTTCCGTATCCCGTCAGTGATGACTTGATCTGCAGCGGTGTGTATTCATTTATTTTTATGCCGGCCTTGGCACACGCGAGAAGCGCCATGCCTCTGGCTTCTCCTACCATTATAGCAGTTGTGGCATTCGTATTATAGAAAAGTTCCTCTATTGAGGCCTCATCCGGCTGATACTCAGCGATTATACCCGTCAGCTCGTCATAGAGCTTCATCAGCCTCTCTTCATTCGGTGTGTGAGCCTCTGTAAGGATCGATCCGTAAGCCACCGGAGTGAACTTGTTGCCCCGGTAATCCAGTATGCCATAACCCATGATAGCATATCCCGGGTCTATGCCCAAAATCCTCATTCTGTCCCCTTTTTTCTGTCTTATTTTCCCTGCAATTCTACCATTTTGGCGCATGTATGTCCATGTTCGTTTTTTGTTCGTTTTTTCCGGTGCTTTCCTCACACTCCGGGAAAACACCGCAGACGCTGTCAACCCTGCGGTCACCTTCTTTTCAAGCATTTCCTGCATGCGATACTGCCGCAGGATCACTACAGTTACATTTTTATGCGAACGAGCGAATTATTATGCTATACTTTCTGTGTATGGTCTGCATTATCTATTTCAGACCGCAAAACTATCAGCGCATTTTGCGCAGCCATTCAGGGAGGATCAGATGATGAGACTATCAAGACAGAACAAGATACTTGAGATCATCAAGACCAACGAGGTAGAGACTCAGGACCAGCTGCTGGCACTGCTGCGCCAGGCCGGCTATACAGTGACTCAGGCTACAGTGTCCCGCGACATCCGCGAGCTGCAGCTTGTCAAGGGCCAGACCAAGGACGGCAGATATAAGTACATATCCGGAAACTACGACAACCGCCCTATTTCGGAGCGTTTTATCCGCATATTCAGGGAATCCGTCGTATCCTATCAGTGCGCACAGAATCTCATAGTGGTCAAAACGCTTTCAGGCTGTTCAGGTGCTGCAGGCGAAGCCATCGACTGCCTCAGCCTTGAGCATATCGTGGGATCGATCTCAGGAGACAACACCCTTCTTGTTATCGTTGATCACGAAGACAACGTCGGGAGTGTTACCGCAGAATTCGACAAAATAATGAAGAGCAACGAATAAAGGCATGATAGACCGCATAATCATAGACAATTTTGCCACAATAGAGCACATACAGTTTGAGCTCGGCAGCGGACTGAATATTATCACAGGTGAGACAGGCGCGGGTAAATCCGTGCTTGTTACTGCTGTGAGCACAGTTCTCGGCGGCCGTGCCGATACATCGATGGTGCGGACCGGATCGGACCGTGCCCTCATTCAGATTGCCGGCGAGAAGGACGGCGAGGAAGTTATCATCTCGAGAGAGATACTTGCTTCCGGCAAATCCGTCACCAAGCTGAACGGCGAGATGGTGACTCTCGGGCAGATAAAGAAGTTCTGCTCGGACTGGGTCGACATACACGGACAGTACGACAACCAGCAGATACTCGATTCGGAGAACCACATCCTCATTACTGACAGATTCCACAGTGAAGCTCTGGCGCCTGAGCTTGAGAAACTTGAGCTGCTGTATAACGACTACCGCGCTGCTAAGAAAGAGTATGATGATCTTATCAGGACTGAAAAGGAAGCTCTTAGGCAGCAGGATTACTACAGATTCGAGTGTGACCATATAAAGTCGCTCCATCTGAGAGCCGGAGAAGATGAGGAACTGAAAGAGCAGCTTGACATTGCCAAGAACAGCGCGCGCATATCGGGCGCAGTGCATTCGGCGTATGAGCTGCTGCATGAAGCTGATGACTCAGTCCTCAGTTCACTCAGCCGTGCAAGCGACGACCTTGAATCCGTTGCATCATACAGCGACAGGATATCCGCCCTTTCCGAAAGAGCGCGCGCAGCTTATTACGAGCTTGATGATGTCTCATCAGCTCTGAGAGAACTGACCGAGTCTTTCAGCTGGTCGGATGAGGACCTCGACAGGATCTCAGAAAGGCTCGCAGATATCGAGGATGCGGTAAGGAAATACCACATGTCCCCGGCTGAGATCATAAGTTACGGCGAAGAGCTCGAGCAGAAGCTCCAGCTGATCGAAAACTATGATGCTGAAAAATCAAGGCTTAAGGAGATCGCAGATAAGAAGTATGCACTTCTTGAGGATCAGGCATCCCATGTCAGCGAACTGAGACACATCATAGCTTCCAGGCTCGAATCGGCCATGATCAAGGAGCTCAGGGACCTCGAGTTCGCCAATTCGGATTTCAGCATAAGGATCGAACGTGCTGACGAGATCGGTCCGCTCGGCTTTGATACTGTCGAGTTCATGATATCCACTAACCCTGGTGAACCGCTCATGCCTCTCACCAGGATCGCATCCGGCGGTGAGATCTCGAGAATAATGCTCGCATTCAAGCACATCATCGGTGACAGCGACATGGTCGACACCATGATATTCGATGAGATCGACACAGGAATCAGCGGTCATACCGCACTTGTCGTGGGCAGAAAGATGAGTGAGATCGCAGAGCACCATCAGCTGATCGCGATCACCCACCTTCCGCAGATCGCAGCATACGGAGATGACAACTATCTTATCTCCAAGACTGTCCGCGACAACAAGTCTCACACAGGCATCGACCACCTCGATGCCGAGGGCAAAGTGAAGATGGTCGCAACACTCTTCAGCGGCTCCTCGGGCAGCGAAAGCGCACTCGATGCAGCAAGAGAACTTATCGAGAGCACACGCAGCGGGTCAAATTAGACCGAATATTCACTCATCCGGAATACACAGATCTGAAACAGGTCAGTTGACACCACTACATTATATGTAAACAGCAAGAGCAGGCATTAAAGCCTGCTCTTTTACTTATATGACTGCTATTAACGCGCTGCTATCTTCCCGGTGCTGCTGACATCACAAACAGTTCCAGCGCTGTATCCTTGTCGATATCGCCCCTCTTTATATCTCTGTCTATGTTATACAGCTCAGTCAGGAGTTTTCTGATGCGGTTCAGGCTGTATGCACCGGCCGCCTGCCACGCTCTTTTGAACCTGAACTCATTGACGCCTGTGGCTTTGGCCATCTGCCCTATGCTCATCCCCTGCTGCGACAGTTCAAGCGCATCATACATTATCTCAAACTGCTTTGTCAGAAGAGCTATGACCGGAATGGCGCCATCCTCTTCATTGATGATCGTCTCTGTGATAGCAAGAGCTTTTGTCCTGTTGCCGCTGACCACAGCATCCACAAGGTTGAATGTGAACTTGTCACTGTCGCCTGTAAGAAGCTCTTCTATATCTTCAGCTGTGATCTGATCGCCCGGCGCCGCCTTTACGATCTTGCCCACATCTGCATCCATCTGAGTCAGAGTGTAGGTGCTCTCCCTGTTGTAATAGCCGGAGATGTCTATCAGGAACTCAAGCTCCCTTCTCGCAAGCATCTTGCCGCCCGCGTGCACCCTCTTATTTATGAATGACTTGAGGTCTGCCTTCTCAAGACGCGCAAAGTCATACGCCCCTGCTGCCTTGATCATCTTCTTGGCGAAAGCCGTCAGGTCGCCCGCATACCTGCTCTCAAGCAGGAATATGACAACTGCCGTATCCTGCTTCTCTGATGCGAACTTCAGCAGCTCATCAGCTCCCGGATCACCGGACTTTCTGTACAGCGGCAGGTAGTCTTTCACTATGATCACCCTCCGCTCAGAGAACATCGAGAAAGCTCTTGCCTCTCCCATGATCTCATATGCGCTGACAGCCGTCCCGTCCATGTGCTTCACATCAAGACCGCGTGAGTCCTCGTCAACATACTTGTTTACGATCTCCTTCACAGCCCAGTCCATCAGATAATCCTCAGCCCCGTAGAAGAACAGGACATCGCGTGTTATTCCCTTGCGCCAGTCGTTTACAAAATCCTTATATGCCATGGGACAATTCTAACACATTCACCGCATGGTATCTACGGTCCGTATCTTTCCGCCCCGTATATCTATTCCTGCCGCTCCGTTCAGATCTGTGCGGTAAACGGGGATGCCGCGCGCCTCAAGCCGGTCGATCGTCTGCTGGTGCGGGTGTCCGTAGAAGTTGTTCGCTCCGACCTGGATCACCGCGACCGATGGCGATACTGCATCAAGAAATGCTTCACTGCTGCTGGACTTGCTGCCATGGTGTGCTACCTTGAGAACATCGCATTTCAGCATAAGTATGCCAGTATGGTCCGTTCCGGCTGCCTGCTCCTCTTCATCTGTTTGTTCTTTTTCGCCTGTTTCATAAGTCAGTGATTTATGTCTGTAGTATTCGATCATTTTAAGCTCATCCTCCTCGAGCAGGTCTCCTGTTACCATTATCTTTATGCCACGGTAATTTATCATGTAGACCATATTGTGCTCGTTCGGATCATCGATATCTATTCCGTCCGATCTCTCCTCGACCGGCCATATGGTATCTATGTAGACGTCATCTGTTATGTGTATGCGTGAGCCGGGTCCGATGAACTGCACCTTGTCCTGTTCTTTCATGAGCCCGGGCAAAATGTCTTCCGTATCCCCGGTACTTCTCTGCCGGCTTTCGAGGGATTTCCGGTAATCCGACGGTATGCATATGGCGCCGACGGGATATTCCTGAGACAGCTGGAGGATGCCGAGGGCATGGTCGGTATGAAGATGCGTGACACAGGCTAATTCTGCCCTCTCAGCGCCGTTTGCAAGGAGATAAGGCATCAGAACATCTTCACCGATATTCCGCTCTGTATCGCCGCCTCCGTCTATCAGGATGTCCTTGCCTCCTGCGCGGATGTGAGTGCAGTCTCCCTGACCGACAGATACAAATACGATCTCATCATCAGAGAATGTGTTATACGCAGCCGGCAGCAGGCAGACAGAGAATGCAAGTATGCACAGATACGCTCTCACAAGGCCGCGGTATTCACGCCTCAGCAGCTTTATCCTCGTCCACTCTGAAGCAGTGAGCATCATAAACAGATACGCAAGCACCAGTACCGGGATCCCGGCCGATGTTATAAGGCCGGAAAAATACCCTCCGGCAGATACTGTGGAATTAAATCTCATAATGATCTCCGACAGGCCTTCTATTATCAGTACAGCAAAGCCGGGTACTGTCCCTGCAGCCATCGTTATGAAGAGGATCATCATGCATCCGGGCACGATGACCGACGCCATGAAGATCACGGGAATGTTTATGAATATCGAAAGAATGTTGATGCGATGGAAGACGAGCGCTGTCAGCGGGAGTATACCTGCCTGGACCGATACTGCAGCAGCAAGCATGTCACCGGCATAAGTCCCTCCGGTGAAGTGCGAGAGAGGCTCTGCAAGAAACGCTATACCGAGCAAAGCAAGGAAAGACATCTGAAATCCCGTGCTCAGAAGCTGGTAAGGCTCGATGACCAGAATAAGAAGAGCCGATGCGCTGACTGCGCTGAGAAGGTCAAAAGGCCTCCTCGCATACATCGACAGAAGACTTACGGTAAGCACCGTAACAGCTCTCATTGTCGAGGGGCTCCACAATGTCATATCGCCGTACATGATCAGTATCATGATCACAAATGCCGTGGCCGGCAGCGTTCTTCTCCTTCCCTGCAGGAACCTTAAAAGCGAATACAGAAAACCCGTATGGAGCCCGCTGACCGCAAGGATGTGGCCTGTTCCGTTAGCGGTAAAATCCTCAAGAGTCTCTTCGCTTATATCCGACTTGTCACCGAAGACAACTCCCTTGATAAAGGCTCTTATCTCCGGATCACTGAACCGGTCCAGAAAGTCCTCTCTTGTTTCAAAGAGCCACCTCTTGTAGCGGGCCCGCACGGATACCGGCCCGTCATCAGATATCTCAAGGCTTTTCGCACTGAATGCGTAGCCGATGCCGCGGCTTCTCAGATATATGCGGTAATCAAAACACCCGGGGTTATCCGCACCCGGAGGCTCTCTGAGCTTCCCGTACGCCGTGATACGCCTGCCCGGGATCTCCCGGATGTCTGTATCACCCGCATTGTACAGGCTGACTATCACCCTGACCCCTGATGCAGCAATGTCCGTGTCACTGAGCACTATCCTGAGGCCCTCATCCTTTACAGTCACAGAGTCAGCTGTGCCGCATACAGAGGTCATCTTCTCATCATCACTGTTACAGGATGATATAAGGCTGCACCCGTATGAGATATATCTGCATGTGAACAGGACAAAACCGGCGGCAAGGAATGCCGCCAGTCTCCTTCGCTCATTTTCCGCCAGGTCAAAACATGTGTATGTCATCACACAGATGCTGACCATGATAAGCGCCCCGCCGGCTATCCTGGTCCTTTCGAACACAAAAAAGCCGGCAGAGACGCCGGCTGCGAACATCATTGTATATGCGAAAAGCTTTCTTCTTATCACAGCAGTGTCTCCTGCCGTGATTCTACCGTCATTCCTGAGCTTCAGTTCATACGGATTACGTTATCACATTCGTGTTTGATAACATTTGAATATTGTAAATTAACATTTTTATTCAGAATATAAAAACCCAGCACCTGATATGAGGTGCTGAGTATCAGCCTATATATACGGGTCTCCTGCTGTTAGCCCTTGATAGCCGCAACAGCCTCTTTTCTGTCAGCTGCCTTGAATACTGCAGAGCCTGCAACGATGACTTCTACACCTGCATCTCTTACAAGATGAGCATTGGCAGGTCCGATGCCGCCGTCGACCTCGATCAGATAAGAATATCCATTCTCGGCTTTCTTCCTGCTGTAGTAGCTGATCTTAGGCAGAGAGCTGTCCATGAACTTCTGTCCGCCGAATCCCGGCTCAACAGACATTACAAGGATCAGGTCGATATCCCTGAGATAGTCATCAAGTACCTCCGGCTCTGTTCCCGGCTTGATCGAAACGCCAGCCTTTACGCCCAGGCTGTGAATGTGCTCAAGCGTAGCAGCAAGATCACTGCATGCCTCATAGTGTACAGTGATGAACTCTGTGTTGTCCGTGACAAATTTCTCGATGTATCTGTCCGGATCCTCGATCATCAGATGCACATCATAAGGAACTGCAGCAGTTCCGTTCAGGCTTTTCATGACATCCGGTCCGAAGCTTATGTTCGGAACGAAAGCACCGTCCATAACATCGATATGAAGGTAATCGATACCGCAGCTCTGCACGTCAGCGACATCAGCGCCGAGTCTTGCAAAGTCAGCTGCAAGTATGGACGGGGATATCAAAGCTTTTTCCATTTTCTGACCTCCTCGATCATCATTAGATATGAATTGTATCTTGATCTGTGAATCCCGCCTCTTTCGAGAGCTTCCTTGACTTCACAGTCAGGTTCGTTTATGTGAAGACAGTCCCTGTATCTGCAGAGCTGCCCCGGTTCTCTCATTTCAGGGAAAAGCTCCCTTACGGTAGTAACCTCGGTCTCAGGCATGTCGATAGAAGTGAAGCCCGGCGTGTCATAGAGGTATGTGCCGTCTCCCAGGTCGAAGATCTCCACGTGCCTCGTGGTGTGGCGTCCCCTTCCTGTCTTGTCGCTGATGCCGCCTGTCTCGACCCTGGTGCGTATTGATGCAAAACTGCCTGTACGGCCCTGCGCCTCAACGGTCTCTGAATCAGCCTCAGGCACATCGCCGTGCAGCAGATTGGTAAGCGTCGATTTTCCTACGCCCGAAGGTCCTGCAAGAGCGACGTTCCTGCCCCTGATGATCTCTCTCAGTTCCTCCAGACCTTCACCTGTACTGCCGTCTACCGCAGCCACCGGATATATATCTCTGTATATCTCCATAGCAGCATCAAGCTCCTCATCACTGACAAGATCCTTCTTGGTTATGCAGACAGCCGGGGTGATGCCCTTGAGTTCGCATCCTGCAAGCAGTTTGTCAATGACAGGATAATTCACATCAGGTTCTTTAACTGAAAACACGACCACCAGCATATCGAGGTTCGATACGGGTGGTCTTGTCATGAAATTGCGTCTCTCTACGACCCGGTTGATTACGCACTCATTGTCGCAGTCGTGCTCATCGATCTCAAAGTCTACGATATCACCGACGTAAATGAGTTCTTTATTTCTCTTGAGGTTGCCTCTGGCTTTGCCCATGACGGCCTTCTCACCGTCATGGACAAAGTAGAAACCTCCGATTCCCTTGATGACTCTTCCGATCATACAGTTCCTGTTCCGTTAACCTTCAGGAGTCTCCGTCTGTTCTTCGGTCTGCTCACCTGTATCCGTCTCTTCCGGCGTTACCGGTACCGGTTCAGGTCCGGAGCTGACCTGGATGTCAATGCTGGTTCCCTTGTCAAGGAGTGAATTAGCCTGATACTGCTGATAGATAACGTATCCCTTATCTATGGAGTTATCCCAGTCGTAATCAACTCTTCCGACTCTGAAGCCTTCTTCCTTGATGCGTTTCTTGGCGTCCTCAAGGGAGAGACCTGTGACTGAAGGGACAGTTCCCTTCTCTGTGCCCTTACCGTCGGAAACCTCGATGTTTATCTTGCTTTCCTTGTCAAGCGGTGTTCCTCTTTCAGGATCCTGAGCGAGTACAGTTCCTTCTTCTGCAGGGTCCGTTACCATCTTGACATTGCCGAGCAGATATCCGTACTCCTTGAGGTACTCTTCGACATCCTCCTGCTTCATTCCTACTACATTAGGAACGACGCCTTCCTTGCTTCCCTTGGAGATGTGAACAGTGATCGTTCCCTCTTTAGGAGTTTCCTGGCCAGGTTCAGGGTCCTGAGTGCAGACCTTGTTTTCAGGATAGTCATTGGAATAAATGTCTTTACCCTGCTTGATGCTGAAGCCCTCCTCTTCGGCCTTGGCCTTGGCCTCCTCGAGAGAGAGACCTCTGAGGTCAGGAGCAGGCTTGGTGGATGAGAATACGCCCATCTTCCATGCTGTGAACCATCCGCCTGCAGCGAGCAGAAGAATGATCACAGCTGCAATGATCGCGTTTCTCTTGCCTTTTTTCTTTTTCTTTTTCTTCCTGCTGGCAGCGGCTTCTTCTTCAGCCTCTTCAGCAGCCTTTCTCTTTCTGTTCTTCTCGATGACATCCGTAGATGCGAAGACCGATGTTCCGGCCACGTCAGTAACGAAAGAGATATTGTCGAGTTCCTCGATCATCTCTTCGGCACTTGAGTATCTGTTTGTCTGATACTTGCTGGTAGCCTTCATTACACATCTCTCGAGTGCAGGCGGGATCCCCGCTACAAGCTCGCTAGGAGGAGTGATCTCCTCGTTGATGTGCTTGAGAGCTACTGTGACAGGATTCTCTCCGTCGAACGGCACTTTGCCTGTCAGCATCTCATACATAACGATACCGAGTGAATAGATGTCTGATCTCTCATCAACATAATTTCCTCTTGCCTGCTCAGGCGAGAAGTAGTGGACGGATCCGACGATCTTGCTGCCGGTCGAAAGAGTTGCGTCATTGACAGCTCTTGCGATACCGAAGTCAGCCAGCTTGACGATGCCGTCGTTGGTGATCATTATGTTGTGCGGCTTGACGTCTCTGTGGATTATCTTGTTCTTGTGAGCGACCTTCAGCGCAGATGCTACCTGTTTGCTGATGTCGATCACCTTCCTGTAATCCATCGGAGCCTCATCTTCGATGATATCGTTGAGAGTGCGTCCTTCGATGAGCTCCATAACTATGTAGTTTATGTTGCCCTCTCTGCCTACGTCATAGACACCGACTATATTAGGATGTGTAAGGCCCGCTGCCGCCTGGGATTCCCTCTTGAAATTCTCGACGAAAGTAGCGTCCTTGGTAAATTCCGGTCTGAGTATCTTGATCGCGATGAATCTGTTTAGCAGTCTGTCTTTACCCTTGTAAACGACAGCCATACCACCGTCACCGATCTTCTCAAGCAGCTCGTACCGGCCTGAAAGCAATCTGCTGCTCATTTGATCAATCCTCCGCTAAATTAATGCATATAACAGAGATATTATCGTTACCGCCATTGTCATTAGCCAGTGAGACCAGATCCTCCGCACATATCATCATGTCGTCGAATCTTCCTACAGTGTGCAGGATGGTCTCGTCGTCGACCTCATCATATAACCCGTCGCTGCAGAGCAGAACTCTGTCTCCGCTGTTGACCGGCACGCTGAAGCAGTCAGGCTCGTTGTTGGCATTAGCCCCTATCGCTCTGGTGATAACGTTCTTCCTGGCGTGGTGATGAGCTTCCTCTCTCGAAATAGCCCCCATCTTTACAAGATCATTCACATAGGTGTGATCATCCGTTATCTGCTGTATGAGTCCGTCATGAATCAGATACACTCTGCTGTCGCCGACGTTCGCAACGTACATCTCTCCGTCTCTGATGTACGCAAAAGTGAGCGTTGTAGCCATTCCGCTGTACTGCGGCTTGGACTCCGACAGCCTGATAATGAACTGATTGACGTATCTGACTGCGGCTCTGAGATATCTGAAGATCTCATCGCGTCCGTCAAGCCATTCAGGAGGATTATGTCTGATGAATTTCTCAAGTGCATCGAGAGCAGACTGGCTTGCGATCTCGCCGGATCTGTTGCCCCCGACTCCGTCAGCCAGCATGAAGAAGCTGACGTCCTCCATCACCTTGACAGCGTCTTCGTTGGTAGGTCTCCTCCGGCCGCCGTCAGTCATATAACCAATTCTCATATGATCCCTTCTCCGTTGTTGTATTTGTTTTATTATTGTGTTCCTACTGCAGATGAAGAATCATAAACTCTTCTCTATTATACAGTAATAAAAACCTATCAAGTTATTATAGGGCAAAATCGTGCGCATTTCAACAATACGGGCAAAACCATCTGCGCACTGTTTTCCTTCATCCATAAAGCGTCTGATGACGCCCTCGTTCTCGTCTTTGTTCAGAGTGCACGTCGAGTAGCAGATGCGCCCTCCCGGCCGTGTATATCTGAAAGCGTTCTCAAGTATCTCAAGCTGTGTGTCAGTAAGGCCGGCATATTCGCTGACATCCGTCCTCAGCCTTATCTCAGGCTTGGTGCTCATGACCCCGAGCCCTGAGCACGGAACATCGGCAAGCACATAGTCAAACTGCCCTTCAAGGCTGCCGTCATACTGAGTACCATCCATGAGCCTTGTCCCGATGATATCCGCTCCCGTCCTTGCAGCAGATGCCTTTATCAGCTCCAGCCTGTGCTCATGGATGTCACAGGCAGTGACTGAGCCCTCATTTTTCATCATCTCAGCCATCATGGTAGACTTGCCGCCCGGCGCTGCGCACATATCCAGGACTCTGCTGCCCGGCTCCGGTGCCAGAGCGCTTACCGCAAGCATAGATGAAAGGCTCTGCACAGTGAAGTGCCCCTTCCGGTACAGCTCAGATTCGATGATGCCTCTTCCCGACGCAGCTACTGCAGCATCGCATCCGTCTGCAGGTTCTGCAGTTATGCCCTGTTCAGAAAGATCTGCGATAAGCCTGTCTCTTGACGTCTTTAGTGTGTTCACCCTCAGAATGACTTCCGGCGGCTCGTTCAGTCCGCGCAGGACAGGCTCAGCCTCATCGCCGTACTGCGATGTTATTAGGTCCACCAGGTCCTCAGGCATGGAACACTGTACGGAAAGCTTCTTCACCGGGTCCCCGATATCATCAATAAATGCCGGCGTCCCATCCGCCTCAAACTCCGCTCTTCTGCGGAGATACGACCTCAGGACCGCATTGATGAACCTGTCAGTCCCGCGGGCCGTTTTGCGCGCAAGAGCCACCGCCTCATTGACTGCGGCGTGGTCCGGGACCGAATCCATCTCACGGATCGCAAAGAGGCCCATCCTGAGGATTATCAGGGTCCGTGTCTTTATACCCTTAAGCCCGTTGGATGCAAGCATCCCGGTGACATGATCGAGGGTGATGGTCTGTCTTATCGTTCCTTTTACAAGATTGCGAACAAAGCTATCCCTGCAGCCTTTGTGCCGAGGGATAGCTTCGTTTAATGCCATATTCGAATATGCGCCGTCTGAATAAACGCTCTTAAGAGCCTCAAACGCCGTCAACCAGTCCGCTGAATGACTCACGATCAGTCTCTTCTGCCTCCTGCAAGAACAAGAATTCTGAGAAGGCCGGAAACAGCCGTTGCGAGTGCAGCAACGTATGTCATTGCAGCAGCTCTGAGAACTTCTCTTGATCCTGTATAGTCGTTTTCATTGACCATGTTGAGAACTCTCATCTGCTCGAGAGCTCTGTTGGATGCGTTGAATTCCACCGGAAGCGTAACGAGGTGGAAAAGAATTACGAAAAGGAAGCATCCTACACCGATGAGGAACATCATGCTGCCGTACGGTGACATGGTCGACATGACCAGACCGAAGAAGATAAGCGGCCATGACATCATCTGTGTCAGATTTACCAGAGGTACTATGTTGTTCCTGAAAGTGAGCGGAGCATAGTGCGTTGCATCCTGGATGGCGTGCCCTACCTCATGGCATGCGATGCACATCGATGCGATAGACGGTGTGCTGTAAACTTCCCTTGAAAGATTAAGGGTCTTGGTCTTCGGATCATAGAAGTTAACAAGGGAATTGCCGCCGTTTACTATTTTGATCTGGACATTCCCGAGTCCGTTTGCATCCATCATCCTTCTTGCTGCATCGCCACCTGTTATCCCGCGGCTGTTGGCTACACGTGAATATGTCCTGTATGCGCTGCTGATCCTTGCCTGTGTTATGAACGCAAAGATCATAGCCGGAATCAGTACAAACCACGAGTAATCATAGTAATAATACATTCCAATACCTCCCTTATGCCTGCTGAGCTGTGAAGCGGTCGCCTCTGCTCAGTTTGTGGCCTCTCATGAAGTCTCCTGCGCCCATACGCTTCTTGCCCTGGAGCTGCTGCTCAAACACCTTGAGTCTGCCCTGAGAGCAGTTTATAACATAATAGTCCTTGCCTGTTTCGCTTACAGTTCCCGGTTCTCCGTCAGAATCGCCCTCAAGAGCCTCAGCCCTGTAGAACTTAACCTGAAGTCCGTCAAGATAACTGTAGCATGCAGGCCATTCAAGATATGCCCTGATCTTCCTTTCGATGACCTCTGCCGGTTCGTTGAAGTCAGTCATACCGTCTGTCTTATCTATCATTTTAGCATAAGAGGACTTGCTGTCATCCTGTTTTTCATAAACAGCAGTCCCGTCAGCTATGTGAGGGATAGTCTCAGCCAGCAGCTGAGCTCCTGCCTCTGCGAGGATCTGAGATACCTCTGTGATGTCCTTTCCACGGATATCGCAGACGACCTTGCTGATCATATCGCCTGTGTCAAGGCCCTCCTCCATGCGCATGATGGTAACTCCCGATTCATCAAGCCCGTTCAGGATAGCAGCCTGCATAGGTGCAGCGCCTCTGAGGTCAGGAAGAAGAGATCCGTGCACATTGATGCACCCGAGCCTAGGTATCTCAAGGACATCACGAGGAAGGATCTGCCCGAAAGCAGCTACCACGATCATGTCCGGTGCGATGCTCCTGAGTCTCTCCTTAAGCTCTTCATCCTTTCTGAGTCTGACAGGCTGAGCGACTTCAAGTCCGTTCTCCACTGCCAGCTGCTTGACGGCAGACAGGACCATCCTGTTTCTGTTGCCCCTTCTGTCAGGCTGTGTGATGACCAGCGGGATGTCATACCCTGCATCTATCAAAGCTCTGAGCGAACACGCCGCGAATTCCGGCGTTCCCATGAAAACTATCTTCAGCAATTTATAGCTCCTGTTACTTAATCTTAACTAAAACCAGCGGCTACTCAGCCTTATCCTCTGCATGCTCTTCCTTGAGCGCCTCGAGTCTCTCAGAGTACTCCTCTACAGTCATCATCTCCTTGGCGATGTCTGAATAGAGGATGCCCTCAAGATGGTCATACTCGTGGCAGAATACTGTTGCGGCAAAACCCTCGAACTCGTACTCCTGCTCATTTCCGTCGAGGTCAGTCGCTTTGATCCTGATCTTCTCAGGTCTGTCGACAAGGCCCATGTAACCCGGTACCGAGAGGCAGCCCTCGCTCGATTCCTGTGTGCCTTCCCTGTATGTGATCTCAGGGTTGATCATGTAGTAGACCTTGTCCCTGACAGCTTCGTCTTCCGATTCCACATGAGGCATGGCGACGAAGAACCTCTTCATCACGCCTACCTGAGGTGCAGCGATGCCTACTCCGTCAGCAGCGATCATGGTCTCGACCATGTCCTCCGCAAGTTCGCGGATCCTCGGAGTGATCGCCTTGATCGGCTTGCATTTCTTGGTGAGGATCTCGGATCCTCTGACTGTGATATTTCTGAGTGCCATTTATATCTCCTGTATCTGTTAATATGGGTTCACATCTATCTCTATAAAGCATTCCGACTTTGATTCGATCATGCGGTCGCGGTATTCCATGTATTCCCTTATGTATCCCGCGCGGCTCCCGGCAGGAGCCTTGATGATGAACTCCGCCCTGAATCTGCCGTCAGTCTTCCGCTCATCAAGCCTCACTCTGAGAACCGATGCATCCTGCGGAGCCGACCTGAGGCCCATGAGCCTCTTCCTGAAAGCTTCAGCATATGCAGAGGCTTCATCTGCCGACTCCGATACAAAGCCGACAGCTATTATATCAGAGTATGGGGGATAATTCATAATATTTCTGTGAAGTAATTCAGCTTCATAGAAGGCTTCATAGTCCCCCGCCGCAGCCTGCTTTATTACATCGCTCTCCGGATCATATGTCTGTATGATGACACGGCTCTCGCCGCCGGCTCTTCCGGCCCTGCCTGCGACCTGTGTTATCAGCTGGAACGTTCGCTCCGAAGATCTGTAATCCGGTATGTTCAGACTCACGTCTGCGTTTATTATGCCGACGAGTCCGACATTTCTGAAGTCAAGTCCCTTTGCAAGGATCTGAGTCCCGACGAGTATATCCGTCTTACCCTTCTGAAAGTCCGCTATGACCCTGCCGGCATCGCCGGTCTTCGCTGCAGTATCAAGGTCGAACCTTGCAGCTCTCGCATCCGGCCACAGCTCCCTGACCGTCTCTTCCACCTTCTCGGTGCCGGTGCCGGTGTATCTTATGAATTTGTTGCCGCAGTCCGGGCACTTCTCAGGCAGCGGGAACTTCCTTCCGCAGTAGTGGCAGACAGCTGCATTAACTGACTTATGGTAAGTAAGGGTAATGCCGCAGTCCGGGCATGTCATTTTATAACCGCAGTCCGGGCACAGGATCTGTGTCGAAAACCCCCTCCTGTTCAGGAAGAGTATGACCTGCTCACCCTGCTTAAGCGCCCTGTCGGTCTCCTCAGCCAGCCGCCTTGAGATAACACCCATGTTTCCTGACCGTATCTCCTGCTTCATATCCACAGTCTCAAGTACAGGCAAAGTGCTGTTTCCTATCCTCTGCTTCATCTCGAGGAGCTCGTATATCCCCGCCTTCGCTCTGCTGTACGATGTAACAGAAGGTGTAGCGCTTCCGAGGACCAGTACGGCTCCGTGAGCCTGCGCTCTCCTGTAAGCCACATCGACCGTCTCATACTTGGGATTGTGGTCAGACTTGTATGTCGTCTCGTGCTCTTCGTCTATTATTATCGCGCCTATGTTCTCAAGCGGTGCGAATACAGATGTCCTCGCACCGACAACTATCCTCGCTTCCCCGCGCCTTATCCTGATCCATTCTCCGAGTCTGGCGCTTGTTGACAGCCTGCTGTGAAGCGTCGCCACCATGTCTTCGCCGAATCTGTCAGCGAATCTCTTCTCGACCTGTGCAGACAGCGCTATCTCAGGCAGCAGGACTATTGCAGTCCGGCCCTGCTTCAGCACCTCCTCTACAGTACGCATGTACACTTCGGTTTTGCCGCTGTTGGTCACGCCTTTAATGAGAAAAGGTCTGAACTCACGCTTCTGCACATACCTGCATATCCTCTCAGCTGCATGCTGCTGCTCAGGTGACAGAGTGTACTCAGGGTCCTGAGGCTCCCTTCCGGAAGGCCTTCTCTCAGGTATCTTCTTCCCGCCTACCGTGAACATTTTGACGGCATCTATATACTTGACGCCGTATCTTTTCCGCATCCACACGGCAGTACCGATCATTTCCTCTGACAGCGAGCGCTCCGGATCGTACGAGGCGATCTCCCTGATCCTGCTCTCATCATAGGCCGGCGCCGGGTTCTCTCTGATGCAGTAGGCATCGACAGGCTTTTTGCGCCTTGCGAAAGGCACAGTAAGACGGGCACCGGTGCCTACCTCATCAGGCGCGGCATAGGTGAAGAATGTGTCCGTATTATTGCTCTTGTTGTCGATAACTACATCAATGTATTTCATATATGCCTGATTATGCAAAACTGCTGCCGGAAATGCGGCAGCAGTCGGTTATTACAGCAGGAAGATGTTGTTCTCAGCGCACGCCTCGACCATGTCGTCAGGCCATACGGATACCTGCACCTCTCCGATGTGAGCTTTCCTCAGGAAGAACATACAGAGTCTGCTCTGTCCGATACCGCCTCCTATGGTCAGCGGAAGAGTTCCGTTGATGACACCCTGATGGTAAGGCATGTCCTTTCTGTCCATCTTTCCGTCGATCTCAAGCTGTCTGAGCATGGACTCGCTGTCGACTCTGATGCCCATAGAGCTGATCTCAAAGGCATCCTCAAGTACAGGGTTCCACAGAATGATGTCTCCGTTGAGTTCCCAGTCATCATAGTCAGGTGAGCGGCCGTCATGCGGCTTTCCGGATAAGAGAGCTCCTCCTATCCTCTTAACGAAGATAGCTCCGAATTCCTCTGCAGCGAATCTCTCTCTTTCCTTGGAGGTGTTGTCAGGATACCAGTTCTCGAGGTCCTGTGAATCGATGAACTTGATCCTTTCAGGAAGATCGACTCTGACTTCAGGATACTGGTCGTTGATGTAACCGGCCAGTTCAAGAAGACATCTGTATATGATCCTGACCTGCTGATCAAGGAACTCATTGTTCCTCTGGTCTGCAGTGATGACCTTCTCCCAGTCCCACTGGTCAACATATATCGAATGGATGTTGTCAAGTTCCTCATCCCTTCTGATAGCATTCATGTCGGTGTAAATGCCCCTGCCGGGCTGCACTCCGTATTTTCCGAGCGCATTTCTCTTCCATTTGGCAAGTGACTGTACGACTTCAACATGACGCTCATCAAGATCCTTGATGGTAAAGTCTACTCTTCTCTCAACACCGTTCAGGTTATCATTCAGTCCTGTTTCAGGGAAAACGAAAAGCGGTGCGCTGACTCTGCCGAGATTCAGCGAGTATGCGAGTTCTCTCTGGAAGTGAGTCTTGATCCTGACGATCGCCCTCTGCGTCTCAGTAGGATCAAGGATAGGCTTATAGTCCTTTGGAACGAATAACTTGCTCATGTTCTTTCTCCTTTAAACACTCTGTCCGATTGTATTTTACCCTTTTTATTCACTTATGCGGCATTGCGGCTCTTGCATATTCGCATCCGCAGAAGTTCTGCCTGTACAGACCGTAATGCCTGCTGAGCTCGACGCTGCGTCCGAACCCGTTCTTCTTCTTGAAGTCTATATCCAGGAATCTCGAGCTCGTCTGCTCCTCGAGCGACATCCCGAGAGTCTTGATCTTGTCATAATTCTTGTGCGGGCTTACCGACATCGTCGTAATGAAGTAGTCGATGCCCAGCTCTCCCGCCTTCCGTGCAGTCTCTGCCAGTCTCATGGCAAAACACAGGTCGCATCTTGCGCCGCCTTCAGGCTCATCCGCAAGCGGTCCGCATTTTGCGATATATCTTTCAGGATCGTACTCGCCTTCCAAATAGCTGACATAATACGAATCCTTGTGTTCTTCATTGAAAGCCTTTATGAACTGCAGCAGTGTATCGCGCCTCAGATAGTATTCTTCCCTGTCCGTGATGTTTGGATTATAATAGTACACGGTGATCGAATAATCCGGCGCCAGCCGCTCGACACAGGCTGTCGAACACGGTCCGCAGCATGCGTGCAGAAGAATCGACGGCTTGCGCTGCTCAGGAGAGATGCGGAACAGCTCGCTGTCGCCCTTCTCCATTCCGGTCATGTAATTCATATTCATTACAGTGCTGCAGTCATCCTTCACTCTGTGGCCTCTCGACATAATTCAAAAAATACACTCGTAAATTATAGCACATAACATATGCAAGGTGGAACAAGATTCAACTCAATAAGTGATGAACTCAAGCGTCATTTCGGCAGAAAGACCATCAAGCTCGGGATCGATGCCGGTTTTACATGTCCCAACAGGGACGGCACCTGCGGATACGGCGGATGCGCCTTCTGCTCGGGCGGAGGTTCAGGCGAGCTCGCTGCTCATCTGAACGTCCTTTCAGATGCGGAAAACGCAGAAGCAGAACTTGCCGTTGCAGTCTCCGCTCTTACTGCGCAGATATCCTCCTCCATAAGCGAACAGATAGCCCTTATGTCAGATAAGTGGCCTGATGCCGCCTACCTTGCATACTTCCAGTCGCATACCAACACCTATGCACCGGCAGAGACTCTGCGGACCCTCTACAATGCAGCTCTTGATGACCCGCGCATCGAAGGCATCGTCATAGCCACAAGGCCTGACTGCCTCCCGCCTGATGTCCTGGATCTCCTGTCAGAGATAAACCGCGATCATTACATGTGGGTCGAGCTCGGCCTTCAGACTGTTCATGATGAGATATCTCAGGCAATGGGCATAGGCTATACATATGAGACATACGAGCGCGCCGTGGACGAGCTACTCTCCCGCGGAATCAGAGTCGTGACACACCTGATCCTCGGTCTCCCGGGCGAGACGCAGGACATGATGCTCGAGTCAGTGCGCAGGGTCTGCGAGCGCCCTCTTTTCGGCATAAAACTCCACCTAATGAATATAGTCAGGACTTCCCGCCTCGCAGAGACGATGCCTGACTATGTTCCGTTTACCTCTATTGATGAATATGTTGATCTCGTTATCCGCTGTCTCGAGATCATCCCGCCTGAGATCACTATCCACAGGCTGACAGGCGATGTTCCGAGACGCCTTCTGATCTCACCGGAGTGGAGCTACCGCAAGCGCACCATCCTGAACGCTATTAACCGCGAACTCGCTGACAGAGATACTTTCCAGAGCGCCGCCTTAGACACATAGGCGTATTCCTGCCGCCCGAGACACCTCTATATGATATTAAGCTCCTCTGAGAATGCCGGTGCTATCACATTGCTGACAGAGTAGCTGACGCCTGTTCTCTGTCCGTTCTTCATGAATTTTGAATTGATCCTCTTTTCGACTGTCTCACAGCCCTCCTTCGTCGTATCTATCAGGAGCACCAGGAACTGGCCTTTGCCGTACCTTGTGACTGTGTCTGAATATCTGACTGAATTCAGGATCGCGTCCTTCAGCCTTGCTGACAGCTCTTCGAGCCTGGTCCCGCCGTTCATAGGTTTTCCCTTACCATCCACGATAGTGCACAGCATGATGAATATCCTGTCACCGGAATACTCCATTATCCTCTCAGTGATGCGGTATATCTCCTGGAACACCGGCAGTGAGCAGTAGTATCCTGTGTTTTCATGGCCGGAATCACCTTTCAGCTTGTTCTTGATCTCTTCGAGTGATTCATGCCTTATTAGAAGCCTGAGCCCTATCCTGTTTATGAACTCCCTTACGTAGCTGCTTGTCTTGCCGCCGAACTCATTAGAGTAAGCGTCGATCGTCGCCCTGTAAAAGCTCTCGGTGCGGTCAAATCTTCCAAGTCCCGCCAGTGCCTCAAGCGTGATGATTTCCCATTCCGCAAAAGGATCCACTTCCGATGCGTAGTCGCCTATCTCCTGCATCAGGTCATATCTGCAGGCTTTTCGCATCAGCTCAGCTGCGGCATTGACAGACATTGCGAACAGGTCTTTATATCGCTTTGCCTCACTTGCTGCCCACGCGCTGCCCTCGTTGTCTGCGAGAAATTTTCCCTTGTACAGATATATAGTCCTTACGAGCAGCTCAAGTTTCCTGTCCGGGTCCTCTTCAGCCATCGCCTCATTGAACGACTCCTCGAATGCAGCCGCATCCTCGGCTACCGGAATGTCGTCGGCCCAGTAATAGTTGCCACTCCTCTTGACGACGAACTGGCTTTCAGGCAGGTCATACTCTCTCAGTTTCTTCCTGAGGTTGTAGATGATGTTCCTTATTGAATGCGATACATCGTCTATCTCTCTGTCTCTGAAAAGCTCTGCCTTTGCAAGGTCCCTTGTCACGCCCTTGTCACGGCAGTGAAGAAGAAGCTGCAGCAGGTGCACGATCTTAGACTCATTCTGCTGTCCGAACGATATTTCCCGGCCGTTATACGCAACGGAAAAGCCGCCGAACGTCACGACATTTATGGCGCCGGCAGCTGTCTCATTATCGAACTGCACTAACTTATCGCTCATTTTCTCTCGTATAATCCAATTACCTCATTTTGAGGGTTGGATTTTCCTTTCTCCCAACTTAGTTGGGCTGTTTAAAAATCTAATATATACTCATTGCAAGCACTGTGGATTTGTTTCTATTTT
>Ga0256404_1005220_pt1 | contig 23298 bp, 19 predicted proteins | sample RumenRJG_01DNA_FD_185990 | JGI IMG/M metagenome (GOLD analysis project Ga0256404, IMG submission 185990) | Bovine rumen microbial communities from Lethbridge, Alberta, Canada - RJG_01 | ecosystem: Host-associated > Mammals > Digestive system > Stomach > Rumen | place: Canada: Alberta | collected... | reverse complement strand
AATTTTTAATGAACAATTCACCTGTTAAAAGTGAACTTTATGTAGCATTGGAAATGGTAGAATTAACTCAATTCTTACCACTTACCTTTAAAGTTTAATTTGTTAACCGCAAAGCAGCTAGTGTGCCAATGATAGTAGCAAGTACTGCTACTAATAGGGCGATTATGATAGAACGCTCTAAAGAGGTTATCCACTCAGAGTTTTCAAAGAACTTTACATACCACTTTAAGGAGAATTCTTTGATTGGGTACACAAAGTAGTTTAAGGAGGTAAAAGACTGCGGAATGATCACTAAGGCTGGTGCAATAATGATAAACAGAATTAAGAATACTAGAAAATACAACATCGTCTACCCCTTAAGCATTCTTTACAAAGATATTGCCTGTAAGTTTGAAAGCTACAGCAATAATTAAGTAAACCAAAACTAGTAACTCTACAGATAAAGCAGAAGCTAAACCCCAGTTAAAGTTAGTCATGCTCTTTTCAATTAAGTTTGAAAGCATCATATTGTCAGGACCACCTAATAAGGCTGGTGCAATATAGAAGCCTAGGGATAACACGAAAACCATAATTGAGCCTGAGAGCATACCTGACTTTGATAGAGGCAAGAACACGTGAGTAAAGCCGTAGAACTTACTACCACCCATAATGCTTGAGGCTAGCATTAAGTTCTTATCAATCTGCTTCATAGTGTTTTGAAGGGATAAGAACATAATGGGATAAGGATGTGTACTAAGGAAATGGTAACTGCCAAATCTGTGTACAGAAGTTTAGCTGGCTCTTTTACAAAGCCTATGAATAATAAAGCCTGATTTACAATACCGTTGTTTTGCAAAATGATTTGCCAAGCAAAGATACGTACAAGCATTGATACCCAGTAAGGGATAAGTACACCTGCGGTAATTAACACTCTTACTTTTTTGGTTTTTGCATTAACGCTAAGGTAAGCCATTGGGTAGGCTAGTACTAAGCACACTAAAGTTACAATAAAAGCAATTTTTACAGTACTAAAAAGTACAGACAAATATAGTGGCTCTGTAAAAGCTTTAATGTAAAAACCAAAGGTAAAACCTTGTTTTGATATCAAACTCTTTTTGATGATATCTAACAAAGGAAGTCCCATGGTTATTACCACATACAACAAAGGAATGATTAGTAATAACCATTTAGCTTTGTCATAGAGGTTGTTAGAAAAAGTTTCTTTACTCATCGTCTATCCTAAGGTGGCATAAAGCCACCTACAGTTTTTACTTACTTAAAATCCAAGCATCAAAGCGTTCTAGAACAGTGTTTAAGTTCTCAGCCCAATAAGCGTTGTCGATGTAGAACTCGTTTTGCATTTGCTCAGGAGTTTGACCAATACGCTTTAATTGATCTTGGTTTAAAAGCTTGATAGCCTCTGGGTTAGTTGAACCATAAGGAATTTGTGAGGAGAAAGCTGCTTGTTGCTTTGCTGAGCTAATAAAGTTAATAAACTTCATAGCGTTAGCTTTGTTAGGTGCGTTCTTTGGAACTACCCAACCTGCAGCAATACGCATACCTTGATTGTAGTTAATCTCAACAGGTGCACCTTCATCTTGAGCATTTAGAATACGACCTGACCAAGCTAAAGCAATGTCAGCCTCACCTGTAGATAACATTTGTGAAGGTTGTGCGCCCTTAGTCCACCATACGATAGAGTCTTTGATGGTATCTAGTTTCTTAAATGCTCTGTCTAAATCTAGTGGGTATAACTTGTCAGGGGTTACACCATCAGCAAGTAGTGCTGATTCAAGAACAGTTACAGGATACTGCCACATAGCTCTTTTACCTGGGAATTTTTCAAGATCATAAAATTCTGCCCAGTTAGCAGGAGCTGGAGTCTCTTTAAACTTGTCTTTGTTGTAGGAAATAACAGAGGAGTAAACTTCAGCACCAACTACATGCTCAAGCTGTACTTCTTTATCAAGTTTTTCGGTGACTACTTTGTAGTCAATTGGCTCTAAGTAACCTTGTTTACCTGCATATACACCCCAGTAAGCATCGCAGTTCATCACATCCCACTCGGTGGTATCGTTTTCTACCATGGCAATTAACTTAGCGTAATCTGATGGAGTTACTACTGTTACTTTAATACCAGTCTCTTTTTCAAAAGGAATAATATTCTGCTTTACACGAGCATCAGTATTGGTGCCACCCCAGTCCACGAAAACTAGTTTGCCAGCATCAGCAGTTGAGGTATCTTGAGAGTCTTTGTCGTCGCCACAACCGGTGGTTAAAATTGCAACTAAAGAGGATACTAATAAGGTTTTAGCAAAATTCTTCATGGGAAACTCCATTATTCAAATAAGATAGCAGTGTGGTTAGCATCAAAACCTAGTAACACAGGTTTTGTTAAATCTAGTTCTCTAAAATCGTGGACACTAAAGGTTACGTTTAAACTTAAATTGCCCACCTTTGCTTTAGCTTTAACTAGTTGACCTAAGTAAATGTTCTCGTCGATAACAGCTTTGAAAGTGTTGTCGTAAGTTTGACCTTCCTTTACTAAGTGAATAGCTTCAGGACGTAGGGCAAAGAATGGATTTGGATCTTGATTTTTGATGGTAGTAAGTGGTGTCTTAATTGTGCATTGACCTTCCACTAAAGGTGAGGCACCACTAACTTTAGTACCTCCGTCAATTGCCTCATAAACAGCATTATTTAAAGGAATGATATTAGTTGTTCCCATAAATTCAGCTACAAAGCGGTTTGATGGTTGCTCATAAATCTTTTCTGGAGTATCAAACTGCTGAATTTTACCTGCGCTTACAATACAAATCTTATCAGACATGGAGAAAGCTTCTTCTTGATCGTGAGTAACTGAGATGGTGGTCATACCAAGTTCATGAGTAATTCTCTTGATCTCAAATTGCATGTCGTGACGTAGGTTTTTATCAAGAGCACCTAGAGGCTCATCAAGTAATAATAAAGGTGGGTTATAGATAATGGCACGAGCTAGAGCTACACGCTGTTGTTGACCACCTGGCAATTGTCTTGGAAGTCTGTCAGCAAGACCATCTAGCTTAATTAAAGAAAGCATCTATTTAACTTTTTTATCGATATCCTCTTTCTTTAATTTACGAAGCTTTAGTGGATAGGCAATATTCTGTGCCACAGTAAGGTGTGGAAATAGAGCATAGTTCTGAAAGAGCATACCAATGTTTCTTTTGTAACAAGGTGTAGTAGCAACATCTTTACCGTTGATAAAGATCTTGCCACTAGAGCAACGCTCAAAACCTGCGATAACTTTTAAGAGGGTAGTTTTACCTGAACCTGAGGATCCTAGGATGGAAACAAATTCACCTGCTTTACAAGTAAGGTTAATATCTTCTAAGGCTTTAAAGGTTCCATAATTTTTTGAGACATCTAAAACGACGAGCTCCTGACCAATTCCCATAAATAACTCCAATTAACTAATTCTTTTAAAAGCATTGTGCTCTATAAAGACACAGCTTTTTAAAGTGGCTTTGTCTTGGTGCAGGAGATAATTACGATGTTTTAATCTGGTGCGAAGGTAAATAAATTACAATTTATCAATGAGTAAAGGAACTAAAGAGCGAACCTTAAAAGCGCAGGTAAGAGTAAATTGTGATCGTAGAACCAGTTTTACAAATGGGGAGAAATCCCCATTTGTAAGCAATTTAAACTTTAGTTGCACTAAAACTACAAAATTAAGTAAAAAAAGAAAGGAGATCTTTATTAGTGCAATTAAAAGATCTTAAGTTTTGCAAACTAAAAGTTTTAAAGCTTAAGATTTTAAAAGATAAGTTATAATTGGGAATAAGTAAGAAAGAGTAGTAAGTAGGTTAGTATGGTTTTTAAAGATGAACAAATAATCTGGAAGGTAAGAGCTGGGGTTAAATTACCCTTTGCACCTGAAGATCCAAAGGGCATAAATGAGAAAAATCAAGCTCAACCTTTAAAAACAGAAACTACTCAAACTGCAAATCAAATAGCTAATAACAGCTCAGTAGTTGCTAATCAAAATCAAGCTATTGTAAATACTAAGGAAGATGCAAATACACAGCCTGCAACTACCACTCAAACTGTTGCAGCTTCTGTTGCAAGTCAAAATGTAAATCTCAATTCAGTTCAAACTCTTGACCAAAATACTATTCAAAATCAAAACGAGAATGTAATGCAGGAGGTTTCTGAGAGCTCTGAAAAGAGTCTATCTTCTGCTGCAATTCAAACTATTGCAGCTCAAAGTTTTCCTAAAACTACTACACTTGAAAGTACTACAACTGTAAAGACTACTGCATCAAGTGCCGTACAAACTCCGATTGCAAAGCCTCAGGTTGCACCTTCAACCAACGATACTCACTCTTTTGATGATTTAAATTCACTTCCAATTGAAGAGCTTAATAAGCGTTTGTTGTTACAAAAGATAAACTTAAAGCAGGATGCTTTTGAAGGAAATCCTGCACAAGCTCAAGTAACAGATGGTGTAGCAACAAATGCTCAACAAGCATCTTTGAATACCGAGTGCAAAGTTCTTGAAAATCTACAAGCTCCTCTAAATGAGAAGGTAGCTAAACTTGATGCTACAAGCACAGTGTCTAACCGTGAACCTTTAGTTTCAGCAAGCAAAGAAGCACAAACAACTACAGAGCCTGTAGTAACTTTAGCAACTGCATCAGTTGATCCTGTTGCAGGTTCAGATAGAACTACAAGTGAAAATACTAAAGCTTCAACTACTTTAGCTTATGGTGAAGTTGCACCTGAATTTGTAAGTCATTTAAAAAACAGTGAAGCACAAGCTAAAGTAGAGCAGAGTATTAACCCTATATCACAACAGCATATGTTTAATGCAGCAACTCCTACAGCGGTAGTGGATGGGGTAGCAGTTGCAAATAACGCAAGCGTACAAGAGGAAAGTCTAATTACTCCTATTGCTAATTGGCATTTGCGAAAACAAAGAGCTGACGTCTTTATCGATTTGAACTCTAGTGTGGATTTCGTGGAAGGTTTAGTTAACTTTTTAAAATCTAAGAAAGTAGATGTAAAACCTTTTGATGTGAAAGTGCATTACTTACCATCTGATTTACTTTTAGTCGATCAAACAAGACTAGTGCCTCAAGGTACAGTGTATTGCTTAAACTTAGGTAAAAGATATATTTGGGACAATCTAAAACTAGAGTTAGGTGATAAGCTCAAATGATTAGTGATAAAAAGTTCTACACTAGAGTGCTTACAAAGGATGATTTAAATCTAGTACCTGAGCTTGAAGAAATAGCTTTTAAAGCTCAAAAAGATCCTTGGGGTACTCAAGCTATTCAAGAGAGTTTTGAGGATAGCTATGTGTTATTAGGTTTATTCCATTATCAAAAAGTAATTGGCTTTTCTGTGATTTTTAATACTAAATTCACCACCGATTTATTAGAGATCTGCCTAACCCCTGAATTTCAAGGACAGCATCTTGGACAATTACTTTTACACAACACCCTTTTAAAAGCCTTAGAAATTGGAGCAAAAGAGTGCTTTTTAGAAGTTAGAGTAAGTAATACCAAAGCCTTTAACCTCTATCAAAAATACGGCTTTGAAAAGGTTGGTTTAAGAAAAAACTACTACAACTCTAAAGATGGTACTCCTGGCGAAGATGCCTACACTATGCAACTTTCTGATATTGAAAGTAGACTTGCTCTTATAAACTTACAGGATCTTAATTGTAAGTAAACTTAAAAGAGATTTAGGTTAGATTGTTAGATGAGCTTTAGAGGTTTTAAATCAAGATTTACGACGATAAGATCTTTTGGAAAGTTAAATCTGAAGTTGAGTGGGTAGATTGCTAAAATTTCTTTCTTGTAAAGTTTAATTTACTTACTGTCCCTTCTCCAAAATTTACTAGTTTTTCTAAAAAATAGAGGGTATTTTAACTTTTTCTAGATAATTTAAGCGTTTACATAAATACTATTGCACTGTTTAAATGCAATAGTAAAAATCCTTAAAATACCTACATTTTTCTAAAAAATGCTTATATATCAATATATAAAGTCTAAAATTCATTGATTTTTCTTACTTTTTTGTAATTTTGATCACATCTTAATGTTAAATCAATGAAAAACCTATACAATGTCATGCTAAGACAAACAGTCTTAAGTTTTGGCGTGACGATCTATTCATTTGCGATATAAAAGCACTAAAAATGTAATCTATGCGCTATTTTGTTGTAGTGAAAATACTATAATAATAACCTAGGAAGTGGCTCTTCCAAATCTACATTTATGCATATAGCTGTAAATTTAGAGCTAGAGATCTGACCAAGCTCAGATGCTAGGAAAGCCCTATTGTTACCAAACAATGGAAAGTACACTTTTCACAATTTAATACGGTCATTTTGACCATTATCAAACAGGGAAATGCGATGCTTATAGGTATTCCTAAAGAGAGTTTGCACGGTGAGACTAGGGTTGCTGCAACCCCTGATACCGTGGCTAAACTTTTAAAGTTAGGCTTTGAAGTTGCTGTTCAAAGCAATGCAGGAGCTCTTGCAAGTTTTGACGACGCTTCATATGCTCAAGCTGGTGCAAAAGTTGTTAAAGAGAAAGAGGCTTGGGGTGCAGATATTATCTTCAAGCTAAATGCTCCAACTGATGCTGAAATTGAACTAATGCACGAAGGTCAAACTTTAGTAAGTTTTATTAGACCTGCTCAAAACAGTGAATTAGTTGAGAAACTAAATGCTAAAAAAGTTACTGTTTTAGCAATGGATATGGTGCCACGTATTTCTCGTGCCCAATCTCTAGATGCTCTATCATCAACAGCTAATATTTCAGGTTATCGTGCAGTTATCGAAGCTGCTCATGCTTTTGGCAGATTCTTTACAGGTCAGGTAACCGCTGCAGGTAAAGTTCCACCTGCAAAAGTTATGGTTATCGGTGCTGGTGTAGCAGGTCTTGCTGCTATCGGTACTGCTCACTCCTTAGGTGCTATTGTTCGTGCTTTTGATACTCGTTTAGAAGTAGCCGATCAAATTAGATCAATGGGTGGTGAGTTCTTAAAGCTAGACTTTAAGAATGAAGAAGGTGGTTCATCAGACGGTTACGCTAAGGTAATGTCTGACGAGTTCATCAAGGCTGAGATGGAATTATTTGCAAAGCAGTGTAAAGAAGTTGATATCATCATCACTACTGCTGCAATTCCTGGTAAGAAAGCTCCATTACTAATCAATAAAGAAATGGTAGCTTCAATGAAGGCAGGCTCTGTAATCGTTGACTTAGCAGCTGCAACTGGCGGTAACTGTGAAGGCACTGTAGCTGGTGAAGTTATCACCACCGAAAACGGTGTTAAGATGATTGGTTACACCGATTTAGCTGCAAGATTACCAGCTCAATCTTCACAACTATACTCAACTAACCTTGTAAACTTAGCAAAGCTACTTTGCAAGAACAAGGATGGTCAAATCAACGTTGACTTTGAAGACGTAGTACTACGCAATATGACTGTAACTAAGGATGGTGACGTAACCTTCCCACCTCCAAAGATCAGCGTATCTGCAGCTCCTCAAGCAAAGGCTGAGACTAAGGAAGTTGTAAAGCCTGAGCCTAAGAAAGCAAATCCTGCTTTCAAGATTGCAGCTTTAGCAGGTTTAGTAGTGCTATTCATGTTAATGGGTGCTTATGCTCCAGCTAAGTTCTTACCACACTTTACAGTGTTCGTATTAGCTTGCGTAGTAGGTTACTACGTAGTATGGAACGTAACTCATTCCTTACACACTCCATTGATGTCTGTAACTAACGCCATTTCTGGTATCGTGGTTGTAGGTGCAATGGTTCAAATTAGCAATAGCTCAATTCTAATTGGCATTCTTGCATTCATTGGTGTGTTAATCGTATCTATCAATATCTTTGGTGGTTTTGCGGTTACCCGTCGTATGTTAGCAATGTTTAGAAAACAGCAATAGTAGGTTAAAGGAGATAATTTAATATGTTAGGTTTAACTCATATGGCCTACATCCTTGCAGCGCTTCTATTCATCATGGCGCTAGCAGGTTTATCAAAGCAAGAAACTGCAAAGATGGGCTGTCTATCCGGTATGATCGGTATGGCAATTGCTCTAATTGCAACTTTCACTGATGTAAGTGCTTTTGGTTTTGCTGCTATCGTAGTTGCAATGCTAATTGGTGGTGCTATCGGTATCTACGTAGCTAAGAAAGTTCAAATGACTCAGATGCCTGAGTTAATTGCTTGCTTACACAGCTTCGTAGGTTTAGCTGCAGTTTTAGTTGGTTTCAACAGCTTCATTCACTTAGGTGTAATTCCATCATCTAACTGTGTTATTCCAGTAGACGGTACTGCTGAAGATGCTGCTAATGCTTTAGCTCAATGCAAAGATGCATTAGTACAAGCTGCTTCAAAGACTGCTGCAGAATTAAACACTGAATTAGTTGAAATCTTCTTAGGTATCTTCATTGGTGCTGTAACCTTCACAGGTTCTATCGTAGCTTACGGTAAGTTAAATGGTACTTATAAACTACGTATCTTTAAGTCAGCTCCATTACAGTTACCTTTTGGCAACTACCTAAATCTTGCTGCTTTAGTAGTTTCATTCTTCTTAATGATTTGGTTCGTAGCCGCTGACAATGCTCCTGTGTTCCCATTACTAGTAATGACAGTTATTGCTTTAGTATTTGGTGTTCACTTAGTTGCTGCTATCGGTGGTGCTGATATGCCAGTAGTTATCTCAATGCTTAACTCATACTCAGGTTGGGCAGCAGCAGCTTCTGGCTTCATGTTAGAGAACGATCTTCTAATCGTAACTGGTGCTTTAGTAGGTTCATCAGGTGCTATTCTTTCTTACATCATGTGTAAGGCAATGAACCGCTCTTTCATCTCTGTTATCGCAGGTGGCTTTGGTAATGCTCCAGTAGCTAAGAAAGACGATGAGGAAATGGGCGAGTACCGTGAGCTTAAGGCTCCTGAAGTTGCTGATCTATTAAAGAACTCATCTTCAGTTATCATTGCTCCAGGTTACGGTATGGCTGTAGCACAAGCACAAAATGCAGTAGCTCAATTAACTGAGAAATTAAAGGCTCGTGGCATTGATGTTCGTTTTGCTATTCACCCAGTAGCTGGTCGTTTACCAGGTCACATGAACGTTCTATTAGCTGAGGCTAAGGTTCCATACGATATCGTATTTGAAATGGATGAAATCAATGATGATTTCGAGAATACAGATACCGTATTAGTTATCGGTGCTAACGATACTGTTAACCCAGCTGCAGCTGAAGATCCTTCAAGCCCAATTGCAGGTATGCCTGTACTTGAGGTATGGAAGGCTCGCAACGTAGTTGTATTCAAGCGTTCTATGAACCCAGGTTATGCTGGTGTTCAAAACCCTCTATTCTTCAAGGAAAACTCAGCAATGTGCTTCGGCGATGCTAAGAAGACCGTTGAAGAAATCGTAGCAAATATCTAATTTTGCAATAAAGCTCCCCATGTGGGGAGCTTTCTCCTTCCTTTCAAAAAATTCTTTTCTCGCTTTATTTTAAGTAGTTAAAATCATTGCGCTCTAAAAGCAATCTGTTGCATCATTTTTATTTTGATAGCTGTTTTGCTTTCTAAAAATATGTCTCTTATAAGTAAGGAAGTATGCAATAATTGTCAGAATAACATTTAGATAGGCGTAAGCACATAGTTGTATATAGGATCAAGTAAATGGACAATAAGAACGAGTCATGTAAAGAAATCAATTCAACTTTATTTTCTGCTGCGGATATCTTGCGCGGAAAAATGGATGCTAATGAGTATAAGACTTACATACTAAGTGTGATCTTTTATAAGTTCTTATCTGACAAAATGCTTGAGCAAGTAGCTGATCTTTTAGAATTAGATGACGGGTGGTCTCTGTCAGATGTTCAAAATGAATACGAAGAAATCCTAAATTCAGAGAATAAAGATGATTTTCTTAAGGCTTTAAAAAACAAGACTCACTATGTAATTGAGCCAGAACTTACATATACAAAGTTAGTTGATAATGTTAACCACAACAAATTCCAGCGTGAAGATTTGCAAAAAGCCTTTGCTACTATTGAGCAATCTGACAAGATTTTTGTGGGTATGTTTAAAGACGTAGACCTATATTCAACTCGCTTAGGTGTAAATCCGCAGCAGCAATCAAATACAATTGCAGACTTAATCTTAAAGTTAAATGAAGCTAATGTACTTGGTCACGATGGTGATTTACTAGGTGATGCTTACGAATATTTGATTGGTCAATTTGCTTCCGAAACTGGTAAGAAAGCAGGTGAATTCTATACTCCAAAGCCAGTATCACAAGTCCTTTCAAGAATTGCACTTTTAGGACAAGAGAATAAGCCAAATTTAGCTGTTTATGATCCTGCTATGGGTTCAGGCTCATTATTGTTACAAGCAAAGCACATTGTTAAACCAAATGTAGCAAGTCTTATTAAGTACTATGGTCAGGAGTTAATGACTACTACTTATAATCTTGCAAAGATGAACATGTTCTTGCATGGCATTGAACCTGAAAAGCAAATTCTAAGGAATGGTGACACCTTATCTGACGATTGGCCAAGTGGCATGGATAACAACTTTGATGCCGTAATGATGAATCCCCCTTATTCAGCAGCTTGGTCTGCAACCCAAGGTTTTATTTCTGATCCTAGATTTAGAGACTACGGCGTATTAGCTCCAAAGTCTAAGGCTGATTATGCATTCTTACTACACGGTTTCTACCACTTAAAGCATAGCGGTACTATGTCAATTGTATTACCTCATGGTGTTTTATTCAGAGGAGCTGCTGAAGGTACAATCAGAGAAAAATTACTTGAGAAAGGTTATATTTACGCAGTTATTGGTTTACCAGCTAACTTATTCTTTAATACATCAATTCCTACTTGTATCGTAGTGCTAAAGAAAGATCGTACAGTCGAAGATAATAAAAATGTACTGTTCATCGATGCATCTCAAGACTTTGTTAAGGGTAAAAAGCAGAATACTTTATCCCAGGAGAATATTGAGAAGATCATCTCTACCTACAAAGACAGAAAAGATGTAGAAAAGTATGCTCACTTAGCTTCATTTGATGAGATTAAAGAGAATGACTTTAACCTTAACATTCCTCGTTATGTAAGTAATTTTGAGGAAGAGCCTGAAGTAGATTTGTCTGCACTAAAAGCTGAGATGGTAGATATTCAGAAAAATATTAAATCAAATACATCAGATCTTATTTCTATGATGTCAGATTTAACCAGTTCAGATCCTAAAGTTCTTGAAGATATCCAAGGTTTAATTCAAATCTTTAAGGAGGATAAATAATCATGTATCCGAAGTTAAGATTTAAGGGATTTGATGACGCTTGGGAACAGCGTAAGTTTGACGATGTATTTAATTACTTAGCGCATAATTCATTATCAAGAGATGATTTAAATGACAATGAAGGAAGTATCAAAAATATTCATTATGGAGATGTTTTAATCAAATTCGGTAATGTCATTGATACTAAACATGAATACATTCCTTATGTAAACGATAATGTGAAATTGGAAAATAAAGCTTGTTTTTTACAAGATGGTGATGTTGTAATTGCTGATGCCGCAGAAGACTCAACTGTTGGCAAATGCACAGAAATATCGGAATCTAGTGATCAAAAAATTGTATCAGGCTTACATACAATTCCTTGCAGACCAAAGAATAAATTTGCAAAAGGCTTTTTGGGATATTATCTAAACTCGAATGCTTACCATGACCAATTATTGCCCTTAATGCAAGGAACAAAAGTATCATCTATTTCTAAGACATCACTTAAAGAAACAACTATTAAGTTTCCTTCATCAATTGAAGAACAAAAGAAGGTAGGAGCTTGTTTTCACGAATTAGATAACCTTATCACCCTTCATCAGCGACAGTGTGAGGCTCTAAAGAAACAGAAGCAATTCTTCTTGCAAAATATGTTTCCAAAAGAAGGTGAATCTGTACCTAGAATTAGGTTTAATGGATTTACTGAACCTTGGGAACAGCGTAAGTTAAGTGATATTGGAAATATTATCACTGGCTCAACTCCATCTACAAAAGATAAAAATAATTACAATGGAGACTTTTTATTTGTAAGTCCTGCGGATATTCAGGGTAATAGATTTGTAGAAAAAACAATTACAACACTATCAGAATTAGGATTTAAGAAAGGTAGAATTCTAGCTCCAAAATCAACACTATTTGTAAGTATAGGATCAACCATTGGAAAAGTAGCACAAATAAGAGATTTTGCTGTTACTAACCAGCAAATAAATAGTATCGAACCATTTAAAGATATTGATCCAGATTTTGTATTTTCTTTAATGCAAAAAGAATCACCATCTATAAGATGTCTATCTGCGACTCAAGCTGTTCCTATTCTTAATAAGACAACATTCAGTAATGTCGAAGTAAGTATTGCATCGAATATTAATGAACAATATAGAATAGGAGAGCTATTTATAAAATTAGACTCAACCATCACCCTTCATCAGCGACAGTATGAACAACTTGTTTCTCTAAAGAAGTATCTACTATCTAAGATGTTTATATAGCAAACATAGGATTTATTATGTCAAAACTAGAGTTTGAAATTGAAAACAACCTCATTGAGGTTCTTTCAACAGAGCAGTCTCAATGGACTTTTAGAGACGATTTACGTACAGAAGATCAGCTATGGGATAATTTTAAAAAGATCTTAGAATCTCATAATCAGAGTAAATTGAACGGCATTCCATTAAGCCAATCTGAATTTGAACGTGTAAAGAATGCTTTAAATTTCTCTTCTTTCTATGATGCAGCGGTTGCTTTATCAGGTGAGAATGGCGTTTTTAGAATCACTATTCAACGTGATATTGATAATGTAAAAGAAGGTGAATCTCCTAATATTCAATTGATGGTAATTGATAATACTAATATCGGTGGTGGTTCTTCTGTATACGAAATCATTCACCAGTATCAAGCATTCATAGAAGATGAAGATTCCGCTGATATTACTCAACGTAACAGAAGATTTGATGTATCTTTGCTGATAAATGGACTTCCTTTAATTCATATTGAGCTTAAGACTGGCAAGCATCCATATATGGAAGCCTTCAATCAAATTCAAAAGTATATAAAAGAAGGCAAATTTAAAGGTATCTACTCAATGGTCCAAATGTTCGTGGTATCAAACGAATATGAAACCAAGTACTACGCAGCAGCTCAAGACGATGAGCTAAATCCAAAATTTATTTCAGGTTGGGTTGATACAACAAATAAGATGGTAAATGGTTATTTAGACTTTGCCAGAACCGTCTTAAAGATCCCAATGGCTCACAAGATGGTATCTCAATACTCTATTATTGATAATGATAAGAAGCGTATTAACATCTTAAGACCATATCAAATTCACGCTATTGAAGAAATTCGTAAGGCTTATGCTGAAAATCGTTCTGGTTATATCTGGCATACCACAGGCTCTGGTAAAACCATGACCTCTTTCAAAGCTGCTCGTAATTTACTATTAGATAAAGCCAATATCAGCAAGACAATCTTCTTGATTGATAGAACAGATCTTGATGAGCAGACCAGTGACGATTTTAGATCATATGCTTCTAACGATGTAATTGATGTAAATTCAACTGAGAACACTGATGAATTGCTAAAGAGATTACTAAACTCAAAAAGAGAGTTGATAGTAACAACAATTCAAAAGCTTCAAACTCTAATCAGAAGATTTGATCCTCAATCACCTTATGCTATTCCTGAAAGCAAAAAGAATAAGTTAGAGCAACTTAGATTAGCATTCGTTGTAGACGAGTGTCATAGAGCTGTAACACCAAAGACCAAGCGCATTATAGAAAATGCATTTAGAAATACCCTTTGGTACGGTTTTACTGGCACCCCAAGATTTGCTGATAAAGTAGGTCTTGATGGTAATCCTTATGAGGTTCACGGTGATTATGTAAGAACTACTGATGGCTTATATGGACCTTTAGGATTAACTGCGGATAAAGAAGCAGGAGTTAAATCTTGTCTTCACAGATATACCATCAAAGAAGCAATTCACGACCAGGCTGTCTTAGGCTTTAAAGTTGAGCATCTTGGTCCAAAAAGCGTTAAAGATAACGATGGCGAAGACTTTAATGAAGATCTAAGTCAGTATGATACAGAACAACATCGCTTAGAAGTTCTTAATGTAATTCTAAACAAATGTAACCAGAATTGGGGTATAGCCAACGGTCCTGATAAAACCTATAGCGCTATTCTTACTGTACCAAGCATTCATGATGCGATTCTGTACTACAGGTTACTTAAAAAAGTTCGAGATGGTAAAACAAGCATTAAAATCAATGAAGAAATCAAAAAAGTTTTACCAGACTTCCCTAAGTTTGCTATTACCTTCTCATTATCAGAAGGCAACGATGATGTAGCTACTAACGATAAAGAGACCATCAATGAGAATGAAGCTGGTATTACTGAAGCTCTTTTAGACTATAACGGTTGGTTTCATACTGACTTTAAGAGAGCAGAAATTACCTCTTACAATTCAGATCTTAATAAGAGGTTAAAGCGCAAAAATGAGCAATATCAAATTCGTGACAATCAATTAGATCTTGTGATTGTTGTTAAGAGATTGCTTACAGGTTTCGATGCTCCTTGCATGTCTATGCTGTTCGTAGATAAACCACCAATGCCACTGCACGATCTAATCCAAGCATTCTCAAGAACTAATCGTCTTTTTGATGAAAGAAAGAAATTTGGCAATATCTATACCTTCAGATCACCTTTCTTATTCGAGAAGAAAGTAAAAGAAGCTTTAATCCTATTCTCTGGAGAACAACTATCTGGTGATAAACCATATGAATTACCAACCTGGGAGCAGGCTGTAGCCGACTTTAAAGCGAAATTAGCACTGATAAGAACTATTGCTCCAACACCTGACGATGTACCTTCTTTAGCAAAAGAGGAAAAGAAGTTATTTGTAAAAGCATTCCAAAAATATGATGCAAGTAAATATCAGCTAACAGGCTTTAGTAACTTCTGCGAGCACACTTTAGATGATTTTGGAATTTCTGAAGAGGAAAATGCCAAATACTATGCCATGTATCTAAATGCAAAAGAAGAAATTAAAGATGGTGGTGATGATAACGGAAACGGTAATGGTGATGATCCAGTCGATCCTCCAATTGATCCTGATCAAGAACTGGTATCTTTTGGCTCCTTTACTATCAACTATAGTTATATTATTAAACTTATTCAAGAGCTATGCTCTAACGATAATGAAGAGTTTAGAAAGCAGCTCATGAAGCAAATTGGCGACTATATCGAAGAGTTAAGTGCTAGAACTCCAAAGATTGGTCAATTGCTTAATGACTTATGGTTGAAAATTAAAGCAGATCCTGAAAAGTACAAGCAAGAGAAAATCTCTGCTCTGTTTGAAAAGATGAAGAAAGAAGCTATTCAAAAGCTAATCGAAGATTTTTGCGCTAAATGGTACTTAGATGATCCTAAAGCAATGAAGACCATTTACTACTCTTCATGTGACTACAAAGGTGATGATGTTATTCCTAATCTTAACGAAATTCAGGACAACTGTAATTTTAAGAGGTACAAGGAAGAAGCTGAAAAGCCTTTGTTGAAGTTTGCTTTCTATAACAAGCTTAAAGAAGCTTTAATTGACACTTTTAAAAATGATATCTTACCATTAAAGGAATAAGTCAAAGTAAGGAGTGGGCTTAGGTTCACTCCTATTAGTTAATAACTACTATCTATAGAATACTATGAACAAAAAACTATTTGGTGTGAGTTTTGCTCAAAAGAAATACGATTTGGCTTTAAAGTATTGCACACCTGCAGCTGAACAAGGTGATCCTGAAGCTCAATATTATTTAGGTCTAATGTATGAAATGGGCTTCGGTCTAAAACAAGATTATACTGAAGCGATGAATTGGTATCTCAAAGCAGCAGAGCAAGATAATAAAGATGCTCTTTGCAGCTTAGCTAACATGTACTTAGAAGGCGAAGGGATAAAGCAAGATTATACTGAAGCCAGAAATTATTTTATCAAAGCGGCCAACCTGGGAGATGCAGCAGCTCAATATAATTTAGGAGTCATGTATTCTAGTGGCGACGGGACTAAAATAGATTATATAGAAGCTAAAAATTGGTTCTTAAAAGCAGCTGAACAAGGACAAGCTAAAGCTCAATTTAATTTAGGCGTTTTGTATTTTAACGGACAAGGGGTAAAGCAAGATTATTTTAAAGCAGTTGAGTGGCATCAAAAAGCTGCAGAACAAGGATATGCGGATGCTCAGTATAATTTAGCTAAAATTTATTATCTAGGCAAAGGTGTAAAGCAAGATTTTGTGAATGCAAAAAAATGGTTCGAAAAGGCAGCTAAGCAAGGTCATGCTGAAGCACAATGTTGTTTAGCAGGCTTATATATTCAAGGTCTTGGTGTTAAACAAGATTTAATGAATGCAAAAAAATGGTTCGAAAAGGCAGCTAAGCAAGGTCATGCTGAGGCAACAGAATTTTTAGCTTATATAAATTCCATCTTAAAAGGTTAGACTTCATAAATATTGGGTTAATACAATGAAATTACATAAATTTTCAAAGCTTGCAGGATTCTTATCTGTAGCAATTATCGGTTCAAGTTTATTAACACTTGGATGTTCAAAAGATCTTGAATTAGAGCAATGTAAAGTTAATTATTCTAAATACAATTATTCAGAAGCCTTTAAGTTTTGTAGTGTAGCAGCTGAACAAGGACATGCTGAAGCTCAATTTAATTTAGGCGTTATGTACGATAACGGTCAAGGTGTAAAGCAAGATTACTTTAAAGCAGTTGAGTGGTATCAAAAAGCAGCTGAACAAGGAGATGCTTCTGCTCAATATAATTTAGGTTATATGTACGCCCACGGCCAAGGTGTAAAGCAAGATTACTTTAAAGCAGTTGAGTGGTATCAAAAAGCTGCTGAGCAAGGAAATGCTTCTGCTCAAAGTAATTTAGGTTATATGTACTCCCACGGCCAAGGTGTAAAGCAAGATTACTTTAAAGCTGTTGAGTGGTATCAAAAAGCAGCTGAACAAGGAGATGCTTCTTCTCAATTTAATTTAGGTTATATGTACGAGAACGGCCAAGGTGTAAAGCAAGATTACTTTAAAGCAGTTGAGTGGTATCAAAAAGCTGCAGAACAAGGAGATGCTTCTTCTCAATTTAATTTAGGTTATATGTACGCCCACGGCCAAGGTGTAAAGCAAGATTACTTTAAAGCTGTTGAGTGGTATCAAAAAGCAGCTGACCAAGGTCAGTCAGATGCTCAATTTAATTTAGGTCTTTTGTACTATGACGGCGAAGGTGTAAGACAAAATTATACTAAAGCAAAAGAGTATTTTGGTTTAGCTTGTGATAATAAAGACCAAGCTGGTTGTGATATGTATAAAAAACTTAATCAATAGTTTAAAAATTATGTCGCTTCTTGTACACTTCTAAGAACGATATTTTACCGTTGAAAGAATAAGTTAAAGTAAAGTGGTATGAGTGAGCTTAGATTCACTCATATTTGGAATAAACCAAGTTTATCAATAATCGGAATTAAACCATGAAGTTATATAAATTTTCAAAGCTAGCAGGATTCTTATCTATAGCAATTATTGGTTCTAGTTTATTAACAATTGGATGTTCACGATTTAATAACCAATCTGAAGAAAAAACTGTTGAAGATAAAAGTAAAGAAAAAGATAGTTTAATTGCCAATATGGATAGTGCAACTGTATTTGAACGTTGCAAATTATATTATTCCTCAGAGAACTATACAGAGGCTTTTAAGTGTTTCCAAAAAGCTGCTGAGCAAGGACATGCTGATGCTCAATGTAATTTAGGCTATATGTACCAATATGGTCGAGGTGTAAAGCAAGATTACTTTAAAGCATTTGAGTGGTATCAAAAAGCTGCTGAGCAAGGAGATGCTCTTGCTCAATTTAATTTAGGTCTTTTGTACGCTAACGGTCGAGGTGTAAAGCAAGATTACTTTAAAGCATTTGAGTGGGATCAAAAAGCTGCTGAGCAAGGATATGCTAAAGCTCAATATAATTTAGGTGTTATGTACGAAGAAGGTCGAGGAGTAAAGCAAGATTACTTTAAAGCAGTTGAGTGGTATCAAAAAGCTGCTGAGCAAGGATATGCTCTTGCTCAATATAATTTAGGTGTTATGTACGAAGAAGGTCGAGGAGTAAAGCAAGATTACTTTAAAGCATTTGAGTGGTGGCAAAAAGCAGCTGATCAAGGATATGCTCTTGCTCAATATAATTTAGGCCTTATGTACGCTAAAGGACAAGGTGTAAGACAAAATTATACTAAAGCAAAAGAGTATTTTGGTTTAGCTTGTGATAATAAAAATCAAAATGGTTGTGATATGTATAGAAAACTTAATCAATAGTTAAAAATCATGTCACTTCTTGTACACAATTAAGTACAGCATTAGAACTGTTCGTCAAAGTGTTCACTAACTGTACTTTATTGTGTACTGTAAATGCTAAAAACTATGCTAGACCTTAGAGAACTTTAATATCTCAAATTTCTTGATCTTTCTTTCAAAAATATTTTCTCCTTTTTCTAAAGTTCTCACTCTTTTTATCCGATAATAGTAGATGAGGGTAGGAAGATTTCTTTTTAGCTTAGCTAAAAAGGAGGATAAAAATGGCAATTGATAGTAATGCATTAGAAAGCATTCATGCTGCAATCAAATCATATTCTGGTGAAACTGTTTCTAATAAGAAAGAGCAAAGTGATCTATTATCAGCTATAAATTCAAATTCTCAGGGCTTAATAAAGCAAACTCGTTATAAGACTGAGTTTGAAGAGAAGATGAAGATTGCTAATAGTTCTGAGGACTATGTAAAGATTAGTGATAAGTCATTAGATGCTTTACAAAAGTATGTAAAGAAAGAAACTAATGCAACTAATAAACAGGACTCTTCAAGTAGCTCTGGCTATACCTATGATTATCAAGCTATTAAGAAAAAGAATCTTGAGAATCTAGCTGCTATTGAAAAAGATGTAGCTGATAAGTATGGTAAGAAGACAACTGCTGATACAACTGCTTCTTCAGTAACTAAGCCTGAAGATTCTACTAAAGCTTCTGAAACTGCAAAGCCAACAGAGGTTAGTGATGTAGCTTCAAAGAGTGCACCAGAAATTGAAACAGAGCAGATGGAAGCTAAAACTACAGTAGATACTCCAACTCAAACTACTGGAAAGCAAGCTTCAACTACAACTACTTCAACTGAAGATACCACTACACAGTACACTTACGACTATTTCACAAAGAAACAAGCCGATGAGCAAAAAGCTAATCAAATAGCTCAAGAGATTAGTCAAAGATATAGTGGTAAAGAAAGTAGTGACTCAATAGTAGAGTAGCTTATTTAAGTCCTACAAAGCGTTTGCTTTGTAGGATGAATTAGTTATTTACGTCTGTATTAAATTGATTTAAGATAACCCATGCACAAGGGGTTTTACCTGCTTCAACTTTTCCTGTTGTACTTACAACTCTAGCAATATTAGCAGAACTGTTTATCACAATCATTGAGGTTGCAGTAGACTCTAAATTCTCATTTGCAATCTGTGGATTGAAGGTAATGATAGGTGTTCCAACGTCTACCTCATCACCTACATTAAGATCTTTAGTAAAGCCATCACCTTTGTAAGTATTAGTGCCAACACCGTAGGTAATATAGATCTCAATACCTGTTTTATGGCGAATAGCAAAAGCGGTTTTTGATGGCAAAATGCGTGTGATAACACCCTTGCAAGGAGCTAGGATTTGACTTGAACGAGGGATAAAGGCTACGCCGTCACCTACTAGTTTTTCAGAAATCACAAGATCCGGTACTTGCTCAAGGGGTAATAAGGTACCACTTACAGGAGCTATAAGCTCTAAATCAGATTCTGAAATGGCTTCAGTTTTAGGATCTTCTTTTTTATGTTTAAAAAACGAAAATAAGCTCATGTTTACCTTAGTTTAATTTGTTCATGATGTCTGACAAGACGTTACCAGAATAGGTGTTCATAACGTCATTATAGAGTACTTCATCAAATTTAGGGTTAAGATCTTTTTCAAGATTAAGTCTTTCAACTTGAGTCTTAACTTTCTTGATGTTGTAAGTTCCCACCACAAGATAAGTAACCCCAAGTTTATAAAAGAAAGGTAGTAACTCTGTTCTACTTGCAAATCTACCTGCAATACCTAAAGTTACATTAGTGTCATGGGCAGCTTTAGCTGCCATAACAATCATCTTAGCTAAAACAGGTGTAAAGGCATTGTCAGGTGGACATGGAGCTGATGCGTACTCAGCAAGTGAGCTTGTACCTATGATCATCATCGAGCAGTCTTTAGCAATAGCTGGTGCTAGTAACACCGCTGCAGGAGTTTCAATCATAAAGGAGATATCAAGCTTTCCAAAAGGTATTTTTTGCTCTGTTAATTCCTTTTGACATTCTTTTGCAAGTGAAAGCAAATAATCCTTTTCACTTATCTTGGTGACAAGTGGGAATACGATAGTGATCTTCTGTCCTGAGCTTGCTCTTAAAAGGGCTCTGATCTCTTTTTTCAAAAGCTCTGTACCTACACAAGCACCATAACCTTCAAGTGGGCCTGTATCGTCAGTTCTTACAGTAAATAAAGGCTTTTTGTCATCTGCAAAGTCAAAGGTTCTTGCTGTAATAGGTGCGTTTTTGGAGATATTTGAAAATAGTGGGTAAAACTTTTCAATCATCTCTTCTTCTGTAGGCTCTGTAGTAGAGCTTAAGAATAAGAACTCAGAACGTAGTAGACCTAAACCGTGAGTTGCAATAAAGCCATTACAATCCTGATTGTTAGCACCAACAGCGCAGCCTATGGTGATATTTAATAAAGACTCGTCATTGATATTGTCACAGAAGAGATCTTGCTTACCCATTAGGCTTTGGCAAATGTCATCACTAGGATCAACAATGACCGCAGCACTGTTAGCATCTAATAAAATCTTGGTGCCAGATTTGATGGTAGTTGCATCAAATACACTGTAGATAGCAGGAATACCTAGTTCTCGTAATACTACACTCAAGTGACCTGAGTCTCTGCCACCTTCTAAAACTACACCTTTGATGTGGTTAGTATCTAAAGATAGTAATTGAGCAGGGGATAAATCCTTAGTAATTAAAATGACATCTTTAGTAAGTTTTGGTAATTGAGTAATTTCACCTGATTCATGACCTAGAGTATGAATAAACTCATTCATTAAAGAGGTCAATTCTGATTTGTCAGCTTGTAAATCAGTGTTGTGCTTATAAAACTCCTCAAGATTTGACAGTAAGACAGAGCGCGCTGCCATTGAAGCAGAGCATCCACTTTGAATAAGTTTTAATACGCTGTTTTTATTGTCCTGTGAGGTTAAAAAGCCAGCTGCAGCACCTAGTAAATCTCTTACACAGTCTTTGTTAGGATTTACAATTTGTCTTAATTTTTGTGCAAACAAACTAGACTTTTTTAAGTAGGTATCACTTTCAATATCAGGATCGTAAGTAAATAATTCGTCTTGAGTGTATTCTTTGTTTTCTTTGGCAATAACCAAAGCAGGAGCTGAACTGATACCTGCGCTAATGCTTAATCCTGATAAGGTATACATATAAGTTACTCCTCAATGATCTCAACTTGGCGTGCTTGTTTTAACAATAAGTAGTATTTTGTGCCAGCACAAACAGCTGCAGGAGGGATCAATAAATTTACAATTGGAATTAGTAAAGCAATGGATACTGTAGCTCCTAAAGTAAAGGAGGATACATAGTTTTGCTTTAAATCCTGTTGCATATCTTTAAAAGAGATATGGTGATTGTCATAAGCATAATCGGCATATTGCAAGCAACCCATCCAAGAGGTTAGGGCAAACCAAAAGAAAGGACTTACAAAATTTAAAACTGGTACTAAAGAAATTAGTAAACACAACAAAGCCAATGGTAAAAAGAATAACTGCTTTCTACCTTCACGTAACAGAATACGAGGTATGTCTTTTATAAGATCGGTTACACTCATATCTATGCCTTGAGTGTTGTTTAAATAAAGTTCTACCTTATCAGCTAATATCCCATAGAAAGGGGAAGCAATAATAGTGGCTACTGTTGAGAAAAAATAACAACCTGCTATTAGTAAGGCTATTACCAACAAAGCACTTAAGATATAGGCTACAAATACTAACCAATCAGGAAAGGTATTGAAAATATCAAAAATAAGCTCTTTGATATAGTAGAACAAGACATAACCAAGAACTGAGAATAAAACAAGGTTTATTAAAATAGGAATTAACACAAAAGCTCTAAATTCTTTTTTTAAAGCTAAAGATATTCCATCAAAAATTAAGGAAATAGCAGTTACAAGGCTAATCTTTTGAGTTGTTTGATTGATGTTCATACAAAGTTTAAATATTTCTTTTAAGTGATGTTAATGACTAATCTTAAGCAATCTAATATTAACATCTCAGAAGACTTAAAAGCGTAATATTTGAGAACTTTTTACAATATGTTTGTTAATAGAGCAAAGTAAGATTTTCTCTAGACAGAAGTGAAATCTAAAGAGTCTTAACGTCTTGAATAGCTTTCACTTTTTGTTCTAAAATTCTCAACACATCGATTTTATATCATCTACATAATCAAGCCATATCAAGGATTTTAACGTGGATTTAAAAGAGTTACAAAAACAGTTTGATGAGATATCAAAGCAGGTTAAGAGAGAAACAAAATCTCAACCTGCTTTAGCTCTTTTATTCACTAGCCTTATAAGTCTGTTTAAAGTCCTTTTTGAAATGCTAAGTGCTCAGACCAAAACAATTGATTAACTGAATAATACTATTGAAAGCTTGCAGCAAAAGTTTGGTAATAAAACAGTTGATAGCAAGAGAGCTAACAACGAAAACATCAACGGTCGAGGCTGTAACTAACTACCTTTATTATAAGGGATCATTTTTCTATATGCACAGTATTTAAAGCTTGCAGTAAACTGAAAAACATTAAGAATGCCTAATACCTGTATCAGGACTTAATTTGATAAACATGGAGCCTAATCTGCGTAATCTTTTTTGAGAGCTTTTGTGCTTAAAATATCTGCCATTACACGATTATTTGTACTGCCATCATAAATGCTTTAAATTCGTTTAAGTATTTAAATAAAAGCTTACCAAATTTCTGTACCATATACGAGGAGCATATAAAGCTCCTCAATAATTTAAGCTTGAGATTGTACTTTTTTGCTTTTTAGGTCTACCTCTAGATCTCTTTGGACTTACA
>Ga0256404_1005219_pt1 | contig 23300 bp, 17 predicted proteins | sample RumenRJG_01DNA_FD_185990 | JGI IMG/M metagenome (GOLD analysis project Ga0256404, IMG submission 185990) | Bovine rumen microbial communities from Lethbridge, Alberta, Canada - RJG_01 | ecosystem: Host-associated > Mammals > Digestive system > Stomach > Rumen | place: Canada: Alberta | collected... | reverse complement strand
AACTACAGTTCCTTGAGGTAGGCCACAGCGTTCAGTATGACGATACCTATTATGAGCAGCAGACCATGGATAAGGTTCTCGAGTATGCAGAGGCTAAGGGTCTTGAAACCAGATATCAGGTCAATATGATAAAGCTTGAAAAGAATGATGCCGGTCGTGTAACAGGTCTCATCGCAACCGATAAGGACGGAAATCATGTTCGTTACAATGCTTCCAAGGGCGTTATCATCGCAACAGGAGGATACAGTGCAGATGAGGATATGCTGAGACAGCTTCAGCCGTGGACTCTGGAACAGACATGTGTGAACTATTCAAAGCCGGGAGCTAAGGGCAGCGGAATCAAGGCTTGTCTCTGGGCAGGTGCGGTAATGGATACCACACATACATCCATGATCTTTGAGCGTGGTGCCATCAAGCCTGATGAAGTTGGTAAGGCAGGAGAGCCCACAAGAGGTGCGCTTTTCTGGATGGGATCTCAGCCCTTCCTTAAGGTAAATCTTAACGGACAGCGTTTCATGAATGAGTCACAGCCCTATGACTATATCATTCATCAGGCAGCTCAGGAGCCGTTCCACACCTACTGTGAGGTTTGGGACAGCAAGTATACTGAGGACTGTAAGAGATTTGAGACTCACGGATGCAGCAGACTTTACGAACACAAAAACGGAACAGCTCCCGTATTCACCATGGATATGGTTGTGGGTATGAATGAGGGTCTTATCAATGACGGTTTCATCGTTAAGGCTGATACTATAGAAGAGCTTGCTGAAAAGCTTGGCATCCCGACCGATAACTTTAAGGCTACAGTGGATCGCTACAATGAGCTTTTTGAAAAGGGTGAGGACGAGGATTACGGTAAGGAAGGCTTCAGACTTTCTTCCATGAAGGAGGCTCCTTTCTACGGTGTTCGTCAGGCCGGAGGATATCTCATCTGTTCTCTTGACGGTATCAAGGTTGACCGGAACATGCATGCTCTCGGTCAGGACTTTAAACCTGTCGAAGGTCTCTTTGTAGTCGGTAATGATGCCGGCGGATATTACAATGGCAGCTATCCAAACTATCTCGCCGGAACTCAGGCTGGAAGGATCGCAACCTTCGGAAGACTTGCGGGACAGCTGGCGGCTGAAGGAAAGTAATGCTTTCAATAATTTGACAAATACCTTATACTTTAAAGGTTATTTAGAAATCAATAAGAGAAAATGAGGTATCATATGAAGATAGCAGTTACTTTTGATAATGGTCAGGTGTTCCAGCATTTTGGAAAGACCAAAGAGTTTAAGCTCTATACGGTAGAGGATGGAAAGGTTGTTTCAAGTGAAATTCTTGGATCAGGTTCTGCAGGGCATGAGGCTCTTGCAGGAGTTCTTAAGGATGCCGGAGTTGATACATTGATCTGCGGCGGGCTCGGAGGCGGAGCACAGGCAGCCCTTGCCGAAATGGGTATCAAGGTTATTTCGGGAGCTGCAGGAAATACAGATGCGGTTGTTGAGGAGTTCCTTGCGGGCAGGCTGGTTTCACAGGGTGTAAACTGCGATCATCATGGAGAAGATCACCATCATGGTGAAGGTCATCATTGCGGACATCACGATCATGGCGAAGAGCAGGGAGAAGCCGGCGGCTGCGGACATCATGATGAAGAAGACGGTGACTGCGAAGGTGATTGTGGAGGCGGCTGCGGTGGCTGCGGTGGCGGATGCTGCGGCGGAAGTCGTGAAATGAGCATCATTTATGAAGGTAAGAATGCCGGAAAGTCAGTAAGCGTTCACTATACAGGAACTCTTGATGACGGAAGCAAGTTCGATTCATCTTATGACCGCAATCAGCCCTTATCCTTTGTTGCCGGTGTCGGAATGATGATCCCGGGATTTGACAAGGTGGTTGTTGATATGGAGGTCGGAGAGAGTAAGAGCATCCATATCGAGCCGGCAGATGCATACGGTGAATATAATGAAAAGAAAGTGCTTGTCGCAAATATTTCAGAAGTTCCCGGGTCAGAGAATCTTCAGATCGGACAGGATATCATGCTCATGAATGATATGGGAATGCGCTTCCCTGTTACGGTGACCGAGAAGACTTCGGAGACTGTTACCTTTGACGGAAACCACAGACTTGCGGGAAAGGCACTGAATTTCGACATTACCCTGTTGGAAGTTGCTGAGTAAATGATTAATGAAGAATACTTTTGTATTCACCCGTGGCGGATGAGAATCCGCTTCGGGTTTTTCTTTTTGGCTCAATAATGTATACTTGTAGTAGTTTTGTTAATGAATCTGAATCATTGGAGGCGTGAGCTGCTGTTTCACGGGAATTATGTCGGACGAAAACATTGAAACAAAAGAAAATGAAAAGTTGATAAAGGATGAGATAGATAAGGTTCAGGCGCTGCTGGAGCCCTATGGCTTTTCTTTTTTTGAGCTTGCTGTCTGTTTTCCGAAGGGAGCCAAGGCTAAGGGGGCTGTCGCCGATTCGGTGGCAGTACTGGTTGAAAATCCAGCCTTCTTTTCCATGATGAGATCAAATCTCGAGCTTCCAATGAAGGAGCTTGTAAAATACAGTGGAGCGCCAAGGAAGATTATCGAGAAACACAGGAAATATATCATTGCGGCGGCGGAGATACTGAACGGAGAGTTTCCGGAGCTTGGAGAATATTTTTCATATATCAGTAAAGTTATCAGGAAATAACCGATAATACTATTAAGCTATTTCGGAAACATATGGATTGGATATATGAATGAAATGTTTAAATGATGTAGAAAACAGGAAGTGATGATACATGAAAGCAGTAGTTCTGGAAGTTAAAAACGGTAAGGCGGCGGTTCTCAAGAAGAACGGTGACATTATCAGAATAAAACAGAATGAGTTACAGGCGGGGGATGCCATCGATATTGTTGGAACCACCCGCGGTACAGGAGCCGGACCGATTGCGGCAGAGATATTGAAACGTCTCGTGGCAGCAGCATTTATGGTGGTGGTTCTGACTTTTGTGGTCTGGTATACCTATAACGCGGCATTTGCGGTTTCCTATGTGTCTGTGGATGTAAATCCATCACTGGAGTTCTCATTAAACCGTTTTAACCGAGTTATAAAGGTTTATTCGGTAAACGACGAAGCCATCACCTTGGAAAAAGAACTGGAAACAAAACATCTTATAGGTAATACTCTGGGGCAGGCGCTCAAAAAGACAGTCGAGGTTATGGAGGAGCAGGGGCTTTTCGATGATTCGAAAAACAATGTGACATCGGGAACGGGCAAAAGTGATATAGCAGGAAAAAAAGCGACAAAAGATAAAATACCCGGGAACGGAAAAAATACATCGACAGCATGTATCCTTCTCAATGTCTCGGGATCGGAACCTGAAAGAACCAGGTTGCTTGTAGATGAGATAAAAGAAAGTCTCAATGAAATTTCAGGAATGACCAATGTGACTACCAATTCGGACAGCAACGGAACCGGCAGCAGTTATTATCTGATAAACACAGCTGATCTCACGGAGCATAATATGGCATCCAATCTATCGATCTCAACGGGCAGATATCAGGCTATACGTACTGTTGAGGCAAGAAATTCCGTAAGGCCATCCGATAAGACGGATACAGCGGCGGTAGAAAAAAGAGCGTCAGAGATACAGATCGACAAGAGTCTTGCGGAACGCTATAAGGAGGCATCCGTAGAGGATCTCATGAAGGGCGTCGGTGCCGTAAAGGGTACGTACAAGGCACCCGAATTAAAGAAAGATGACGGCAAGGTATCCATCAGTAACCTTGACATCCAGTATGAGACTCATGAATCTGTTGAAGGCTTTGAGCCGGAGACGGTTCCCGAAATGTATGATGTAAACGGAAACCTCATTACAGGTGACTGGGCTGAGATGGAAACATTACCGGAACAGTCCTTTGGTGAAGACCCGATAGAAGCTGCTGCAGAGATAAATGAAGGATATAATGCTGATTCAGAAGGAAATGAATTTTCTACAGGTTCTGCCGGAAATGAAAATGCCTATGAGTTCGGTCCGTCAAGAGGAGATACCTCTGTCACTGTTCCTGAAACAACCATTGATCAGGGAACTTTATCACCGGGACCCCAGGTTCCCGTTGGTCCGTGGATGCAGATTCCATATTAAACTGAGATAAAACTATTTCATAAAAAATTGTGCCGCCGGTCGAATCCGGCGGATTGGATTAGCAAGTAAAACTCAGCCGGGTATAGGTAAGCCGGAGTCAATTGGCTCAGGTCTGTCTATACCCGGCTGAGTTGTTACCGGTTCATGCTGGATTTCTTACGTTTTCTATCCCTTTTATCGCGGTTTTGTTTTCATACATCAGGACATCCGCACGGTTAACGGCATCGAATACATCCTCCGAAGCATCTTTTGTGATTATACCGTAAGCAAAAGATATATTAAATTTGCCGTATTTTTCATCGGTATCCTTGCGCTTTTGAAGTTCTTCCAAAATGGATTTGCATTTTGTTAAGTCCTGTCCAAGAAATACAAACTCATCACCGCCGGTTCGGTATAACCGTCCATAAGGTTCCAGTGCATCAGCTATGGTGCAGGCATTGGCCCTGAGATACTGGTCTCCGCTGTCGTGACCGAGACTGTCGTTTACAACCTTCAGATTATTGAGGTCTATGCTTGCGACCACCATATCTTCCTTGCCTGAGTTTTCAAGGGCAAAGTTTTTATAGGCTGTACGGTTTGGCAAACCTGTAACCGGATCACGTTTCAGGTCGAGGTTCAGGAACATTTCCACAGCATAGATAACAGCCAGTAAGCCAACGAGCCTGCCCTTGGTGGAATTGAAAAACCTGACCTTAGTGCCCTTTATAAAAAGGAATGGCATGATCATCACGCCCAAATAGATCAAAGTATAACACCATTCAAGAATCTGTTTATGTCCATGACCATAAACATAATGTACAACGTTGGTTATGATCGATAAGATAATGATCTCAATTGAGCATAAGATGATTCCGCTTTTTATGGTTTTTGTATTGTATGATCAGACTTCAGCTGGATCAGTAAAAACACAATGGTCAGGATGGCAATCCAACAATTGAAGTTTAAATAACTGACGGCATATTCTATTGTTTCTCTTAAATTTGCCATGCTTTACACTCCAAAAGGAAAAATTTTTTCATAAACAAACATGTCATTATCGGCACTTTCTAATAATAACGCCTGCTATTAAATGTAAAAGCATTTAAGAACGATATTTGTCGAGAGCCAGGCGTTAAGATCTGGATCTTTTATTTTTGCCTCAAAATATAAGTCAGCATTTCCACAAATGCTATCATGACTGCCTGCTGGTCAACGGCCATGTAATTGTTGGAGATGTTCGGTAAAAGAAGTATGTTGTGAATGGGGGTATGTTTGGTTCTTTCGATGTTACAGGTTACAAGCCAGAGTTTATCTGTGATTGAGGAGATTTCCTCAATTATGCTCTGGTAGCTTTTCATATCGTGATAGACGCTGAAGATGATCACTGTGGTGTCTGAATCTACCAGCTTTTCGGAATGCTCATAGCTCAGAAGATCTGAGGCAACAAGGCAGGGGATGCCAAGGTCTGTGAGATTCATCCGGAATTTATCGCAGACTATCTTATTTCTGTATCGTCCAAAACACATAACTTTATCAGATGAAAGTATGTCAGTTGAAAGCTTGTTTAGTCCATCACCACATGCCTCCGGTATAGACATTATGGCATCAGAAAAAGAGCTTGCGATTTTTTGAAGAGGATTGTCGGAAGCTGACTGTGCACTTTCGGAACGGAGCCAGGCATCCATTTCAAATTTGAAATCCTTATAGCCGTTAAAGCCCAGTCGTTTGCAAAATCTCAGCATGGCTGAAGTAGAGACGTCGGCAAAACCTGCAATCTGTGTGATGGTGAAGGTGTGTATGAGGTCAGGATTCTTAATGATCATCTGATAGAGCTTCTGTTCATTTGAGGTGTATGAATCCTTAAATTGATGCATTTTTTCTATGATATTCATTAATCTGCTCCGGCATTTATAAAAAAAACATAACGTTGTCAATAATATATCAAAAACCCGTTGCATTATCTATAGCCGGATGATAATATTGCCACAGAAAACCGTATCTAATTGACAAAATTGTCAAAACTAATTGAGAGGTAGGAAAATTATGAAAAAACTTGAACTGGGTAGAAAGATTACTTCAGTGGTTATGGCAGGAGCCATGACAGCAACAGCCCTTGCAGGATGTGCAGGAAACACACCTACTGCAACAACTGCAGCACCGGCAGAGACAACTGCAGCAGCAACAGAAGCAGCAACAGAGGCTCCGGCAGCAGAGGGAGGAGCAGTTTCAGGAACATTTACAGGTTCTGCACCGGGAATCCACGGCGACAGCAACCCTGTAACAGTTACATTGACACTTGAAGACGGAAAGATCGCAGACGTTAAGATCGAAGGTCCCGGAGAGACAGACGGTATTGGATCAAAGCCTATCGCTGATTTCCCTGAGAAGATGATCGCAGGAAATACAGTTCAGGTTGATGCTGTTTCCGGTGCAACAATCACATCAGATGCTATCGTTAAGGCAGCAACAGCAGCTCTTGCAGAGGCAGGACTTAAGCCTGAAGATCTTGATTCAATAGAGATCGATGCAGCAGTTGAGCCTCAAGAGGATATGACCATCGAAACAGATATAGTTGTAGTTGGTATGGGTGGCGCAGGTATGACAGCAGCCATCACAGCAGCTGACGCAGGTAAGAAGGTAGTTATCCTTGAGTCACAGGCAATGGGCGGCGGAAATACAGTCCGTTCAACCGGTGGTCTCAATGCTGCAGGTACAGAATATCAGAAGAAGAATGAGTTCACAGAGGGTGACGGTGTTGAGAAGACCTTGAAGACCGCAGCTGACAGCTGGGCTGACAATGAGACTATCACAAAGCTTGCTGCAACAGTTCAGCAGCAGTGGGATGCTTACCAGGCTTCACCTGACGGATATTTTGATACTCCTGAGCTTATGGCTCTCGATACAATCATCGGCGGACATGGAATCAATGATCCTGAGCTTGTTGATACACTTACAAAGAATTCAGCAGGTGCTATCACATGGCTTAAGGAGCACAACGCAGAGCTTTCATCTGTTGGTGCTGCCGGCGGTGCTTCAGTTAAGCGTATCCACAGACCTGTAGATGCAGAAGGCAAGACACTTTCAGTCGGAGCATTCATCGTACCTGCTCTTACAAAGAACGTTGAGGAGAGAGACGGTATCGAGGTTTACTACAATACAACAGCTAACAAGATCATCATGGAAGACGGCAAGGCAGTTGGTGTCGTTGCAGAAGGTGAGACCGGAAACGAGATCACTGTAAATGCCAAGGCTGTAGTTCTTGCTACAGGTGGTTTCGGTGCAAACCAGGAGATGGTTGAAGAGCTTAAACCTGATCTCAAGGGCTTCTGCTCAACCAATGCTGACGGTGCGCTTGGTCAGGGTATCAAGATGGCACAGGCTGAAGATGTTAATGCTGACGTAGTTGATCTTGATCAGATCCAGATCCATCCTACAGTACATGTTGATGAGGGTGGCAATGCTCACCTTATCACAGAGGGTGTACGTGGTGACGGTGCTATCCTTGTAAACAATGAAGGAAAGCGTTTCTATGATGAAGTTTCAACAAGAGATAAGGTTTCTGCAGCTGAGATAGAGCAGACAAACGGTACTGCATGGCTTATCCTTGACCAGAAGATGATCGATGGTTCAAAGGTATATCAGGGTTATCTTGATTCCGGTTACGGCTATAAGGGTGAGACCTATGAGGAGCTTGCAGAGGCTATCGGTATCCCGGCTGATGCATTCAAGGAGACAATGGAAGGCTGGGCTAAGATCTGGGCCGACAAGAAGGATGAAGAGTTCGGACGTACATCATTCTCTAATGAAAACGACCTTGCAACAGCACCTTACTATGCAATCCTTGTAACTCCCGGTATCCATCACACAATGGGTGGACTTAAGATCAATACTAATTCAGAAGTTATCAACAAGTCAGGCGAAGTTATCCCTGGTCTTTTCGCAGCCGGTGAGGTTACCGGAGGCGTTCACGGCGGAAACCGTCTTGGCGGAACTGCTGTAACTGATATCATCGTATTTGGTCAGATCGCAGGAAACAGCGCTGTAGAGTATGTTGGATAATAATAAAAAAATAAAGTGATCTACACTTTTGAAGGCGGTCGGGTTATCCCGGCCGCCTTTTTTATTTATATAAAATTATCTTAGGCCGATAATCAATATATAGGGCAATGAAAAAGGAAGGTATGCTGATTTGAGAACGAATAGAAACCATAATCTGATACTGGCTTCAATTGTGTGTCTTTTTGTTGTCTTTTGTTTTACCTTTGGGGCTTTAGCAGACCAGACCACAGTTAACAAAGAGGTTCTAACGGTGTGTGTACCTGTTGATCGATGTCCGGTATTCTATCTCGATGATAATAAAGATGTGATAGGTATCGGTGCTGATCTTATGAGGGCGGCAGCGGATAAAGCAGGATTCGAGGTTGAGTTCAGGGTTATGAAGGAAAAGACTCTTAAGGATGCCCTGGACAATGAGGAGTATGACATTCTTATACCCTTTGGCAGCGCCATAAAAAGTTCTTCAGGTCAGAGCAGCATAGTTTCCGACAACCTGATGCAGACCCCCTTCACTATTGTCACGGTAAATCACCGAAATATTACATCTTTAAATAAAATTAAGGTGGGAATGCTTAAATCCCAGGGTGGTGTGGCTGAAACCATAAGCCAGATGTATCCCGGAATGGAGATCAATCTCTATGAAAAGATAGATGACTGTGTTAAAGCCCTTCGTAAAGGTGAAGTTGATGCTCTTCTTCACAATTCCTATGTATGGAGTTACGTCCTTCAGAAGCCTTCTTACAAAGACCTTTCTGCGCAGACATCAACCATATTCTCCATGGATTTCAGAGTGGGTACGAGAGATACGGCTGAAGGCTATGACATTATAAAACGACTTAATCAGGGAATTGACGGACTTCCGGATACCGTCAGACAGGGTATAGTACTTGATTACACTTCCCGTAAGTTATATCAGTATAACTTTTTTGATTATATAGATGAGTATAGAGTTGTCCTGCTTCTTGGTTCATTACTGTTTATATCTTTACTCATTATCACACAGCAGAAATACCGTTCTTTAAAACTACAGCAAGAGCAGAAGATGCGCGAGCTTATCGACCATGACCCCCTTACGGGAGCGCTCAGCATCAATGGTTTCAGAAAAAAGGTTGTGGAAATTCTGAGGGAAAATCCTGACACTAAGTATATTCTTTCCTACAACAATATAAGAGATTTCAAGTACATAAATGACCGCTTCGGTAAAGAAGCAGGTGATGAGCTTCTGACCTTCTGGGCTAAAAAATCCATGGAGGTAATGGAAGATGATGAAGCTATAGGTCGAATGGAAGGAGACCACTTTGCTGTTCTGAGACACGCAGGTGGAAATACGCAGCTTAAGAAAGATGAAAATGATGTAATCAATCATATAAGAGATTTCTTTATAAACAGAAATCATGATAATAAGGTCAGAATCTGCAGCGGAATTTATGTGCTTACACCTGAAGATTACAGGAATCCCGATGTTGATCATATGATTGATTTTGCGAGAGTAGCTGAGAAAAAGGTCAAAGAGAACCTTAAAGAGAGCTATGGCTTCTATAATCCCGATCAGTGGGAAAAGGGAATGAGATCTGCGGACATCATCGGAAATCTTCCGTTAGCAATCGGCTCCGGTGAGATACAGGTATGGTATCAGCCTCAGGTTAACTTTGAAACCGGAAAAATCATAGGAGCAGAGGCTCTGTGCCGATGGAATCATTCCAAGCTTGGCTGGGTAAGCCCCGGGGAGTTTATTCCTGTTCTTGAAGAGTCGGGATTGGTTTATGATCTTGACTGCTTTGTATGGGAAAAGGTGTGTCAGGATCTTCAGAGATGGAACGGGCAGGGAATCCACAGAACTGTATCTGTAAACGTCTCAAGAGGTGATATCAAGGAACAGGTTGATATCCCTAATCACTTTAAAGAACTGATAACAACCTACGGTTTGACGCCGGATCAGATACATATAGAGATAACAGAGACTGCCTATGCAGAGGACTCCGCTCTTATCATTGACGCTTCAAGGCGATTAAGGGAATATGGATTTGAAGTTGAAATGGATGATTTCGGAAGCGGATATTCAGCGCTTCGTATGCTGAAGGAAATCCCTGTTGATCGTATAAAACTTGATTTCCGTTTCCTTACCGCAAACGGTGACCCGGAAAAAGGCAGGATCATCGTTTCCTACATGATAAAGATGGTCAAGGATCTCGGCATGAAGCTTATCTCTGAAGGTGTAGAGGATTTATCCCAGGCAAAGTTCCTTCAGGAAAATGGATGTTCAGAAATGCAGGGCTACTATTTCTGTAAGCCGCTGCCGGTGGAGGAGTTTGAAAGGTTCAGTGAAGAGAGTATAAAAGGTTTTTTGAATTAAGTTGTAAAGATGGTAAATGACAGGAGGTTTAATTAATTCTCAAGGAGGATTACTATGAAGAGAAGTGACCGTTATTTCATGAAGGGTTTGGCTATTACAACAACATTTCTGCTTGTGACATGCCTGAGTGCCTGTGGAGGAAAGTCCGAGACAACAGATGCCGGGCAGGCACCGGAGGCTGTGACAGAAACAACTGCGGTAGTCTCAACAACAACTGCAGCTCAGGAAACCACGGCTGCCGTGTCGGAAACTAAAGAGAATAAAGAATCGGTTCCTGAAAAAGAGTCAGCCTCCGCTGTGGGTGAAATTTCAAATATTGAGGAGGCACTTCTGGGTGGTTCAAATTCCACGAAAAAGGAATATACGGGACCGATAGAAGGCATATACACAGCTTTCGGAGCTTTATCAGAAGGCCATGCTTTCTATGCGGAATCCTTAGAGCTTACATCTGAATTGATGTTGGAAAAGGACGGCACCGGGTACATGACATTAAACGGAGATAAGACTACTGTAAAAAAATGGACCCGGGACGGAGAAAAGCTGCAGGTTACGGTTGATGACGGAGGAACGGCAGACTGTATAATCAGAGATGGCATTATCGAACTTGAAATACCGGATACAGGCGGGGATGTTATATATTTTGCGAAAGAAGACGCGGATACTTCGTCCTATGAACTCATGACAATGGAAGAGTATACTGAGAAGGTAAATAACGGTGAGCTTGATCTGCCGAATAGCGGTAATGACTCACATACAGCTGATCTCTGGAATCGTTTGGATAAAGCTGACGAAATCTATCTACAGTACGATGTGTATCTTGAGGCTCAGGATGTCACACAGGAATATGAGGTACAGGTTCTTGACGGTCAGTATCATTCTCTTCGTACTATGAAGGTGAAGAGTCTGACAGACCGGATGATCACCTATTACAGTGATGATAAGGTTTACAATCTGTATCCTGATGATATGACCGGAATCATGGTGACCGATGTGTCATCTTCCTTTATTAGGAATGATCCGGAACTGTTAGACGATCTGATCAATGATATATATGTCTGCAGTCAGAGAACCAATTACAGTAAAGATACCATGGAACATAATGGAGTAACTTATGATGCCGAGATATTCCCGGCTGAAGGTTACGAACCGGAGTGTATTTTCTTATATGATAAGGATGGTCATCTTGCAAAATGCCTGTGCGCAGAAAATCCGGATTCAGATACGCCGGGTGCCACGGATGCGGTTTATACGATCCATGAGTTCGATGACCGACCTGATTCAAAGGTATTTGATATTTCTGCATATACAATAAAGAATTAGAGTAACGTCTCATTCATTTTTGGAATAATGAGATGTTAGACCAGAGTGAATAAAGGCTCTTGAAAAATCATGCAAACAGTGTATAGTTTATCAGAGCCAATGAATCTGAATCTGTATGTCAGATATAAGGCTCCCAAAAGTAAAATTAACAGAGAAGTATCAAGTAAACATTTTCAAGAAATGTCCGAAGAAGGAGATTTATCATGACACATTTTCAGTATAAAACCAGCGGAACCTGCAGCAGACTGATCGACTTTGAGTTGGATGATGAAAATAAGGTGCGAAATGTTTCTTTTGTGGGAGGCTGCAACGGAAACCTCAAGGCCATTTCCCGACTTTGCGAAGGTCATCCTGCAAGTGAGATTGCAGAGCTCCTGAAAGGAGTGGACTGCGGAGGAAAGGGAACCTCCTGTGGTGACCAGCTTTCAAAAGCGCTGGAGGAAGCACTTAAGCAGGTGTGAGATTATATTAAAATAAAAGATTTTTGATTTCAGCAGGGGGTGCACAATGCAGGAGCATTGTGCACCCCTCTTACGCTTAATAAAAACTATATTGTTCTATTTTTTAAGCAGATTTTCCATGGAGCAGCCAAGGTAACAGTTCAGTCGATGGGCCAAGAGGACGGGGTTGATGGTCCACCGACTGAACTGTAACCAACCAGGAACTTTAGATATGAGATAAAGCGAAATGGCATTTGCTTTGTTAATGTCCTTTTGTTTCTGCTCATACATCCTGTCAGACGGGTTGAGGGTATAGTGGTGATATAATTTTGCTAAATCATTCCGGAAGATGTATAATCATTCCCAATGATGAGTTTTGATACAAAAATGGAGGAACTACATTGCTCTCATTCATATTCACGGAGGATAGTTTTATAGTTGACAGACCTGAAGATGAAATTACAGGCGTTGAAGCTGAACAGAAACTGAGGCAGCAATTCATAGCTGATAAATACAAGGCTCTTTTGGAGGCGGGACTTTCTCCTGTAAGTGGTGGAGAAAGCCCCTCCTTTGCGTTTCTGAAAAGATTATCCGGCTATTTTATCAAGGCGGTGCAGAGTAATCCCGATCTTGAAGTACTGAGAGATAAGGTGCAGATAGAACTTTCAGAAGAGACCTGCGAAGAACTTGAAATGACGATTCCCTTCGGAATAGGAACGGAGAATATAAGCATAGCATGGATCGCCCTTCAGGTCATGAGGCTTTCTTCGGTTTTTACAGCCGGTCTCCGTGAGTACGAGGGAACAGCCGGAATGTATCTTACGGAGCTTAGTCAGGATCTGAGGGTTCCGGAAAGGATATTTTTTCATCTTGTTGAGAATACCAGGGATGATACCGGAAACCCCTTTGCCTTTTTGGCAACCTACGCTACAAAAGATGAAGACGGCGGAGTCAGACATGTACCCCTGTCCTATGCATTGGAAGAATACAAGCATGACAGGGACAAACTCCTTCAGCTTCTTGCGTGTCTCGGAAGAACAGCAGAGGTTTCCCCGCTCATTGCTTCCTTTGTGGAGTCAGGGGAAATGTTTCATCCGTTGAGAATGACCTCGGAAGAAGCCTATGAATTTTTAAAGGCGGTTCCGAAAATAGAGGAATGCGGTGTAGTATGCCGTCTTCCGAACTGGTGGAAGCGTGGACAGAGCAGCATTTCAATGCAGGTAAAGCTTGGTGAAGACAAGCCTGCACTTCTGGGAGCAGAGTCCATTGTGTCAATGATTCCGGAACTTACAGTTGATGGAGTACCGCTTACTGAAAGTGAAATAAAGAGCCTTTTGAATCAGACTGAAGGCCTTGCGTTTCTTAAGGGTAAGTGGATAGAGGTTAACCATACACGTCTTGAAAGAATGCTGGGGGATCTTGAAAAGTATCGTGGCGATATGAGCCTTTTGGAAGCCTTGAAGTTTGAGGCAGGTCTTTCTTCTGACAAGATAGACATTGACATCGGCCCTGTGGTTACAAATGGCAAATGGCTGGGGACTCTTTTGGGAAATCTCAAGAAACCCCAGAATATAAAGAATGAAAAGGTTCCAAAGACAGTCAAAGCCGATCTCCGTTCTTATCAGGAGACGGGCTTCAGATGGCTTTGCTACATGAATAATATCAATTTCGGAGCCTGCCTTGCTGATGACATGGGTCTCGGAAAGACTCTCCAGATAATCACATTTCTTTCATGGGTCTACAAGAAGGATAAGAGTGCGGTCGCGCTTTTGATAGTGCCGGCATCCCTTCTTGGAAACTGGGAAAAAGAGGTGGAAAAATTCGCTCCGGATCTTCCTTTTAGGATCATGCATGGCGAAAAGGCGGAAGTAATGGAAAAACAGTATCTGGATGATCCGTCCTTTATCAATGTCACCACTTATGGTATGGCACTCAGGATGGAAGGGCTTGCCAAAAGGAAGGCAGATTATCTCATCCTTGATGAAGCTCAGGCAATAAAGAATCCTGCTACAAAACAGACCAGAGCCATTAAAAAGATTCCTGCGGTTCATAAGATTGCAATGACAGGTACGCCTATAGAGAATGATCTTACGAATCTCTGGTCACTATTTGATTTCCTGAATAAAGGTCTTCTCGGAACTTCTGATGAATTCCGCAAATTCACAAAGGAACTTCCTCAGCATTCCGATGGCTATGGAAAGCTTAAAAATATCATAAGTCCCTTCCTTCTCCGCCGGTTGAAGAGTGACAAAAAGATAATCAAAGACCTGCCTGATAAGGTTGAAAAGATTGATTATGTAAATCTTTCGCCGAAGCAGATCGTTTTATACAGAAAACAGGTCGCTGATCTTGAGAAAGCATTGGAATTAGTAGACGGAATGAAGAGAAGAGGTCTGGTGCTGGCGACATTGACAAAGCTTAAACAGATCTGCAATCATCCGGATCAGTTTCTTGGACAGGAGAGATTTTCACCAAAGGACAGCGGTAAATTTGAAGTTATGAGGGCGCTGTGTGAAACCATCTACTCAAGGCGAGAGAGAGTGCTCATTTTTACTCAGTATAAAGAAATCATACCGTATCTTGAGAATTTCCTGACTGAAATATTTGAATGCAAAGGTCTGGTGATCCATGGAGGGGTTCCGGTTTCCAGACGGCAGAAGCTGGTGGATCAGTTTAATGCTGAGGACTATGTACCCTATATGATACTGTCCCTCAAGGCGGGAGGCACAGGACTGAATTTGACAGCCGCAAATCATGTGATACATTTTGACAGATGGTGGAATCCGGCTGTTGAGAACCAGGCAACCGACAGAGCCTACAGGATAGGTCAGAATAAAAGAGTTATTGTTCACAAGTTTGTGACAGTGGGTACCATAGAGGAACGGATAGACAAGATGATAACAGATAAGGTTTCCTTGGCGGAAAGTGTTGTGGGAACAGGCGAGAACTGGATCACGGAGATGTCTGATTCAGAGCTTCTCAATCTCATGAGACTGGAGATATAAGATATGGCGAGATATTGGGACGATCATACGGTTTACTCTCAACCGTCTGCAGAAGAATTGAGGCGTAAGGCAAAAGAGAGTGCCTCAACAGCTAAAAAGAAAGGAAAAAACTATTCACCTATCATACCTAAAACCAGACGCGGTGAGATATGTACCAGCTGGTGGGGACAGGCCTGGTGCCGGAATCTCGAGAGCTATGCTGATTACAGCAGCAGACTTGACCGTGGAAAAGGTTATGTACGTTCAGGCACAGTTATCGATCTTCAGATTCATGACGGAAAGGTGCTTGCCAAGGTGCAGGGCAGAAGACGTTCACCTTACAATGTTGAGATCAGGATTGGCAGACTTTCTGAAGAAAACTGCCAAAAGATCATCGATAAATGCAGTACCAGGATAGAGAGTCTTGAGAAGCTGGTAAGTGGTGAATTCCCGGAAGAACTCAAGGAAGTATTCACTTCCGAAGGGGGACTTTTTCCAACTGTAAAGGAAATAAGCTTCGGCTGCAGTTGCCCGGACTGGGCTCTCATGTGCAAGCATGTAGCCGCTGTGATGTACGGAATCGGAGTGCGATTTGATGAGAACCCCTTTTATTTCTTCAGTCTTAGAGGCATAGACGTTGACAGATTCATCGGCGTCGCTCTGGAAAACAGAGTAGAAAAGATGCTTCAAAATGCTGAATGCAAAAGTGACAGAATAATTGACGAAGACATAAGCAGTCTGTTTGGTGTCATATGACAACAATGCAATTGGATTCATGGATTACCAAACCTTTTTGTCGGATTGGAGAAAGACATCCGGCGGTATTCTTATGCCGCTAAATAAGGAGCCAATTAGAGCTGCATCTTTGTGTCAGAGATAAACGTTGAAAAACACGCGATTATAGATGAGAGGTGTCCATGAATAAAGAACAAAAAGAAATTGCCAATATTTCGGAACAGCAGGCTGTTGTCGGGAAAACTGATATCCGGCAGAACGGAAACCGCCAGGAACTGGAAACTCTTCGCATGGAGTATTCCAATGTCTTTGACCGAAGTAATAAGCTCGATAATAAGGTTTATATCATCATTACATTCTGTGGTTTCTTGTTTGTGTTCATTACAGGACTGTTTTCGAGTTTTACGGAGATCAGTTTTCAGGGGCCTACGGCAAAATCAGTAGTTGCAGGGCTTTATATCCTGATGTGTTGTGCAGTTATTATCTCATACGTTTATATTTTGATATACCTTATGCGTCTTCTGGAACCGGAAGGGATACTCCGCATGGATCCGGTAAAAATTGAATGTTTAAAGCTCAACGAAATGCCTGAGGAGGATGCAATAACAGAACTTATAGTTCTTTACCGGTCAGTCATCAATAAAAATCTTGATAAGCTTCATCTGAGATGTGATCGTTTAAACTATGGACTAAAGTATATTGTTCTGACAGTGATACTGTCTTTCGTGGCATATGCTTTGAAGATTTTGCTGCGGATTGCTTGATATATAGAGTGTTGATAATTAGCTGCCACACATTCGTGACCTTAGTCGTGAGTACTAAATATAGGTTGAATTGTGAATAGACTTTGGCAATGATATAATTTTGCTAGGTTATTTCGAAGGAGATCTGCGATATGGGAGATGTGATCAGAAAATTGCCTGTAGGTATACAGGGATTTGAGAAATTAAGAACAGACAAATTTCTTTATATTGATAAGACAGAATATATATACAGATTGGCTCATAATAATGTTCCATACTTTTTGAGTAGACCCAGAAGATTTGGAAAGAGTCTTCTTCTTTCTGCAATGAAGGCATATTGGGAGGGTAAGAAAGATTTATTCGAGGGTCTTGCAATAGAAGAACTGGAAAAGAATAATTTGGATGCATGGAAGAAATATCCTGTTTTTTATTTTGATTTTAACGGAGCAAACTATCAGACTGAAGGAGCTTTGGAGCAGAAGTTATCTTTTATGCTTTCGGAATGGGAAGAGGAGTATGGCTATGAAAACCAAGCTAATGCTTTAGGAGAAAGATTTCAGAAGCTTCTCATAAAAGCAAAGGAAAAGACAGGCCTTCGTTCTGTGGTTTTGGTTGATGAATATGATAAACCACTGCTTGATGTAATTAATAAAAAGGAACTTCAGGATCATAATAAAGAGGTGTTTAAGGGCTTTTTCAGTGTTCTGAAAAGCTGCGATGAATCAATCCAGTTCATATTTATTACCGGGGTAACTAAATTCCATAAGGTCAGTATTTTTAGTGATTTAAATCAGCTTAAGGATATTTCTATGGATGAAGAATATGCTGCATTATGTGGGATTACTGATGGTGAGATAAGTAAATTTTTTGACCCGGAAGTACATATGTTGGCGGATAAACAGGGACTAAGCACGGACGAATGCCTAATTACTATTAGACAACAATACGATGGCTATCATTTCCATCCTTCGGCTGAAGGTGTTTATAACCCGTTCAGTTTATTAAATGCATTCTTTTCAAAGGATTTTGGTTCTTACTGGTTTGAAACTGGAACACCAACATTCCTTTTGAGTAAGATAAAGGATAGCGGATTTGAAGTTCAAAAATTTACAAATAGGACTATTTTTGCAAATGAAGCTACCCTAAAGGATTATACCGGAGATACTTTGGATCTGGTTCCACTTCTCTATCAAACAGGATATCTTACAATAGCTGATTATGATAAAAAACGTAGAAGATACACATTATGCTTTCCGAATGATGAAGTGAAATATGGTTTCATCGAAAGCCTTTTAAAATATTATGTCCCAAAAGCAACACCCGGCAATGGTCTCGATATCTTTACTTTGGATGATTACATTGAAAATGGGCAGTTGGATAAGATAAGAGACGTGCTAACGGGATTATTTGCCAGTATTACCTATACGAGAGAAGATGATCCCTTTGAGCATTATTTTCAGTCGGTTGTCTATTTGCTCGCCATACTTCTGGGAAGGTATGTTGACTGCGAAAGACAGATTTATGATGGGCGCATTGATTTGTGCATAAGGACAGATAAATATATCTATCTGTTTGAGTTTAAGAGAGATGATACAGCCGAGGCTGCTCTTGCTCAGATTGATACAAAGGATTATGCACTGCCGTATATTGCAGACGAAAGAAAACTATATAAGATTGGTGTGACATTTGATTCAAAATCAAGAAAACTTGTAGGGTGGAAGGTGGCAGAATAATAAAATTTTGCTTCAAATAGCATAATAGGAGGTTTGTTTACATAAAGAGAGGGGTGCACAATGCTTGAGCATGTGCATCCCTTTTTTAGGGTATATAAGATAATTCATCAGCCGGTCATAAGGCTCTTCAGAAGTAGTCCGGTTTCCGAGAAGTCGCCGTCGGTCCAGGTTCCGGTTGTGCTTACAGTTCCGGGTTTTAAAATTGCAGAGGATTCCGCTTTGTTTGAAAGATTCCAGCCGGCAAAAGAAATATTATTTTCTTTTATGAGGCTGAACCAGCTCTGGGCTGAGTTGTAGTCCACTGCACCGTTTCCGGAGGCATCGCATGTAGAGAATTCGCTGATGAAGATAGGAAGTCCGGAAGCTCTTGCGGTCAAAAGTTTGCTGCGGAGGTCATCCCTGTGAGTGGCTGCATAGAAGTGAAGAGTGTACATCACATTATGACTTAACTCTGGTGAAATGGGATTCATGGCAGCCTGATCTACATCCTGAGACCAGGTTGGGGTTCCGACGAGAATGATGGCGTCGGGAGCATTGGCACGGATGACTGGAATCACCTGCTCAGCATAGGCTTTTATATCGTTCCAGGAGGTTCCGCCGTTTGGCTCATTGCAGATTTCGTAGATGACATAGGGGTTGTCTTTGTATAGGGCTGACATGCTGCTGAAAAAGCTTTTCGCTTCTTCAACGTGACTGAGAGGATTCCCATCGTTCAGTATGTGCCAGTCAATAATAGAATACATGCCAAGGGAGGTGCAGCTTTGAACGCCGTTATCAATTAAGGCTTTCAGCTGCGCCGCTTTTTCGTTGGAACTGAGATATCCCCCTTCTTCCGTATACATGGCAAAACGAATGAGATTGCAGCCCCAGTTATCCCGGAAAAATCTGAAGCAGTCGGCATTGATATACTCCGGAAACCACTGGATACCATGGGTTGAGATGCCCTTCAGCTGTTTCTTTGCACCGGTACTGTCGCAGAGATCGGCACCGATGACCTGAAGAGATGAGGAGGAAGTTGTCTGGATCTGCGTTGTAGTCCCGGAAAAAGTTGGAACAGTGCCATAGGATAATGCCACGTTTGTATAGGCTTTTGACATCAGGATAATGGCAAATGCAGCAGCTATTGTTCGTATCAGTTTTTTATTCATAGGAGTTCTCCTTATTGATGATTATTATGATATTATGTCTGTATACTATTATAATATAAGTAAACGAATAAGGAATCATAGGAAATACTAAATAGAGTTGAGATAGGGGATAAGGTATTGTTTGAGGGGACGGTGTGATGCTCTACATATTAGATGGCTTGTAGGGTGGAAGGTAGCAGAATGTTGAAATATCATAAGAAGGTAGGCTGATTTTATGGGGACATATGTTAATCCTGGTAATCAGGCGTTTAAGAGAATTAGCGGCTCAAACTATGTAGACAAAACTGCATTGATTGAGCTTTTTAATGATAGAATTGGCGGCGATGAGAGTCTGATCTGCCTTAGCAGACCGAGACGTTTTGGTAAGTCGTATGCAGCAAAGATGTTGACGGCTTATTATGACTGCTCTTGCGATTCACACAAACTATTTGACGACAAGATTATTGCGGAGTCAGAGAGTTATGAGGAACATATTAATAATTATAATGTTATATGTCTCGATATATCGGGATTTATCTCATATGCAAAACGAGAGCAAATCCCTCTTACGGACATTCCTTCGAGAATTGCAAAGGCAGTAAAAGAAGAAGTGTTGGTATTGGATTCAGATGCACCTATTGATAAAAGCCTTGAAGACTGCATGCTTCATTATATTGATCAAAAAGATGGGAAACCGTTTATTTTTATTATTGATGAGTGGGATGCCATGATCAGGGAAGCCAAGGACGATGAAAAAGCTCAGACGGTGTATCTTAATATGCTGCGTGGATGGTTTAAGAATAACAACTTCACTCCTAAAGCTGTTGCAGCAGCATACATGACAGGAATTCTACCAATCAAGAAAGATGGGTCGCAGTCAGCAATTTCTGAATTTGATGAATCATCAATGCTGGATACTCTTGAATTTGGAAATTTTGTAGGCTTTACTGAGGAAGAAGTAAAACAGCGCTGTAAAGGTACAAGAGTTGGGTTTGAGGAGATAAAGGCATGGTACGATGGTTATGATCTTCCATCAGTGGGATCGGTTTATAATCCTTATTCTGTAATGAAGGCGTTAAAGTCCGGTAAGTGCCAATCGTATTGGAGAAAGACTTCTGCAGCTGAATCATTGAAAAACTATATCAATATGGACTTTGAAGGATTACAGCAAACTGTGGCCCGCCTGATATCCGGAGAAAAAATACCTGTTAACGTCGATTTGTTTCAGAATGATTTTGAGACTTTTACAAGTGCTGATGATGTACTTACACTGCTCATTCATTTAGGATATCTGACTTATCATGAGGAAGAAAAGACAGTACAGATTCCAAATGAAGAGGTGAGAATTGAGTTTAAACAGTTCTTATCTCAAAACGGAATCAATAATACGTGGGTGAGGCTGATCAAAAGGTCTCAAAAGCTTCTTGAAGATACTTTGAATGAAGACGGTGAAGCGGTAGCTGCTGCGATGACCGAAATCAGAGGAGAACAATACGCACCACAGTATTACAATAATGAGCAATCACTTAGGTCTATTATTAAGTATGCCTACCTTACGGCAGTAGGTCAATGCATTAAGATTGAGGAAATGCCATCAGGAAAGGGGATAGCAGATGTTGTTTTCATACCAACTTCCCTATCCAGACTTCCTGCAATGGTGATAGAACTTAAATGGAATAAGACATCAGGCGGTGCTATTACTCAGATAAAAGAAAAAGGGTACATAGATATATTAAAACCTTATAAAGGAAACATTCTTCTTGTGGGCATAAATTATAATGCTAAAACAGGTGAACATGAGTGTTCAATAGATAAGGCATAAAGGATTATTATAAGTAACAATAAGGGGGAAATTATGAATATCGCAAAAATGATCGACCATACAATGCTTAAGGCGGATGCCACTACAGAAACTATCAAAAGATATTGCAGTGAAGCAAAGGAGTATGGTTTCGCTTCTGTATGTGTCAATACCTGTCACGTACCACTTGTGGCAGAGGAGCTTAAGGGCAGCGACGTAAAAGTCTGTTGCGTTGTGGGTTTCCCACTCGGAGCCATGAGTACTGCGGCAAAGGCATTTGAGGCAAAGACAGCGGTTCAGGATGGAGCTGATGAGGTTGACATGGTCATAAATGTCGGTGGCATGAAAGACAGAAACTATGAAATGGTGAAAGCCGATATCAAGGCAGTGGTTGATGCAAGTGAAGGCAGAACCGTGAAGGTTATAATCGAAACCTGCCTGCTCACAAAGGATGAGATCGTGAAGGCCTGTGAGCTTTCGGTTGAAGCCGGAGCTTCCTTTGTAAAGACTTCAACAGGCTTCTCTACCGGCGGAGCGATCGCTTCAGATGTTGCTCTTATGAAAAAGACTGTGGGAGACCGTGCAAAGGTTAAGGCCAGCGGCGGAATCAGAACCTATGAACAGGCTATGGAGCTTATCAATGCAGGTGCCGACCGTATCGGTGCCGGAAACGGAGTAATTCTTCTCGCAAAATAAAAGGTCATCGAAACGGGCCGCTTTGATAGAAAAATCCGAAATCGAACCCCCTGGAGGATATAAAACCTATTAGGGCTGGATTTCGGATTTTTAGTATATGAACTCAATGTTTTCTGATGAATATCCATTGGCTCTGGCGACTGGGGGAACTTATGCAGTATAGCTATACGGGCTGTAATTTGAAACCCAGACACCTGCGGAGTTTACATAGTAGCCGTCAGGTGTTGTTGTATTTGTAAGCATTGCTCCGTCAGGACCGCAATAGTAGTACTGGTAGTCCCAAAGGATCCATCCGGTCTGCATATATCCGGAGGAATTGAAATAATAGAGCTTACCGTTTATCTGCTGCCAGCCGTTGGAAGTCCAGGAGCCGTCAGCATTTCTGTACCACCAGCCGTACTGATCCTGAATCCACTGACCGCCCGTTGAATTTGCCAGTGTGTTTGCCAATGTTGTCGGTCCGTATACGGTTGAACCTGTAAGACCTGTTACATAGGAACTTGAGGTAGAAGAAGCAGTGCTGTTGACACTTGAGTTATATTTTGAGTAAATGTAGCTTGCCTCAGTTTCTGTTACGTAATTGTCATCGGACTCTTCCCAGTCACCCTTATGGGAGCTTGTGTATATTGCACGTACCTTGTAACTGTAAGTACCTGCGGATGTAAAATAGTTAGCAAAGCTGTAGTAGGTATTTGTGGTTGTTACGGTTGTAAGAAGAGAGCTGCCTCTGTAAAGCTTTACCTCATATTTTTTTGCGCTTTCGGCAGCTGTCCAGTCCGCAATACCGTTTCCGGACTGCCAGTCTGCATCATCTATATCAAGATCAAGAGAACTTGACCAGTTGGTGTAAACTTCATCAAGATCCTTAAGTGTATAAACGATAGTAAGGTATCCGTGGCCGCTTCCGCCTGAAACTGATGTGACTGAACCGTCATCACCGGTTACCGTGACATCGGATTTCGTGATATTCCACTTATAATCATCGCTGTCTTCAAGCTGTAGCTTGATCTGTACCTTTGGGTTATCATCTTCTTCCCAGCCATCACTCGGTGTATTTGTAATGGTCGCACTGTAAACATCATATAATGAAGAACTTGTTGTAACTTCCACATCGCTGGAAGTTGAACCGATTGAAAGATCGGTTGCCACATTGATGGTTACCGAAGAAATCGCAGTTCTGCTGTCTGCATATGCCGGAATGGAAGTTCCTGCT
>Ga0256404_1005215_pt1 | contig 23312 bp, 17 predicted proteins | sample RumenRJG_01DNA_FD_185990 | JGI IMG/M metagenome (GOLD analysis project Ga0256404, IMG submission 185990) | Bovine rumen microbial communities from Lethbridge, Alberta, Canada - RJG_01 | ecosystem: Host-associated > Mammals > Digestive system > Stomach > Rumen | place: Canada: Alberta | collected... | reverse complement strand
AGGTTATACAGCTGTATTATAGCCGAAAAGACAGACAGAACCGCATCCGTGCCAAGTCGGAGGACATACGCCGCGTTTTGAAAACGCTCACCGAAAGGGCCTCCAGAAAACTGGAGCTTCTGGAAAAGCAGCTGAAAGATACGGATAAAAGAGACCGCTTTCGCATATATGGCGAATTGATCAATACCTACGGTTATGAACTCGTCGGCGGCGAGAGCGAGCTTTTGTGCAGTAACTATTATGACGAGGGTCGTGAGATCAGGATCCCGCTTGATCCCATGCTTTCCGCACAGGATAATGCCAAGCGCTATTTTGAACGCTACCAGAAGCTGAAGCGCACCAGAGAGGCTGTTACGGAGCAGATCGACGAATGCCGTCAGACTCTCTGGCATCTTGATTCTGTTTCCGCGTCTCTGGTTTTGTGCGAAACGGAAGCTGACTTAAATGAACTGCGGCGTGAGATGGCCGATGCAGGATATATCCGCGGACAGAGAAGCACAGATAAAAACGGAAGGCCTGTAAGCGGCGCAAAGGGGAGCCGCAAGGACGATAAAAAGTCGAAACCGCTGCACTTTGTGAGCTCGGACGGGATCGATATTTACGTTGGACGCAACAACTATCAGAATGAGGAGCTTGATTTCAAGCTCGCAGACAATAATGACTGGTGGTTTCATGCGAAAAACATCCCCGGCTCCCATGTGATCGCCAAAACGGGAAACCGGGAGCTTCCGGATCAGACCTGTCTGGAAGCCGCATCCCTTGCGGCCTGGTATTCGAAGGCCGGAGGAGCATTCGGAGGAAGCGAGAGGATCACATCCGGCGGTGAAAATCCCGGAAAGATCGAAGTGGATTATGTCCGGAAAAAGGAACTGAAAAGAGTTCCCGGAGCAGCCCCCGGATTCGTGATTTATCACACGAATTACAGCATACTCGTTGAACCGAAAGAATCAATTTGATAGAATGTAACTGTTTAAGTGGGGCGAAAGCGTGTAGCGCAAAGCCGCGCGAGCTTATATAAGCTCTCAGAAAGGACTTAACTATGTCTGGAATCAAAAGCATGACCGGTTTTGGCCGTGCAGAGACAGTAACGGATGATTACCGCATTCTTGTGGAGATCAAGTCAGTCAATCACAGATACCTGGATCTGTCCATCAAAATGCCCAGACGGTTCAATTGTTTTGAGGCACGTCTCCGTCAGCTTCTGAAGGAATACATTGAACGCGGAAAAACAGATGTCTATATCACTTTTGATGACTATACCGAAGGCAGCCGCCGCCTTATATACAATCACGAGCTGGCAGCCGAATATCTTGCACATCTTAAGCAGATGGAAAAGGATTTCGGTATCAGAAACGATATCAGCACCTCCTCTCTGGCACGCTTTCCCGATGTGCTCATGACTGAAGAGGGCAGCGACGACGAAGACAGGCTCTGGGAGCTTCTTGAGCCCGTTGTGCGGAAGGCGGCTCTGAATTTCTCTGAGGAACGGGAACGGGAAGGCAGCAATTTAAGGAACGATCTTCTCGGAAAGCTGCAGCAGATAGCTGACTGTGTAGAGAGCATCATACAGTTTTCCCCGTCTGTGGTGGAGGATTACCGCAGCCGTCTCTATGCAAAAGTCTGTGAAACGCTGAGCGATGCAGGACTGAGCGCAGATGAGGGACGTATCGTAACAGAAGTAACGATCTACGCGGACAAGGTATGTACCGACGAGGAAATGGTACGTCTCAAGAGCCATACCGCTGCCATGAGATCCAAGCTGGAAAAGGGCGGCAGCTGCGGAAGAGAACTCGACTTCATCGCACAGGAAATGAACCGGGAAGCAAACACGACACTCTCCAAGGCCAACAATCTTCAGATTGCCGACACGGCCATCGCCCTCAAGACCGCAATCGAAAAAGTAAGAGAACAGGTTCAAAACATCGAATAAAGCTCCTGGAAAATGGACAAAAGCATGCAAGCTTGCTTGCAAATGATTTTGGACATTTGACAGGGCAAACACGATGAGGAAAAAAGACACGCGACTTTAAGGAGCGGGTCGATTTCCGAATCGTGTTTGAGGATTGCGGAAGCACGAAGTGCGTAGCAATCCGCAGCTTTATTCTTAGAAAGAGGATTGCGGGAGCACGAAGTGCGGAGCAATCCGCAGCTTTATTCACAGAAATACGATTGCTCAGCAATCCGCTAAACTCTATTCTAAAAGGAAGGTGCACACATGAGTGAAGAAAGAGATGAGCTGGAAGTTCGTCAGCACCACCCATTCCAGCGAAACAAGGGCATGCTTGTCGTTATATCCGGTTTTTCCGGCTCCGGCAAAGGCACTCTGATGAAGCAGCTGATGGAAAACTATGATTATTATTCACTTTCCATCTCCGCTACGACCCGTTCACCGCGACCGGGGGAACAGGACGGAAGAGAGTATTTCTTTGTATCAAGAGACCGCTTCATGGAAATGATCCAGAACGGAGAGCTGCTGGAATATGCCAAATATGTAGATAATTACTACGGTACACCGAAATCCTATGTCGAAGAAGAAATGGCAAAAGGAAAGGACGTGATCCTTGAGATCGAAATGCAGGGCGCTCTGAAAATCAAAGCGCGCTATCCGGAGTCCGTACTTGTATTCATTACGCCTCCTTCGATCGAGGAGCTGATCGAACGCTTAAGAAAACGCGGTACCGAAACAGAAGAAGTGATCAAAAAGCGCCTGGAAAAGGCAGCAATGGAAGCGGAAGGCATCGAGGCTTACGATTACATTCTGGTCAACGACAACCTGGATAAAACGGCAAAGCACCTGAACTACCTCATACAGGATCAGCACATGCGCGTCCGCAGCCAGATCGAGTTCCTGGAGCGAATCCGCAAAGAATTAAGAGTAAACTACGCATACATGAATCAGTAACGAGAAGGATAGGAAACAGTCGCTTGCGAACTGTTTCCTATCCGGCGAGTACCCGTCATGAGGAAGAAGCGCCGCAAGGCGCGGATTCCGAATGAAGGGCGGCTCTGTAAGAGCCGGCTGATTCATTCAAAATAAGAAGAACAGTACCCGTCATGAGGAAGAAGCAGGCCGAAGGACTGCGGATTCCGAATGAAGGGCGGCTCTTTAAGAGCCGTCTGATTCATGAAAAAAAAGAAGGTTTATAGCAGAAAGGAAGTATACACGTCATGGCAATGTTATATCCGACCTACCGCGATATCATCAAGGAAGTCAACAAGGACAGCGATCCTGATGAGCCCATCATCACCAGCAGATATTCAGTCGTTATCGCAGCCGCTAAACGGGCCAGACAGCTTGTCGACGGTGCGCCGACCACTGAGGACCTGATCGATGAAAAGCCTCTTTCTGCCGCAATCGATGAGATCTATACCGGCAAGGTCAAGATAACACATTCCGAGTCGGAACAGTAATGAGAGGAAGATCCGGACAACATAAAAGATATGTTCATCTGATCTCTCTTGGCTGTGATAAAAACCTGGTGGATTCGGAAAAAGTCCTGCAGCTCATGCTTGATGACGGATATCAGTTTACGGATGATCCTGCTCTTGCCGATGTGATCATTGTGAACACCTGCTGCTTTATTCATGACGCAAAGGAAGAAAGTGTCAGTACTTTGATCCGCATGGCGGATCTGAAGAGCGAACGGGCCGGGAAGTCCCCACTTCTGATCGTGATGGGATGTATGGCTGAGCGCTATAAAGCAGAGATCCAGGAAACGCTTCCCGAGATAGATATCCTCATGGGCGCCAATTCCTGGCAGGACATTCTCGAGGTGCTGCACGGCTATGAAAATGCGCGGCTTCAAAATGACAGCACCGACCCGGTCAGTGATGTGCCGCTCACGAAAGAAATGGGCGACGGAGTACTTCATATGCAGTCCTTCCGCGGCATTTCCGAAAACGTGTTCCTGGACCGTCCTGTATTAAAGCGCTTTGTCACCGCGGGAGGGCATTCCGCATATTTAAAGATCGCGGAAGGGTGTGGTAAGCGCTGTACTTACTGCATTATCCCGTATCTTAAGGGCAATTACCGCTCCGTTCCGATGGAGGATCTGGTAAAAGAAGCTTCGATGCTTGCTGAAAGCGGTGTGAAGGAGCTGATCCTGATCGCACAGGAAACGACTCTCTACGGGACCGATCTCTATGGAAGAAAATGCCTCCCTGAGCTTCTGGAGGCTCTGAACGCGATCGAAGGCCTCAGGTGGATCCGTCTGATGTACTGCTATCCGGAAGAGATCACCGATGAGCTGATCGAATGCATCCGCCGTCTTCCCAAGGTATGCCATTATCTGGATATACCGATCCAGCATGCTTCCGACCATATACTTAAGAGGATGGCCCGCAGAACCACACATGATGAGATCACAGACAGGATCCGGCATTTGAGAGAACTGATTCCGGATATTGTGATCCGTACAACGCTGATATCCGGATTTCCGGGGGAAACAGATGCAGATCATAAAAAGCTTGCTGAATTTGTACGTCAAATGGAGTTTGATCGCCTCGGAGTATTTGAATACTCAAGGGAAGAAGGCACGAAAGCCGCAGCATTTAGTCATCAGGTTTCAGCAAAAACAAAGGCCTTAAGACGCAATGAGATCATGGAGCTTCAGCAGGAGATCGCCTGGAAAAAAGCGCAGGAAAAGATCGGGAGGGAGCTGGATATCCTGATCGAGGGCCGGATCACAGAAGATGCGGATACGGCAGAACTGCCGGAACAGACACTGACGGATGAAGGCTATGTTTATGTCGGACGCTCCTATATGGATGCCCCCGATATTGATGGCTTTGTTTATATTCCCGCAGGCAGGCGCGAGCTGATGACAGGGGATATGGTGCGTGTACGGGTAACGGGCGCCCACGAATATGATCTGATGGGCGAGATCATTCCTTCCGTGCTTTCGTAAGGGGTTTACTATGCATATGAATCTCCCGAATAAACTGACATGCTTAAGGGTATTGATGATACCCTTTTTTGTGATATTTATGCTTCTGAGCATTCATGCTCCCGGCGGAGCCGGTATTGACGCTCTTCGTGCATCTGCATTTGCCGGGGATCCCGGGGCTCGATCATTTATTGTATTTCGCTGGATCTCCTTTGCGATATTCTGTATTGCGTCCTTTACGGATTTTCTGGACGGACAGATCGCAAGACGCTGCAATCTGGTCACGGATTTCGGAAAGTTTATGGATCCCCTTGCAGACAAGCTTCTCGTTTGCTCTGCCCTTATCCTTCTGACGGCGGAAGGCTCTCTGGCCTCATGGATCGTGATCCTCATCATTGCACGCGAATTCATCATCAGCGGATTCCGGCTTGTAGCGGCAGATAACGGCATCGTGATCGCCGCAAGCTGGTGGGGTAAATTCAAAACCGTATCTCAGATGCTGCTCTGTATGGTACTGATCCTTCCAAAGCTTCCCCTGATGATCGGGAAGGGACCTGTCATTGCGCTTACTGCGGTTGCTGCCGCACTCACTCTGATCTCTCTGTTTGACTATATGAAAAAAAACATCCGTGTGATCACCGAAGGCGGAATGTGAGCTGAAGGAGAGGATTGATGCTGCTTTCGATCATCAAATGGATTGGCATTGTGCTCCTCGTCCTGCTCGGACTCATCCTCCTGATCCTTGGGCTTGTTCTTTTCGTACCTGTGCGTTATAAGGCTCAGGGAAGCTTTATCTCAGGTGTTCCTGACGGAAAAGCGCATGCGGGATGGCTGCTTGACTTTCTGCAGCTCGATGCTGTCTACCGCAGTGATGCCGACCAGCATTTTGAGCTTGTTTTCAAAGTCCTTGGCATCCCGGTTCGAAAAAACAATGAGCCGAGTGATGACAACGAAGGCATTACATCCGATGAAGAGAGCCCGTCGCAGACATCCATTGACATCCGTCCGCCTGAAGACGATGAACTTTCTTTGGACGCTCCAGCTGTCAAAGAAGAAGAGAGTTCCGGCCAGGTTCATGCTGAACCCGCCCCGTCTGACTCGCATGCCGTAAACTCGGAAACTGCATCCGGGGAGGCCGTGCCTTTATCGGAAGATGACACGCATAGGGATGAGGAAGGAGAAAACGTCTTTTCCGGATTCTTCCGCAGGGTGTCGGAGACCTGTAAGGATATAAGTGTAACGCTCAAAGCAGTATACCGGGTGATCAGGCAGAAATGCGAAGCTGCTTCAAAGCTTATCAATCTATATACCGCCAGTGAAAATGCTCCAGCGTTCAAGCTGCTGAAGAAGATGCTTTTCAGAGTATTAAGAGAGCTCGCGCCAAGGAAAGGCAGCGGAAAGCTGATGCTTGGCACAGGAGATCCCTATACAACGGCGCAGGTGATGGAGATTTTACTGCTCTTAAGCCCCTCCCTGATCCGGCAGGTCGAAATCGTTCCGGACTTTGATCATGAGATCCACGATTTTGACGGGAGCCTTCGCGGCGCAGTCCGTATTGCCGTGCTTTTGTGGGCTGCCGCCAGAGTACTCTTAAATAAGAGGATAAGATTAATATACAAACAGGCAAAAACGATCGTACAGCAGGAAATACTGAACTGAACAGCCGTTTAAGGGTCTGCAGAAAGGATTACGCATGGGAAAGATCAGCGATAACGTAAAAGTGGATTATAACCTGAGCAATGACGGACTTGGAGTAACGCTTCAGGCCCTGTTTAAGGGGATGGAAGGAATGCTGCAGTCCAAGACTGTTGTCGGCGAGCCGGTACAGCTTGGCGATGTGACGATCGTGCCGTTGGTGGAGGTCTCCGCCGGACTGGCCAGCGGCGCGTTAAAAAACAACGCCAAAAATAACGGCGCCGGTGCCATGAGCGCAAAGATCTCCCCCGTAGCCATGCTGATCCTGCAAAACGGCAATACAAGGCTTGTGAATGTTAAAAATCAGGATACGTTTACCCGCCTGCTGGATCTCATCCCTGAAGCCATCGATAAGATCGCGCGGGGTGCTGTAAGCCCCGAGGCAAGAGCGCAGGCCGATGAGATGATCCGCCGTTCCCACGATGAAGTAACCCCCGCAGAGGATGATTATCTGGATGATATAGAAATCATTAACGCCAAAGAGTAAGGAGAGAGGAATATGCTTTACCACAGCACGCGAAGCAGTCAGGAAAAGGTCAGCTCAAAGGAGGCGATCCTTCAGGGACTTTGCCCTGACGGCGGTCTTTATGTCAGTGATGATATCTTTAACGCAGGACTTGATATGAAGTCTCTGATGGAGCTTGATTATGAGCAGATCGTTTACGAGGTGTTTCACGCGCTTTTTGACGATTATTCCGCAGATGAGCTGAAGGACTGCATCAGCAAAGCATACCGCGGCAAATTTGAAACTGAGGACCTTACACCGGTCTCACAGATCGGAGATCGCTATCTTCTCGAGCTTTATCACGGTCCCACTGCCGCATTCAAGGATATGGCGCTCTGCATGCTTCCGCAGCTTATGAGCAAGGCCCTGAAGGATGAAAAGGTCATGATCCTGACTGCGACAAGCGGCGACACCGGAAAAGCTGCCCTTGCAGGCTTTCGGGATGCGGAAAACATCGGCATTACCGTATTCTTTCCGGACGGAGGCGTCAGCGACATCCAGTATCTGCAGATGGCGACAGCGGAAGGCTCCAATGTGAATGTCGCTGCGGTAAAGGGCAATTTTGACGATTGCCAGACCGGAGTAAAGCAGATCTTTGCACGCTGCTCTGACACGATCAGGAAAGACCGCAGGATCAGCCTGTCGAGCGCCAACTCCATCAATGTAGGCCGTCTCGTTCCGCAGATCGTCTATTATATCGAGGCGTATAAGCAGCTTATGAAGCGCGGCGCCGTAAGCTACGGAGACAAGGTCGACTTTATCGTTCCCACCGGTAATTTCGGCGATATCCTTGCCGGCTTCTATGCCAAAGCGCTGGGTCTTCCGGCAGGGCGTCTTGTCGTCGCATCAAATGAGAATAATGTACTGACAGACTTCTTTACGACAGGTGTGTACAATAAAAAACGCCCCTTCGTAAAGACGATCTCTCCCAGCATGGATATCCTCGTTTCCTCCAATCTGGAGCGTATGCTTTATTACGCCGCAGACGGTGACTGCAGCTATGTCGCAGGACTGATGAAGGACCTCGCAGAAAAAGGCAGCTTTGAAGTAACGGATGCCGTAATGGAAAAGCTGGACGAGACCTTTGATGCCGCATATGCAGATAATGAGGAATCAAAGCGCGCGATCCGCAAGGCCTGGGAGAAGGACGGAAGGCTGATCGATCCTCACACGGCAGTCGGCTACCGTGTTGCGGAGCTTATGGAAGAAGACAGAAAAGAAGCCGGTGAGGCGAAGGTCCCCACGGTGATCCTTTCCACTGCCAGCCCCTTCAAATTTGCCAAAGATGTATATGAGGCGATCTTCGGCCCGCTGCATGAAAATGCGGACGGTTTCGATTATATGGCTGCCCTGGCTGAAAAGACCGGAGAGAGCATCCCGAAACCGCTTGCGGAGCTTAAGGCAAAGCCTGTTCTCCATAAGAGCGTTCTTGAGATCGGCGAAATGGAGCAGTTCGTGATCGACAGCCTGAAGGTCCTCGGCTGATCCTGCAGCCGGGACAAAACTGTCCATTACAGCTTTCAATATTGCAAATACCAATTATGAACCACCCATTGCTTTCCTTTTACAGCTGTGGGTGGTTGCTTCATACAGATGGAAGATATTACCAAAGCACAAAACCGGCAGCAGCAGATCAGGATGGCAACGCGCATTGCGATCCCCGTGATCATGGAAAACCTTCTGATGACCCTCGTCAGCCTGGTGGATACAGCCATGGTCGGATCGATCGGGGCTTTTGCCACGACGGCTGTTGCGCTCGTCACTTCACCCGGCTGGCTGGTGAACGCTACCGTACAGGCTGTGACTGCCGGATGCTCTGTACTTGTCGCACACCGCGTAGGAGCGGGAAACTGGGAAGGAGCCAGAAGGGGCGCCCGTGAGTCCATGAAGATCGGGCTGATGGTCGGTCTGTTTTTCTTTACAGTCATGGAGCTCCTTTCTGCAAGGATCCCCGTATGGATGGGAGGCGCTGCAGAGATCTGTCCGCTTTCCACAACATATTTAAGAATCGTTGCTCTGGGGTATCCTTTGTATATCATGGGGCTTGCAGCCTGCGGAGCGATCCGCGGAGCGGGAGATACCTCCACACCCATGAAGATTACGGCCCTTGCTAATTTCCTCAATGTCATTTTTAATTATCTGCTGATCTATCCGGTGAGATATATCACTCTCGGAAATGTTCAGTTTCCCATGTGGGGTGCAGGGCTGGGCGTTGCCGGAGCGGCCGTCGCTACCGCATTTTCTACTGCTGTATCCGGCCTGGCCGTCCTGATCCTTTTGCTTCGAAGAAAAGACGGGCTGTATATCCGCCTGCATGAAAGCTTCCGTCTGGTCCGAGCCGACCTGATGGAGATCCTTGAAGTGACGGTTCCGACCGCGGCAGAGCGTCTTACCATTAATCTGGGACAGGTGTTTTATATCCGCATCATTTCCTCACTGGGATCTGTTATGCTGGCAGCTCATCATATCGCGATCACGGCAGAGGCGATCTCCTACAACCCGGGATACGGGTATCAGGCAGCCGGGACGACTCTGACGGGGCAAAGCATCGGTGCGAAGGATGAGAAGCTTGCACAAAGCTACGGAGCCATTATCATCTGGTCAGGCGCTGCTGTTATGCTGATAACGGGAGCCGTATTGTTCTTTTTTGCACGTCCTTTTGTCAGCCTGTTCACACCGGACACGGAGGTGATCCGGCATGCGGCAGCTGCGGAGCGGCTGGCAGGCATTGCACAACCTTTCTTTGCGCTGTCCATTGTGGGCTCCGGTGTGTTAAGAGGCCTTGGTGATGCAAAGATAACGATACCGATCGCCATGATCTGTATGTGGGCCATCCGGCTGCCCCTGGCGCTCCTTTTCGTATTTCAGCTGAACCTCGGACTTCGCGGCGCATGGTACGCGCTGCTGATCGATCTGATCCTGCGCGGGTTTGTCACACTTTACAGATTCTATTCCGGAAAGTGGAAAAAGTTCCATCCGTGGATCAGCGGCGTAAAGGAAACAGAAGGCTGATCAGGCTGCAGAAGCTGCCTGAAATACGGGATCTTTGCTCTCAGGATCCAATAAAAACAAGTCATGAATGGAGGCGGAAACAATGAAACTGATGATTGCGTCTGATATACACGGTTCTTACGCATACTGCGCTCGTATGCTGGATGCCTTCGAGAGAGAGGCTCCGGACAGGCTTCTGCTTCTCGGCGATATTCTCTATCACGGTCCTCGAAACGGCCTTCCTGCAGAATATGAACCGAAAAAGGTCATAGATGCGCTCAATCAGGTAAAAGACAAAGTATTATGCGTGCGTGGAAACTGTGACGCTGAAATTGACCAGATGGTGCTGGAATTCCCGATCCTCGCGGATTACTGCATCCTGTATCTCGGCGGACGGACGATCTTTGCCACACATGGCCATCATTATCATAAAAAGGCCTTACCGCCGCTTTTGCCCGGCGATATACTGCTGCACGGACATACGCATGTGCCTGCGTGGGAGCGGGTAAGCCTAGGAGAGGAAAGCCCGGAAGAGCAGATCATGAAGGAAGATAAAGCCACCGATCCTTTCGTGTACTACTTTAATCCGGGCTCTGTATCTTTTCCAAAGGAAAACAGCCCGCATGGCTATATGGTGATGGAAGAGAAGCTTTCGTCTGATCCCGAAAAGCTTCCTGAAGAAAAGCCTGCCCCTGCTTTGCTCCGTGTGCTGTGGAAGGATCTGGACGGCACGGTCTATCACGAAGAAATGCTTTAAAACAAAAAGCTGCCGCACTAGAAGGGTTTATGCGTACAAAATCCCCTTCTACGGACGTCGTCGGCCCGCAGCGAGCGTTTTCGCTTCATTGACTTCTTTTCCGAACTTCGGTTAATCAAATCAGTGCGAAAACGGGAGCGGGGCGCCAGGCGCCGGTGACGCCTGTTTGGCGCCGACCGGAGCGAAGCGGAGACGGGAACCGTAGAAGGGGATTTGTGTACGCTGTACATAGTGCGGCAGCTTTTTTATTTGAGCGGAAACTCCACTCATTCGTTTTCTTCGAGAAGATTCTTCTGTGCGGTCGTCAGCATGAGCTTGATCCGGTTCAGCTGGTTGACCTCGGAGGCACCGGGATCATAGTCGATCGCGATGATATTGGACTTCGGGTATGCGGAACGCAGTTCCTTGATCACACCCTTGCCTACGATATGGTTCGGTAGACAGCCGAAGGGCTGGACGCAGATAATGTTCGGGACGTCCTCATGGATCAGCTCCAGCATTTCTCCTGTCAGGAACCAGCCTTCCCCGGTCTGATTGCCGAGAGAGAGGAAATCCTTTGCCATCTTTGCGGTATCCGCGATCGGAGAGGGCGGACCGAAATGCTTCGAGCGGATGAGCTCCTTTCTGGCGGTCGCACGGAACCTTTCCATACCGCTGATCGCTATATTTGAGATATTGACGACGGATCTCTTGCTTCCGAGATACTTCCATTTGAAAATGTTATTGTAAAAACAGTACATCAGAAAGTCCATCAGGTCCGGCATGACGCACTCAGCGCCCTCCGCTTCGAGAAGCTCGACGATGTTGTTATTGGCGAGAGGAGAGAACTTGACCAGGATCTCGCCGACAACACCGACCCTGGGCTTTTTCACATCCAGACGCGGCAGGTTGTCGAAATCCCGGATCATGGTGCGTACGATCCTCCGGAATTCATTGATCTCCGGGCCGTTCTTCTGAAGATGACGGATCGCGACTTTTTTCCATTTGCTGTACAGTCCGTTTGCGCTGCCCGGTACCTTCTCATAGGGGCGGGTCGCATATAAGACCCGCATCAGAACATCACCGTAAACAAGTGCCTGCATCATCTTGATAAACATAAGAGGCGTGATCTTGAATCCCGGGTTGGTCTCCATTCCGTTTGCGTTGACGGAAATAACGGGGACCTGCGGCATATCCGCCTTCTCAAGAGCCCTTCGTATGAAGCCGATATAGTTGGAAGCACGGCAGCCGCCGCCGGTCTGTGACATGAAAACAGCAGTCTTATTGAGGTCATATTCGCCGGACAGCAGTGCATCCATGATCTGGCCGATGACGATCAGCGAGGGATAGCAGGCGTCATTGTTGACATATTTCAGACCTGCATCAATGGCGTTGCGGTTGTCGTTTTTCAGAACGACAACATTGTAGCCGAATTTACGCAGCGCCTGTTCCAGGAAATCAAAGTGGATCGGGGACATCTGGGGGCAGAGGATCGTATAATCCTGCTTCATTTCCTTCGTAAACAGCACCCGGCGATAGGATGAGGACCTCTGATGGCGTACGGATTTCTTCATGCTCCGTTCGCGGATCGCGGCGATCAGGGAACGGATACGGATACGGGCAGCCCCCAGATTGTTGACCTCATCGATCTTCAGCACAGTATAGATCTTGTCTGATCCCGTCAGAATATCGTTGACCTGATCTGTTGTAACGGCATCAAGTCCGCAGCCGAAGGAATTCAGCTGAACAAGGTCGAGATCCTCTCTGGTTTTTACGAAGGTGGCCGCGCGATAGAGACGGGTATGGTACATCCACTGGTCCGTGACAATGGTAGGCCGCTCGGCATCGCTTAAATGGCTGACCGAATCCTCGGTGAGAACGGCGAATCCATAGCTGGTGATCATATCCGCGATACCGTGATTGATCTCCGGATCGACATGGTAGGGGCGTCCGGCCAGAACGATTCCTCTGTGACCGGTCTTTTCCATCCAGGAAAGGACCTCTTCGCCCTTTTTTTCAGTATCCGTCTTTGCCTGAAGAAGTTCATCCCAGGCAAGAGACGCCGCACGGATGATGTCCGCCTTGCTTAAGAGAGCAATGCCGGCATCTGCTTCATGCCTGGCAAGGGAATTAGCTGTACCGTCGATCACATCCGGATGCGTACCGTCCGTACTTCTGTCAGCCTTGGATGCGCTTCGGAAAAGAGGACGAAAGGCCTTGATCAGGGATTCCGTGAGCGCTTCCTTGTCCGTAAAGGGAAGGAACGGGCACATGAAATCAATGCCGTGCTCCAGGAGGTCGACATTGTTTTTGATATTTTCCGGGTAGGAAGTAACGATCGGGCAGTTGTAGTGATTGCCCGCATTCGGGCTTTCGTTCCTTTCATAGGGAACGCAGGGATAGAAGATGAACTTCACACCTTCACGGATCAGCCACTCAATATGACCGTGCGTGATCTTGGCGGGATAGCATTCCGATTCGGAAGGAATGGTCTCCATGCCGAGCTCGTAGATCTTCCTGGTGCTTTCGGGGCTTAATACAACGCGATATCCGAGCTCGCGGAAAAAGACTGCCCAGAACGGGAAATTCTCGTACATGTTCAGCACGCGAGGGATTCCTACAACGCCGCGTACCGCCTGTTCTTCCGAAAGGGGTTCATAGCTGAACATGCGTTCGAGCTTATAGCGGAAAAGGTTGGGAATGTCTTTGTTGGCGGCCTCACCGCCGAGCGCCTTCTCACAGCGGTTGCCGGAAATGTACCGGCGCCCGTCCGGGAATCTGTTGATCGTGAGAACACAGTTATTGACACATCTTCCGCAGCGTCCCATGGAGGTAGTAAAGCTGAAATCGATGATCTCATCGATCGAAAGCATGGTGCTTACCGGATCCTCGCCGGCCTGTCTGCGGTAGTTGAAGCGCTCCCTTGCGATCAGCGCGGCACCGAAAGCACCCATAATGCCGGCAATGTCCGGACGGATGGCTTCACAGTCCGCGATCTTCTCAAAGGCACGCAGCACGCCGTCATTATAAAAGGTGCCGCCCTGAACAACGATATGCTTTCCGAGGTCCCTCGCGTCACTGATCTTGATTACTTTATACAGCGCGTTTTTGATGACCGAATAAGCGAGACCTGCAGAAATATCCGCAACTGTTGCGCCTTCCTTCTGTGCCTGCTTCACATTGGAATTCATGAAAACGGTACAGCGGGTCCCGAGATCTGTCGGGCTCTTGGCATAGAGCGCTTCCTTTGCAAAATCGATCACGGAATATCCCAGGGATTTCGCAAACGACTCGATGAACGAACCGCAGCCGGAGGAGCAGGCTTCATTCAGCTGAACGGAATCCACGGTATGATCCTTGATCCTTATGCATTTCATATCCTGTCCGCCGATATCGATGATGCAGTCTACATCAGGATCGAAGAAAGCGGCAGCCTTGTAATGGGCGATCGTTTCCACTTCGCCTTCATCGAGCTTGAATGCAGCCTTGATCAGCTGCTCGCCGTATCCGGTGGAGCAGGCGTAAACAATCCGTGCGCCGGAGGGCAGAAGCTCTCTGATCTCCCGGAAGCTGCGGATGGCGGTGTCAAGAGGCGAACCGTTATTGTTGGAATAAAACTTGTAAAGAAGAGAGCCGTCCTCACCGATCAGGGCCAGCTTGGTCGTAGTGGAGCCGGCATCAATGCCGAGATACACATTGCCGCTGTAGGATGAAAGAGGCGCGGTTTTGACATCTCTTTCAGCATGACGGTCAAGAAAGTCCCGATATGCGGCTTCGTCTTCAAACAGCGGATCCAGACGCTTGATCTCCGTCTGCATATCCACGTGGTCCCGAAGACGCTTCTCAAGCGCGGAGATCTCCACGGGCTCCACATGCTCGGTAGCTTTGTTGAGACTTTTTAGTCCCGGTGCGGGAATGGCAAACGCGGCTCCGGTAGCCGCATATAAATGACTGTCTTCGGGCGCGATGACATGCTCATCGTCAAGATTCAGCGTCCGGATAAAAGCCTTTCTCAATTCAGGCAGAAAGTGAAGCGGGCCTCCAAGGAAGGCAACGTGTCCGCGGATCGGCTTGCCGCATGCGAGTCCGCTGATGGTCTGATTGACAACAGCCTGAAAAATGGAAGCGGAGAGGTCTTCCCTTGTGGCGCCGTCATTGATCAGCGGCTGGATATCCGATTTGGCAAATACGCCGCAGCGGGCTGCAATGGGATAGATCGCCTTGTAGCCCGCGGCATAGGTGTTCAGTCCTGCCGCATCCGTCTGAAGCAGCGCCGCCATCTGGTCAATAAAGGAGCCTGTGCCGCCGGCGCAGATGCCGTTCATGCGCTGGTCGATGCCGTTCGTGAAGTAAATGATCTTGGCATCCTCACCGCCAAGCTCGATCGCAACATCACATTCGGGAGAGCGGTAGCTCAAAACACTTGATACTGCTACGACCTCCTGTACAAAAGGAAGGCCGAGCGCCTTTGAAAGAGCCAGTCCGCCGGAGCCTGTGATGGCAGCGCGAAGGGAGATCTCGCCAAGGGCATCCTGCGCTTCCTTCAGAAGGTCCGCAAGCGTTTCCTGAATATTGGCAAAATGTCTCCGGTAATCGGAGTACAGAACCTCATTATTTTCATTTATGATCGCGACCTTGACGGTCGTGGATCCGATATCGATTCCTAATCTGTAATCTTTGTTCATTAAGCTAACCTGATTCATTATTTAAAAACAAAGCTTCCGCAGCCCGACCGCATTGATGCGGACCGGCATGCAGCAAGCCTGGCCATATCAAGTGTCCATTATAGCACAGAATCATTACACATTACTATTATCAAAAGGTAAAAAATGTATTAAGGAAGCGCTCAGGTCTCTGTTTCCAAAGTCATAATCGCTGCATGAGGGCGCGCCGGTTCCGCCGTAAGGAAATATAAAAAGAAGTTTTATTTGACATAATCCTGTGGTATGATATTTCAAAATCCGCTGTCCGTATCGGACCGAAAAACCGGCGAAGCAAGAAAGGTAAACAATTATGAGCTCCTTTTTTTATAAAATGAAACTGAAATACCAGCGCTATGCAATAAGAAATCTGGCGGTATATGTATCTGTCTGCTTTGCAGCCGGATATCTTCTGCTGAGTACTCCTGCAGGAAGCAGGATCTATATCAGTTTCCTGTCTTTTCTGCCCCGGCAGGTGCTGCACGGACAGATCTGGCGTATTCTGACCGCCATCCTTTATCCGCCTGTAACGGGAGGACTGTTCAATGCAGTTTTAGGCATTCTGATCTATTACAGCTTTGCCACGACCGTAGAGCGCACAATGGGAGAGTTTGAATACAATGTATATTTTTTCGGCAGCATACTGATCGGAGAGATCGGTAATCTGATCTATTACCTGCTCACCGGCAATAATGTGCCGTTCCTTCCGGTATTTACGCATTTTTCCGTGTTTATGGCTTTTTCCATCATGTATGCCGAATCGACGATCCTTCTGTTTTTCCTGCTTCCGGTCAAGGCAAAATATCTTGCGCTGATCGAAGCGGCGCTCTATGTTTTTTATTTCATTTTCGGAGACAGTATGAGCAGAGTATACGGGATCATGTACACGCGGATCTCGATCATTGCGGCATTTATTCCCGTAGTGCTGTTTTATATGGCCGTCAATAAGGGCCAGATGCACGGAGGAAACATTTTCAGCGACATCAAATACCGCATGCAGCAGAAGAAGCGGCAGAAAGAATGGCGTGATCAGTGGAAATGAGAGAGCATGCCTGATGCGCCTGTATACTACCCGGCTTTTGTTTTGTCAATAGACAAGTAGACATAAATTGTCACGAAAATGCGCAGGCTTTTTTATGTAAAATTTAGAGCTTGTCAGAGACGATGATATTCTTTATAATGTATTTTGCGCGCCTTATCATCATCAGGCCCGCACAGGGAGTGTTCGGGGAATTATGGAAGAATTATTGCAGGAATTTGATAATTACATAGGGAAAGAGCTCGGCAAATCTCACAACACCAGACTGTCTTACTGCAGAGACGTGAAGCTGCTTTTCGCATGGCTTCAGAGTCAGGGCATCAGCAAGATCGAAGACGTTACAAATGCAGACCTTCAGGCATATACCGATCATCTTGCATCACTGCACAAGTCCAATGCAACCATCTCGCGCTCTGTTGCATCCGCCAGACAGTTTTTCTCATTTGCAAAAATGAGAGCCTATATTTTTACCGATCCCTCCGCTGATCTGAAGGCGCCGAAGGTGATAAGAAAGGCTCCGAAGATCGCTCAGGATACGGATATCGAAAAGCTCCTGGGTGCACCGGACACCACTACGCTCAAGGGGATCCGGGACCGTGCCATGCTCAGCCTGATGCTGTCTACCGGCATGAGAGTTTCAGAGCTGTTGAATCTTCGTGTTGCAGATGTTGATCTGAAGAAACGTATCGTGAAGATCAACGGTGTCGGAAGCAGAAACAGAACCGTGACCTACCGTAAGGATATATCATCCTATATGCAGGATTATTATCTTATGGCACGCAGCCAGATGCTTGCCCAGGAAGATGATGATTCGTTCTTTGTCAGCTGTCAGGGTGAAAAAATGACACGGCAGGGCTTCTGGAAGCTTCTGAAGACCTATGGAAAGGCCTGCGGGATCAAAGAGATCACACCGTATACGCTGCGTCACAGCTTCGCTGTTTACGCGCTGAAAAACGGAGAGGATATCCATTCAGTTCAGAGTGCACTGGGCCACAGCGCCGTATATTCGACCACAGAGTACTCAAGTCTTTTATAATCTAATAACAGGGTGCTGTCGCATTAGCAGAATGTATGCGTACAAAATCCCCTTCTACGGACGTCGTCGGGCCGCAGCGAAGACGGGAACCGTAGAAGGGGATTTGTGTACGCAGGTTAATGTGACAGCCTCTTTTTTTTTTAGTAGCTCTGGATCCGGTCTGATTCCGATTCGCCGGTCTTCTCCAGGCTTTTTATGACTACGAAATAGGAATCCGTATCGCTGACCCGGACTTCGACTCTGTCTCCGACACGATGTCCCATCAGGGCGCTTCCGAGCGGCGACTCATTGGAGATCAGTCCCTTTCGGGAATCGCTGCGGATCGATGTGACGATACGGTATGTTTCAACTTCTTCGTCTTCCTCAAACAGAAGCTCGACTGTATTATTCATGCCCACCTTCGACTCATCGGCCTCTTCCTCGATCACGACAGCATTCCTTAAGATCTTTTCAAGATAACGGATCCTGCTGTTGTTGATATTGTTGTCCCTTTTCGCGGCATAATATTCAAAATTTTCCGAGAGATCGCCCATTGCCCTTGCTTCTTTCAGGGCTTTCAGAGCGGCCGGTCTCACCACCATGCGGCGATGCTCGATCTCGGCCTCGATCCGGGCCACATCCGTTTTTGTCAGCTGTTCGGAACCGTGTATACTCATGTTTTTTGAATACCTCCTCGGGCATTATAGATGATAATCTTGAAAAAGTAAATGCCGCGATGTACAATGCAACGAATGCAGGCGACGGCACATGATGTCTCATGTATCAGGGCCATAATCCGAAGACCTGTATTTATGAATCAGGAGGCTTTCAAACTGAATGTCCGGGAAAAGTTCTCATGAAATCGACATGCTCCACGGCTCTATTCTACAGAAGTCGCTGATGTTCACCATACCGATGGCCCTGAGCTATCTTCTTCAGTTGCTGTTCAATACTGCAGATGTCGTAGTAGTAGGGCGTTTTGCGGGCAGCACGGCGCTTGCTGCGGTCGGATCGACCACTTCGCTGGTCAATATGCTGGTCAGCTTTTTTGTGGGTATTTCCACAGGTGCCAATATCTATATTTCCAGGGAATATGCCGCGAAAAGACATGACCGTGTCTCGGATGCGGTGCATACGTCGGTCACCATGGCGATCCTTGGCGGGACCGGTGCCATGATCCTGGCTCTTATTCTTGCAATGCCCATTCTGAAGCTGATGAAAAGTCCGGAAGATGTAATAGATCTTTCTGCTTCCTATCTGAGGATCTATTATCTTGGGCTTCCCGCAATCGTATTATATAATTTCGGAGCAGCTATCTTAAGATCCATCGGTGATACAAAGAGACCGATGTATTTTCTTATGATTTCTGGTATACTGAATGTATTGCTGAATCTGATCACGGTCATTGTTTTCGGTATGGGCGTCAGAGGAGTCGCCATCGCCACGACCATCTCCAATTATCTTTCCATGGGTCTTGTGATCCATGCGCTGTTAACGGAGGAGTCCAGCCTTCGGCTGATTCCCTACCGGCTGTGCATCAGAAAGAAGATAATGGCGGAGATCCTGGGGCTTGGCGTCCCTTCCGGACTGCAGGGAAGCGTTTTCGGTCTTTCCAATGTTATGATCCAGTCCGCGGTTAACAGCTTCGGTTCCGCGTTCATGGCCGGTAACGCAGCTTCTTCCAGCGTGGAAGCTTTCCAGTACGCGTTCATACTGTCAGGCGCCAACACAGCGACCACATTTATCAGCCAGCATATCGGTGCCCGCCGGTACAGCCGCCTCACACCCATTGTGCGGACGATCCTGGCAAGCACTCTTGTGATCAGCTATGCTGTGGGAATTCTGTTTATGGTCTTCTCCAGACAACTGATCAGCATCTATAATTCCGAACCGGCTGTGATTGAGGTCGGACGCCAGCGCCTGATCCTGATGTGCATCACGGCGTTTCTGGAGTGCTGTATGGATATCTTTTCCTTCTCCTGCCGCGGCTTTGGAAGGACAGTGGAGCCCATGCTCGTATCCCTGTTCGGAGCCTGCGTTTTCAGGATCATATGGCTCAATACCGTATTTGTTTTATTTCCCAGCTACCTGACGGTCATCATCGTATGGCCTGTAAGCTGGCTGATCACAGCAACGGCGGACATTCTGCTTTTCAGAAAACTCCGCCGGGCGTATCCGGAAGAAGATATGTAATCATTTAGGAGGTTTATTGCATGAGCGAACGCAACCTGACCCTGCTGACGGATCTGTATGAACTCACCATGATGCAGGGCTATTTCAAAGAAGAAGAGAAGAATGTCAAAGTCATCTTTGATATGTTTTATCGCCGGAATCCTGATGATAACGGCTTTGCCATCAGCTGCGGTCTGGAACAGCTGATCGAACTCATCGAGAACTTTCATTTTTCCGAGGAAGATATCGCTTATCTGGCTTCATTGAAGATGTTTGACAGTGATTTCCTGGAATATCTGAAGGATTTCCGCTTTACCGGAGATATCTATGCGATCCCGGAGGGCAATGTCATGTTCCCCCGCGAGCCAGTTGTAAAGGTCAAGGCGCCGATCATGCAGGCACAGCTCATCGAGACTGCGCTGCTCAACATCATCAACCACCAGTCACTGATTGCCACCAAGGCGAGCCGTGTTGTACATGCGGCAAAGGGGGACGGCGTCATGGAATTCGGCCTGAGGAGGGCCCAGGGACCCGATGCCGGCATTTACGGAGCGAGAGCGGCCGTGATCGCAGGCTGCGTCGGCACCTCCAATGTGCTGGCGGGACAGATGTTCGATATCCCTGTGCTCGGAACGCATGCGCACAGCTGGATCATGTCCTTTGATTCCGAGATCGAGGCGTTCCGTGCCTATGCAAGGATCTACCCGGACAACTGCCTGCTGCTGATCGATACCTATGATACCTTAAAGTCCGGACTTCCGAACGCGATCCAGGTCTTTAAGGAAATGCGCGATGCGGGCATTACACCGAAAAAATACGGCATCCGCATGGATTCCGGCGACCTTGCCTATCTCTCCAAGCAGGTAAAGAAAGCCTTTGACGAGGCCGGATTCCCGAATCCCGTGATCTCCGCATCCAATGACCTCGACGAGAACCTGATCGCCTCCCTGAAAGCACAGGGAGCCACCATCAACAGCTGGGGCGTCGGCACCAATCTGATCACCTCCAAGGATACGCCTGCATTCGGCGGCGTTTATAAGCTTGCGGCGATCGAAGACAAGAAAACGGGAGAGATGATCCCAAAGATCAAGATCTCCGAAAACTCCGAGAAGGTGACCAATCCCGGAGATAAGGTGATCTACCGTATTTACAGTAAGGATACCGGCAAGATCGTTGCCGATCTGATCGCCCTGGCCGACGAAGTATATGATGTCAATGAAGAGCTGCTGCTCTTTGACCCGGTAGAGCCCTGGAAAAAGACACTGCTTCCCGCTGGTTCCTATACGATGAAGCAGCTGCTGATCCCCGTGTTTAAGGACGGGGAGTGCGTATATAAGGACCGGCCGACCGTCCGCCAGCTGCAGCAGATCTGCGCAAGTGACATGGCCACGCTCTGGGAGGAATCCAGACGTCTGGTGAACCCGCATGAGGTTCATGTTGACCTTTCCAGGCCGCTGTATGATCTGAAGCAGGAGCTTCTGGACAAATACCACCGCGTCTGATCTGAAGATGCCTGCCGCTGCTTCATACACAGAAGATACAATAATGCTTGAACACACCGGATTTTTTCGTTGCCCCGGTGTGTTCTTTATGTTATAATAATAGTTCGTTTGAGGTTGAAAGCATGCTTTCAGCCTGATTGTGTGTGTAAATTACAGGATGTTTTCGCTACGCCGAAGGCTCCATATAAGGAGGAAAAAGAATGGCGCTTTACAGCAAGGTCGATACCTCGATGAATTTCGTGGATCGCGAGAGAGAAGTTGAAAAGTTCTGGAAGGATCATGATATTTTCCAGAAGTCCATCACAGAACATGAGGGAGATCCGAGCTATGTCTTCTATGACGGCCCGCCGACTGCGAACGGCAAGCCGCATATCGGCCATGTGCTGACAAGGTGCATCAAGGATCTGATCCCGCGTTATCAGACCATGAAGGGCAAAATGGTTCCCCGTAAAGCGGGCTGGGACACACACGGTCTTCCGGTAGAGCTTGAAGTGGAGAAACAGATCGGCATCAACGGAAAGGATCAGATCGAAGCCTACGGCATTGCCCCCTTTGTTGAGCTGTGCAAGGAAAACGTTTGGAAGTATAAGGGCATGTGGGAGGACTTTTCCTTTACCGTCGGTTTCTGGGCGGACATGGAGCATCCCTATGTCACCTATTACGATGATTATATTGAGTCCGAATTCTGGGCATTAAAGGAGATCTGGAAGAAAGGCCTTCTTTATAAGGGCTTCAAGATCGTGCCTTACTGCCCGCGCTGCGGCACCCCGCTTTCTTCCCATGAGGTTGCTCAAGGGTATAAGGACATCAAGGAGCGCTCCGCCATTGTCCGTTTCAAGGCAAAGGGAGAGGATGCGTATTTCCTGGCATGGACCACAACACCGTGGACCCTGCCTTCCAATGTCGGCCTTTGCGTGAACCCCGATGAGACCTACGTGAAGGTGAAGGCCTCCGACGGATACACCTATTATATGGCAGAGGCTCTCTGCGATAAGGTCCTCGGTGAGGGCTATGAGATCCTTGAGCGCATGCCCGGCCAGGCTCTGGAGTACAAGGAGTACGAGCCGAACTTCAAAAAGGCAGCCGAGATCGCCGAAAAGCAGCATAAGAAGGCACATTTTGTCCAGGTCGACAGCTATGTCACCATGACCGACGGTACCGGTATCGTTCATACCGCTCCCGCCTTCGGTGAAGACGATGCCCGTGTCGGCCGCAAGTATGACATGCCCTTTGTTCAGCTGGTTGACGGCAAGGGCAACATGACGGACGGCGAGGAATGGGACGGCATCTTCGTAAAGAAGGCAGATCCGATGGTCTTAAAGAATCTGGAAGAGCGCGGCCTGCTCTTCGACGCGCCTGTTTTCGAGCACAGCTATCCGCACTGCTGGCGCTGCAATACACCGCTCCTTTATTACGCAAGAGAGTCCTGGTACATTGCCATGAGCCAGGTCAAGGACGACCTGATCCGCAACAACAACACCATCAACTGGATCCCGGAGTCGATCGGCAAGGGCCGTTTCGGCGAATGGATCGCCAACGTTCAGGACTGGGCGCTCAGCAGAAACCGTTACTGGGGAACTCCGCTGCCTGTCTGGGAGTGCGAGTGCGGAAAGCGCGAGTGCATCGGCAGCCGTGCAGAGCTTAAGGAAAAGAGCCCGAACTACGATGAGGTCCTCGCTGAGCTGAAGGCCGCAGGAGACAAGGGCTGGAGCGGCGACAATATCGAGCTGCACCGTCCGTATATCGACAAGGTATATATCACCTGCCCGGACTGCGGAAAGCCCATGAAGCGTATCCCCGATGTCATTGACTGCTGGTTTGACTCCGGCGCGATGCCGTTTGCGCAGCATCACTATCCCTTTGAAAACAGGGAGCTTTTTGAGAAGGAGTTCCCGGCGCAGTTCATCTCAGAGGCGGTCGACCAGACCAGAGGATGGTTCTACAGCCTGCTGGCGGAGTCCACACTGCTGTTCAACAAAGCACCTTATGAGAATGTTATCGTTCTCGGACACGTACAGGATGAAAACGGACAGAAGATGTCCAAATCCAAGGGAAATGCGGTTGACCCCGT
>Ga0256404_1005212_pt1 | contig 23322 bp, 15 predicted proteins | sample RumenRJG_01DNA_FD_185990 | JGI IMG/M metagenome (GOLD analysis project Ga0256404, IMG submission 185990) | Bovine rumen microbial communities from Lethbridge, Alberta, Canada - RJG_01 | ecosystem: Host-associated > Mammals > Digestive system > Stomach > Rumen | place: Canada: Alberta | collected... | reverse complement strand
TGATATGTACCCCCTTTCCTGGACAACCAGGGAAGGGGGTTTTACTATGCGCTATTCATATGAGTTTAAAAGAAAATGTGTTGAACTGTACTGGGAGGGAAGATGGCCTGAAACACCAGTAGGAATAAAAAAAAGGAACTTCCACATCATGATAGGACGATGGGCACGTATGGAAGGCGCGAAAGGGCCTGAAGTGCTAAGACACAGCCCTGCCAATAAGTGTTGGACTGCCGAGAGCCGTTATGAACTGGTGGCACAGGTCATTGCCGGCAGATCAAACCAGGAAGTTGCTCTTGAAGCAGGAATTAATCCCGGACTGTTATATCAATGGGTTCGCAAGTATAAAACAATGGGATACAATGGTCTTGTCGATAGAAAAAAAGGCAGGAAGCCAAAGGATCCTGAAATGAAAAAGAGCAATGATAATAACCCGAGGAAACTCGAAGAGTCCGAATACGAGGAACTCATACGCCTGCGGGCAGAGATTGAGTATATCAAGGCGGAGAATGCTGTAATAAAAAAAGAGATCGCCTTGAGAGAAGAAAGGGAAGCTGCGCGACTCAAGGCGAAAAAGCAGCAATCGTCAAAGAACTCATGGAAGAAGGATACCAACTGAAACACCTCCTGAAAGCCATGGGGCTTGCCAGATCCACCTATTACTTTGAGTTGACAAAGAAGGATATCGTGGCGGAAAGGAACAAAGCCCTGATGGACGAGATCATGGATATCTTTGACCATCATAAGGGACGTTACGGAGTGCGGAGGGTCCATGCAGAACTGGTGAACCGCGGGATGGCTGTCAACCACAAGCGTATCCAGCGGCTGATGAATGCCATGGGCCTGAAAGGAAAACGTCCGAAGGAGAAATACCATTCCTATATAGGCGAAGTCGGAAAAGTGGCTGCCAACATAATAGACAGGGACTTCAGCACGGAGGCTCCTCTTGAAAAATGGGCGACAGATGTGTCCCAGTTTAGCCTCTCCTGGGGGAAATGCTACCTGTCGCCGGTCCTTGACATGAATACAAACGAGGTCATCTCATATGATCTATCCCAGTCACCAAACCTGGAGCAGATCAGCCGCATGTTGAAGGATGCCTTTGATAAGTTCCCAGATGTATCCGGCCTCATATTCCACAGTGATCAGGGTTGGCAGTACCAGCATGAATATTTCCGAAACTCTTTGGAGAAGCACGGGATCATCCAGTCGATGTCGCGTAAAGGCAACTGCTATGACAACTGCATCATGGAAACATTCTTTGGAAGATTAAAGAACGAGATGTTTTATGGATACGAAAAGGAATATACATCTTTTGAAAAGTTCTCGGACGCAATCCGTGAATATATAGACTATTACAACAACGAACGGATTCAGAAGAAAACGAAATGGATGCCCCCTGTAAAGTACAGGGAAGCATCCATGTGTTTCACCTAATGAGCCGGTCAATGTGTCCAGGATTCTGGGTACATATCAGTAAGGGGCGGCTTTTTGTGAGAGGACTATATGACCGGCGTCGACGACGCCATGGAAGACTTCGATGAGGACTGGTAAGACCGTTTTGGAAAATGCATGAGACCAAAGCCCTGCAGCCCGTTGGCGAGACAACAACCTCATCACCGTTTGAAAGGCAAACGATCAAATGAGTGAGAATATGCGATATATGGAAAACTTCAAGTTTTGTCACCCATGAAACAGGTCTTTCGCAACTGAAATTGCCAGCTGCATGCGATATATGAAAAATTTCATATTTTGTCACCCATGAATCAGACCAAACCATGGGTGGCAATCGACAGATTATTTCATATATCGCACGCAGATAAAATTATGTATACTAAAACAGTCTTTCCATGGGTGACAAATGCCTAAAGAATACGGATTTTCGCATGGGTCGCACTTGCGGAAGCACTTCTGGATGCAAGAGACTGGAATACCGAGGACGTAGAGGACGCCCTTAAGGAGCGCCTGGTCCGGTACTTCTATTTTTTGGGACTTATCTCTTTAATGCTAGTCCTGCAGGATCTGGGAGAAATTCCAGTTTTAGCCGCATTCCCATACCTGCCGCCAGACGCTGCAAGGTACGGATTGAAGGATTTGCATTCCCTCTTTCCAGCCTGCTGATATCCCCCTGAGCGATTCCGCTGCGCTCGGACAGTTCCTTCTGCGTCAACCCGGACTGTTTTCTGGCATCAATAATAGCCTGGATAATCGCACGTTCCGGCTGGAGTGCTTCATACTCTTTTTTAAGCTCCGGATCCTGAAGCTGTTCCTGCAGAAAATCATCAAACTTCACACTCATTTCGGCTCTCCTTTCTGCTCAGACATTCAGAGCCAACTTTTGCATTATACTACCCTCAACAATATATGATATATCCTATATTGTCAATAATATCGCAATATACTTTCTGGATCGGGAATGGCTGGATCGGGAATGTGGCTGAGTTGTAATCCGAGACGCCAGTTTGTAAGGCGAGATGTTTGTTTGAAAATTGTATTCCTGTCTATATGACACCATTCTTGTAATCTTACGGTAAAGAATTATAAAATAACGAGGGATGCCATGTTGGAAGAAAGATTCATCAAACTTGTTGAGGAAAATAAAAAAGCAAATATTTGAGATGCTTAGTATCGAAATATGATTTTCGTTGTACTTTATGCGCCATAGTTGTTGAAATGCCGGGAGAAATCATGTAACATGTAGCGGTAAATTTCAAACACGTTTTCTTTCGATATTGTCTATCGTTTTGGTTTTTTGTTAGTGCTTTCAATACGAAAGGTGCTTGAAATTGTGAAGTGTTTCAGAATCCGGCAGCAGCCGGATAAAATGAATTACAATCGGATTTGTTTTTAGAAAAAGTAAGGGATGAGATGCCTGGTTGGTACTCATGCCTTTTTTTTGTGTGTAACAGCATTTATGCTTTGCAAAGGACATCATGATAGCCTGGGCAGATTTATGCACTGTATCGGAGCTTTTAAGATATAGATTGCAAACGCTTTGGAAGGCGGCGAAATGGATAAAAATCTACGTGATAAAATAAAAGAAATACAGAACCGGTACAAACAGCAGAGCAAGAGCCGCAGGATCCGCAGTGCCCTGAGCATTGTGATTGTCATTTCAGTGCTTTCTTCACTGCTCCTGCCTGCATTCACTCTGGAGAAAACGGCCTACTGCGGTATAATCGAGCATACACACACCGATGAGTGCTATCAGTATATTCTGGACTGTCCCGTGACGGGAGAGTCCGGCACGGTGATCTCTGCTGAGGAATTTAAGAAGCTTCCCGGCGCTGCCGAGGCTTTAGCCTTGTTTGAGCGTGAAAAAAAAGCGGAAAAGGAAGCGGCGGAGGCGCTTTCCGAAGCAGCGGATACTGCGGAGTCTCCGGAAACCCCGGACAGGTACGCTGATGAAGTCGTGAGTAAAGCGGAGAAGCCATCCTACGGCAGTCAGAAACAGGCGACTGCCTCGGACTATCCCGCGGAGGGCTCCGGGGATATTTATGTCTTCCATGAGAGTGCCATGGAGAGAGAAGACACAGCTTCCGGCGTTTTGACAGATACATCAGACGCCGCTTATGCCGTAGTCAATTCTTTCGGCGCGGTGGAAGGGACTCCTGAAGGGACCGGGCTGATCATTGCGAGTGAAGATGAAGATCCGGAATTGATCGCAGCTTATGAAGCGGACGGAGCAGAAGGCCCCGGAGCAGAAGCCGGCCTAACGGATGCTCAGAGCGGAGAGCTTACCGCAGCAGAGGAAGGCAATGTTTCTGATGCATCTGAGGATGTCCAGTCGGTCAATGAAGGCGACGCTGAGATTACGGCTGACGATGCTGAGGTCCTCGCGGATCCTGCTGAGATGCCTGCAGTTACCGCTGTTACAGAGGATACATCTGCGACCCCGGAAGTGACGGCACCGTCCATTCCCGAGGAGCAGCCGTCTGAAGTAGCAACTCAAGCAGCAGGCACCCATGTGCATACCGCAGCCTGCTATAAGAGAGTCCTGATCTGCGGAATGGAAGAGCATACCCACGGCCTTTCCTGCTTCGTGGATAAGGAAGCGGATATCGAGGATCTCACAGATCTCGAGGCTCTGTTTCCGACCTTTGAGGATGAGAAGGTAAAGGACAGCTATGAGTATGCTGCAAAGCTTGCGGAGTTCCAGAAAGGATACCGCGAAAGCGTAAAGAACTACGAAGTCATCGATGATGGCGAGAAGGAAACGACCCAGGGCTATACCCGTTACGGGGACTGGGCAGGCGACGCATATCATGCAGACTGGAGCCCGCTGTTTGCGGCATTTACCGCAGAATACGCAGGTCTGGATCTCCAAAGCTTTGATGCACTTGCCGGAAATCCGTCAGGACACGATGATGAGAACAGAGATTATCTTGTGACTGCAGACGAATGGATGCAGGCGCTTCGTGATGTGGATCCTGCGCTCTATCCGGAGGGTGCCTTTGATGAGTCTATTCTTGAGACAGCAGATCCGGATGGTCATATCAGCCTGGTAAGAGACGTAGAGGGCTATATCGGCCTTGACTATGCGGACTACCTCGAAGAAGACGAGGAAGGAAACGAAGTATTAAGCTCTGTATATTATGAGGAAGGCCATCCGGCAGCACCTGCAGTCGGTGAGTTGGTGTTCCTGGATCTTAGTTCTCATGACGGAGAGTTTGTCGTAGACCACGTCGGCATCATCACCGCGGTCAACTTAAGAAATAACCGCATGACGGTCATGGTCGGCGATGTCGAGGACAGAGTAAAGGAAGAGAAGTTCCATTTCGATGACATGCCTGTCTTAGGATACGCTCGTCTTCCGGAAACAGAGGAAGCGGTCCGCCGGAACATCGAAGTAAACGGCGAGCCGGAGTCGACAGCTAAGCTCGAGGACTTTGGTGAGATCGAGCTTGAGTCCGAGGCGGATGAGGAAGAGACTGCGGAGTCTGAGGTAGAGCTGGAGATCGCTTACCTTGATGATGTGGTGACCGTAGAAGGCCCGGACTATACCGTGAGCCTTACCGTAGGTTCGGATGCCAGGATCCCGGAGTGGGCAGAGATCAACGTAGAAGAGATCCCGGAAGGAAGCCCTGAGCATCAGACATATTTAAAGGAAGCTCTTGCAGCAGGCGCGGAAGGCACGGAGATCAGCTTCGCCCGTTTCTTTGACATTTCGATCAGTATTGATGGAAAAGAGATCGAGCCCAAAGCTCCGGTGGCTGTGAATATCAGCTATGACGACAGCGTCGAGATCCCGGAGGAGGGTTACAGGAAGGCAGTCCACTTCGCCGATGACGGCAGCATCGAGGTCTTCGACATAGCGGGTGAAGAGTATGCGGGCTATGAGGAAGAGACCGGCATCATCGGCGGGGTAAAGAAGCTCGGCCGCGGACTTCGCAGCCTGTTTGTGAAGGACACCCTGGATCTCGAGGGCGAGATGGGTATCACCGAGCCAAAAGAGCCGGAAAGCTATGAAACGACAGAAATCGGAGAAGCGACCGGGAAAGATGCGGCAGCAGAGGCTGCGGCACCGGAGAGTGCTGCCCTGAAAGAGGACAAGCCCGCCCGAAAGAGTACAAAGGCGAAGGCCAAGGCGCGCCCTGTGGACCGCCATACCTTCAGCTTCGTCCAGGACAGCTTCTCCGTGACCGGTACCGTGGTTTATACGGTGGACTTTGCCTATGGAGAATACAGCTATTCTATTCATGGCGGGACTTCCATCCTTCTGTCCGACATGGTAAAGGAGCTTCATATTTCTGATAATGATGCTGCATTTATGAAGAGGGTGGAAAATGTAGAATTTTCCGATCCTGCTTTGATGTGCGTGATATATATCAATGATCCGACAACAGTCGCCGCTGTTGAAGAGAGCATTTTCAGCGGCGGATCTGAAGATGTGGAGAAAGAGCCGGGGAGCGATCGGGAGCTTGATCCGGGAGAATGGCTCCTTACCTCTCTTATGCCGTTCAAAACAGAAGAAGCTCTGACGATCACCCTGGACAGCGGAAACCGGATCGTCATCAATGTACTTGACGCTCAGGAAGTAGCAGGAAACACTTTCATCACCGATGCGCATCTTACCATCGATGGCACGACTTACGGCAAGGATGAGACTTGGACGGTATATCCGGATGTAGGATATTCCATGAAGCTTTCCTTTGCCGAAAAGGGACAGAATCAGTTCCCGGCTGGCGGAGATACCATCGTGATAGATCTTCCGCAAGGACTCACAATCCCGGAGGGTGAGCACCATACATTTACTATTCCGGCCGGTCTTGCCGGTTCGATTACCGGCAACGAATACTGGGTTGAAAACGGTAAGATATATGTCAAATTCGGTGAGGACCCCGAAGATATCCTGACCAGATCCTCCAATGCCCATTTTGACCTGACCTTCACGGCAGAGTTTGACGAGGGTACGACGCAGATCCCGTTTAACGATAAGGTAAAGCCGAACATCGATATGGACACCACGGCGGATGTATCGGTCTCCAAGAGCGCTTCCTACAATTCCGCAACCGGGAAAATGGACTATGTCATCACGGTGAAGTCAACGGGCAACAGCAAAGACGTCATAGTTCATGATGCGCTCGCCAGCACAAATCTCCTGAAAATCGATACGGGCAGCATCACGGTTTCGCCCGCCGGAACGGGATATACCGTTACAAATTCGAGTGAGAGCGGCTTTGACATGACGATTCCGTCGATTGGACATAATCAGACGGTGACGATCACGTATTCCGCAGATGTGGATACTTCTGCCCTGGATCACAAGGGAAATATTAAAGTATCCGATGACGGGAAGAATACGGTCACGGTTGAAAATGACGATGACGACCATGACGATGATACAAACACGTATACCAACCGGATCAAGTATTCCAGCACATCCAAAACCAGCACATCCGTGGAGGACCATGAAGAAGCGCAGACTGCCACACTCAGCTGGAAGATCGTCCTGAACGACAACTACCGCGGCTCTATCGTTGGCGATAAGGTCTGGGATACCATCGACTGGAGCAGCAAGGATGCCATGAAATACACGGTGGACGAAAATGGCAACGTTACTCTGCATATTGCTGCAAAGAGCCAGGACGGAACGAAGACGTATAACCGTACCGTGACCGCCTTAGTGGTTACTGACGCAAACGGTGTTCAGACGTGGGAATATACCATTCCTCAGCTGGGAGACGATCCGGATGAGATCCTCTCTTATGAGATTACCTATACGACGGAGGTCGATAAAACAAAGCTCAATAGCGACTCTAACGGCATTGTCAGGAATAACACAACCAACGAAGGTGACGGCAGCAGCACGGGCACCGGCGTTGTGCCGATCCCTCATAGCGATGAACCGCATGAGGATGAGATCGTCGGCGGCAAGGCCGCGGTTGATGTAACAGAGGAGTATGTTGACTGGGATATTGTGATCAATGTTCCCGCGGAAGGATTCCCTGAAGGCCTGACGGTTAAAGATTATGTCCCCATGGCTCCGCAGTATGGAGGCTTTGCGGATACATATGACAGTATCTTATCCGTGACAGGGCTGGTTAACGGGGAAACGTATACCAGTAATTGTGTCCATACCGATCTGGACGATAACGGGAATGTGATATGGGATCTGAGAAACAACAACAGGACACGGGATGTTGTGACCATTGAGTTCTACCAGGATGCCCAAAAAACAACAAAAGGTCTGGGCGAAACCGGACAGGCCAGAACGCTTACCATCAGGATCCGTACTAAAAATGATCCGGAGTGGCTTGCCTACATTGAAAGGGAGGGAAGCGGCGATTCCTATGTCTACTATCATACAAATATCGCCAAAGCGAACCAAACGACCTTTGAGGGGGAGGCGGCACCGCAAAAGAGTAAAATCTATAAAACACTGGTTCCCGGCAACGAAACGGCATCTGATGGAATGCCTGTTTATCGGTATGCAGTCGATCTGGCCGGCGTGAAAAGCCTTCCGGTCGTGATTGAGGACACCTTTAACGCTGATGAGCTGGAATATTATGCATACTGGTACGAAACAGACACGCATCAGTATATCGACGGCCAATCCCAGCGGCATCAGCTGAACAACGGAATCTCTCCGTACAAAGCGACTATTACTGCGGAAGACGGCAAGATCACCATTACGGCAGCAGACCTTCCCAGAAAAGAAAACGGCGATTTCTGGGAGTATTATCGGATCTATTATAAGCTCAAAATAAAGAATCAAGCTGTGCTGGACTCCTTCACCCAGAAAGCGATTGAAAACGGCGGTGTCTACAAGGTCAGAAACACGGCTGTCTGGAACGGGACAGATGATCATGTGGATATCGAGTTTAAGGTTCCGACTGTTGAGAAGACCGGCAGCTTCCGGGTGAATCAGGGTGAAAGCGGAAACGACCGTCTCTATGATTTCGCGATTGACATCAACGAAAACTGTCTGGAACTCAATGGCGGCGAGCCGATGGACCTTACCGATACCCATACGGACAATCTGACAGTCGACTACACAACGATAAAGGTATATAAGTATGTCGACGGGGTGAAGACGCTGGATCCCGGTATCCAATGGAACTTCAACGGCAACATTGGTACCTTCTACGGTCTGCAGGATCGTACGCACTATGCCATCGAATACAGCTGCCTTGTCATCGGATCGGCAATGCAGAAGTTCTCCAACTATGCGGAAATGAACGGTTTCCATGGTGAGAAGCATGACTTCCGTGATTTTGGCACAACCGTTGATGCAGGAGCTACTGTATTTCAGATCGGCCTCATTAAGTATAAGAACGGAATGACCAGCCAGGGCCTGGCCGGAGCGACCTTCCAGTTGTTCCGGGGAACCGGCTCCTTCCATGAGGTTACCAATGGGACCAATACCTGGATGGAAGAGGACCGCATCCCGATGACCTGGGGCGTCGGAGCCGAAACGGCAGGGAAGGTCGGTCAGAATATCACCTTTACGACCGGCGAGAATGGATATGTGCTGATTGCCCTTAACCAGACAAATCATGGGGCTGAACTGGAAGAAGGGGTGCATTATTTCCTCAAGGAAATTGAAACTCCGGCCGGGTATCAGATCGACAGCTCTGTCGAGTACTGGGAATTCACATTAACGCAGGATTCGGACGAGGTCTGCTACGGCACAAAGCGGGATCAGTATGGAAACCGTCTGTGGATCTATTTCTACTACGATGATATTCTGAAAATGAACAACACCGAAACCGACGAGCCCATCACGATAAACGTCGATAAAGAGTGGTTTGACATCGAAGGAAATATAATCGAGAATCCGGATAACCTGACTGCAAAAGTTCAGCTTTATCAGAAGAAGAACAATGAGAACTATGTTGCTGTCGATACCATAACCAACATAGACGGAACAACCTATAATGGAGAGATCACTCTTCCCTTAGAAGGCAGCTGGGAGTATTCATGGGAAAAGCTCCCCCGTACAGACACAGACGGGAATGGCTATGCATACAAACTGGAAGAAGTGGAGGTTCCAGCGGATTATGTCTCGAGTTATACACTGAACGAGACAGAAAATGAGAAGAGCTATCATCTGAAGAACTATCAGGTTACGGAAAGAAAAGTGAATGTTTCCGTATCCAAGACCTGGCTTGACGAAGATGGAAAAACAGAGATTGCTGTAAATGATCTCCCCGAGGATCTGCAGGAAGTTCGGTTCTATCTCTACAGGGTGGTAAGCCGTGCGCCCTTCACAACGGCGCCGACGTCAGGCGGAAATCCGTACACAATTGAAGGAAACCCGTATCTTGTCACCGGAGCAGACGCGGAAGACGGGCTCTACAGCATTTCAAGAACGCAGTTCCAGGCTGGTATCAGCTTTGAAGAGCTGCCTTCTGTTCATAAGGATGATGACGGCACCTGGTACTTCTATTCTTACTATGTGAAGGAAGTGCCTGTAGAGGGCTATTCTGCCTCCGTTGATGTAACGGAAACACAAGATGCGCAGAATAATACGATCCTCCTTTCTTCCATGAAGAACAAGAAGAATCCGGAGGCGCGGTTCACAGAGCTGGATGTGGAAAAAGTCTGGAAAGACAAAGAGGGCGGTGATAAGAGCTGGCCGAGCAATACAGTCGTTCAGTTTAAACTTTACCAGGTTACAAGCACACAACCCTTTGACGAACAGCCAACCAGCGGCGGAGTTCTGTATAATGTCGCTCAGGTAAATAATAATGATCACCCGAACAAGGTTTCAGGCGAAGATGGTCTGTATCAGATTGGTCACAGCTATAACGGCTCGGTATTGCAGATGGCAAATTTCGAGAATCTTCCGGAAGTGACGGTAGATGCAAAGGGTCATGCCACATACTATGCATACTATGTTGATGAAGTAGAAGTCACCGGCTACGAAACCACATACAGCTATGACACTTCGGAGTCCGGAAAAGTGAAAGTGACGATGACAAACCGCGAGGAGCCGGATTATACGCAACTGACTGTCCAGAAGAAGTGGTATGACGGCGAAAATGAGCTTAGCGGTGATGCTCTCGCAAATCTTAAGGCAACTGTTGAGCTTGTGAGATATCGTGCTGAGCCGACAGGAACGACCGTGCATTTTTACAAATTCTCAGATGGGCATTTTGTAGAAATGGAAGGGTTGGATTTGCTTGTCAAACAGAACGCAACAGTTCAAATTCATTTTGACGGCATGAGTGGAGGCGCAAATGCTTACTACGGAACTGATCCTACAGCATTGTCTGAAACAGAAACATATAAGGTTAACTTGTATCATAACTTTCAATCCCTTGGTTATATACAGCCTGTACATGGTGAGAATGCAAGCATTATAACAGGAGATGAACCCGATGTTTATGTAGCATTTTACAGTGATTTAACTATTTCCTCAACTTCGTCAGATCAACCGGCAACAGAGTCTGGTTCCACAACCATAGATCCTGATTTTGAATCGTTTGATTTCAATCCCAAACAGGCGCTATTGAGCACAGAGAATGGATTTACGTTTACCTTTCCCAAACTATTGACAACGGGGAAGGGTTCAGATGGAAAGACCTATGTTTACAGCTACGGCGTCCGTGAGGTGTCGGCCTCCGGCGGTTTTGCTTTCGACAGCTATAGTGTCGGAACAAATACGGCCGAGGAAGCCAACCAGGCAAGCAATCCCGGAACAGGTACGATCACGGTCAAGAACAAGAAAACGACTCAGCCAACCGGTGCTTTAAAGCTGACGAAGGTTGTTAAAGTTGATAATAATGATCCGGAAACAGATGCGGAAAAGCAACTTGTAAATGGCAGATACATTTTTAAGGTTTCCCATGGAAACAGTATTGATAAGTACGTCCAGATTACGGTAGAAAACGGAGCTCCTGCATCATATAAGCTCGCAGATACTGTGAGTGACCTTGAATCGTCAACATCAACAGACGGTGGAACGGCACTTGTCTCCAACCTTGAAGAAGGTGACTATGTTATTACTGAGATTGAAAAGAATGGTATGACTCTTATTGGAGCATCCAGAGGTGATAACAATTCTGACGCAGTATCGACGAATATGGCGGTTACCGTTCATGTGACTGCCGGCCAAAATGATCCTGCCGATGCTTCCGCAGCTGCGGCGACGTTTACAAACAATATTGATACGGACTTTGCGTTTGGAAAGAAGTGGCTCGATACGGCTCAGCAGGAAATAGAGTGGGATCAGGATATCCAAGTCACGGTGAGCAGAAAGAAAGCTAATGGCAATAAGGATGATAGCTTCTCACTTGTCTATGATATTCTTAAGAGCTCGGTATCAGACGCAACTGGAGGAACTGCTGAATTCAGTACAACAGGCGGTGCGGCAACAGATCCAAAGCTTAAGCTGACGATTACAACGGTAGGTGAAAAAAAGAAGTATAATTTCAAGATCGAAAAACTTGCATATTCCGGCGAGACTGACGGCAAATACACCTATTATGTTGAAGAGACGAATCCGCAGTTGACGGGGTACCTTGCTCCCGGTTATTCAAATGAAGGTGCACCGACAGGCGGAACTGCCGCCCTTAATAAAGGTACGATTATCAATAAGCAAGAAGGCGGTTATCAGCTTCCCTCCACCGGCGGACACGGCACCGCGCCGATCCGTGCGCTTGGACTTATGCTGATGGCATCGGCTGTTGGACTTGGCTGGGCGGCATCCCGCAGACGACCGCAAATGCCAGAAACAGGCAGATGCAGTCGTCTTTCACTTCAAAAGCAAGGAGGATAACAGGTCACCTGGCAGTACCGCCGCGTCAGTACATGGGCGGGTTGTAGGTCCAGACCACGTCGGGGCCGGCAGTCCAGGTGTATTCGTAAATGTTGTAGAGGCGGTTGGTCCCGTCCTCGGAATCCATGACGCCCCAGACCAGGTAGAGCTTGTCCCCGTCCTTTTCCCCTTCCGGAAAGCTGCCTTCCACCATCAGATAAGCGCGGCCCAGGTCGTTCCGCCAGTGCATGGTATCATTTTTGGGGAAGGGGCCGAAGGTCTTGATATCTTTCTCCGGCCATGTGGTGTGGAACCAGGTATTGGGCGTGACCTTGACGCCGTATTTGCCGGTGTCGTATTCCACGTCCGCCAGCGCCAGGGAGCAGATCACGTATCCGGCGGGATCGCCGGTCAGTCCTGTGCCGGAGGCTTCGTCATCAGCCGACGCAAAGATCTCGAGTTCGTTAATAATGTTGTCGCCGGCGTAGCAGCGTCTGTCAAATGCCTCCTCGGGGATGTGGATCCGGACCGGCTGCAGGCCGTCATTCCCCGATCCTGATCCTGTTTCTGCAAATGAATACACGATCTCCTGTCCGTCCACACCCAGACGGCAGGACTTTACGAGAACGTCCCCGTCCTGGCCGGTCTCTTTGCCTTCCCCGATGTAGCGGATGTCCGTCCGGTCCCAGTGACCGGGATATACCTCTTTGATCCATTCCGGGCTGTCCTCCGGATGCTCTTCCGGTTCTGCAGCGGCCTGTTTGCCGGAAGCGGAGGAGTCTTCCTTCGAATCCGACACCCAGGTGTATTCCCAAACGTTCCGCATGCCGGTGATCCCTTCGCCGCCGTCGGCGATATCCAGCACGAGCCAGATCTTATCTCCCGGTTTGGTCAGTCGCGGGAAACTGCAGGCGGGCCCGAAATGATAGTGTTCGACGCCCTTGTCATCTTTGGAGGAGCTGTCCAGGCCTTCCCCGTTCCCGATCCCGAAACGGCTCACGATCGTACGCACCTGGACCGACGACCGCTTCCTGTGAAAATACTCCCGCACCGTTATTTTCTGTCCGAAAGCATCTCTGTCGTTTGTTCCGGAAGGGTCCTTTCCGTCATTGATATCCGCGAAATAGAGGGCGCCGTAAATGGTCCCGGCCGGAGCATTTTTCCCGCCCTCCCGGCGAATGGCTATGCTGGGGCAGCAGGTTGCGCCGGATTTATAGGAATCGGAGACCATGTCGTAGTGCACCGTGTAGCGGGCGGTCTTGTTGTTCTTCTTGAATTCGAAGATCATGTCCTCCCAGTCGGAATTGTCCCCGCGGGCGGCGGTTATGGTAATGCCTCCCTCTTCACGGCTTTCGAATGTGGGATCGAAGAAGGTCTCCCCGGTCTTTTCCCAATGACCCGGGCGGATGGTAGAGTCAGAGTATTGCCGCTCCGGGTCGATCCGGGCAGGATCGGAGAGCGCGTTCATGGCCGTCGGAAGGATGGGCTTGGGGGCGGGGTCAGCGGCATTATCCGCAGCATTTCCCGCGTCAGCTTTGCCCGGCGCAGAACTTTCCTTATCTTCCGGCGCGGAGCTTTCCTTATCTTCGGAAGGCTTTGTCGCTGCAACGGACTCCGCTGCGGAAGACTCCTTGCCGGGGCTGCCGGCATTGCCATAACTGCAGGCGCAGAGGGACAGCGCCAATATCAAGGCCATGAGCATTGCCAGCGGCCGCTTCGGGGCGGGGATCCTTTTGCTGTTCGTTCTTATTATCATGTCTGCCTCCTCCCATTACCGTGCCGCAAGCCCGGATATCATATACGTATAATGTAATACATTAGCGGCGGCATCACAAGGGACTTTGCGGAAATGTTTTGCGCGGAGCGGCAGGCATTCCTGACTGCCGGGGGAAGGGACCGGCTGCCTGAAGCAGTCTGCGGCAGGAAGCCGCATCAGGAAGCATGTAACTTTAGTCAGTGATCGAACGCTATACCAGACATTCCATGAAAGGAGGACCAAGATGAAGAACCTCAAAAAACTGACCCTGCTGCATTCCAACGACATGCACGGAGACTTTATGGAGGAAAATGTTGACAATAACCTGGTGGGCGGCGTTTCCATGCTGTCCGGCTATGTGAGCAAGGTCCGGCAGGAAGAGGAAAATGTCATCTATGCCATTGCCGGCGACATGTTCCGCGGCTCCATCATCGACTCGGAGTACCAGGGCATTTCCACCATCCAGATCATGAACATGCTGGCCCCGGATATCGTGACCCTGGGCAACCACGAGGTCGACTACGGCCTGGCCCACCTGCTGTTCCTGGAGAAGTGCGCGGAATTTCCTATTGTAAATGCCAACTTCCACATCAAAACCAACCACGCCCGTCTGTTCCAGCCCTGCAAGATCCTGGAGGTCGACGGCATGAAGATCCTGTTCATCGGCATTCTCACGGAGATCGCCCTGATGCAGTGCAAGACCGATGGCCTGGTGGGTACTTTCGTCACCCTGGAGGACGCGGCGGAGGAAGTGGGCAAGATCTGCAATACCTACAATGCCATCGACATTGATCTTACGGTGCTGCTGACCCATATCGGCTTCGAGGAGGACAAGAAGCTGGCGGCGATGCTGGATCCCGCCTGGGGCGTGGACGTGATCATCGGCGGCCATTCCCATACATTCCTCACGGAGCCCGCGGAGGTGAACGGCATCCCCATCGTGCAGGCCGGCATCGGCACGGACCAGATCGGCCGCTTCGACATCATGATCGATACGGACAACAACTGCATCGATTCTTACACCTGGAAGCCCATCCCCATCGACGCCAGCCACTGTCCGAGGGATCCTGCCATCGAAGAGGTGATTGCCAGCTACAAGTCCCGCACCGACGCGAAATACGGGCAGATCATCACCAAGTTCGTGCGTCAGCTGACCCATCCCACCCGGATCCGGGAAACGGAGCTGGGCGATCTGTTCAGCGACGTGCTGAAAGAGGCTCTGGGCGTTGACATTTTCCTGCTGGGTTCCGGCAGTATCCGCACGGAACAGCTGGGCCCGGTGGTGACCAAGGGCGACCTGAGAGAATGCTTCCCTTACGACGATACCGCCCACCTGGTCTATATGACAGGCGCCCAGGTGAAGCACGCCATGCAGAGGATGCTGAGGGACGATGCTCTGGCAGGGCTGCACACCGAGTTCTACCAGCTGTCCAAGGGCCTGGAGGTCGAATATGACCAGAATACCCGCAGCTTCCTGAAATTCGATTTCGAGGGGGCGCCCATCGAGGACGACCGGATCTATACCGTGGGCCTGCAGCATTTCCATTATACCAACCTGAAGGATTCCTTCGACCTCACGCTGGACGAGGTACGTGCCAACCGCAAGGACAGGATCATCGCTACTTCCTGCACCCAGATCATCGAGGAGTCCCTGCAGGCGGGCCAGCACCAGAATGCCAAGGGCTATGGCAGGCTGATCCTGCATCTGAAGGACGGAACGACGGCGGGGCTGCCGGGGTGAGACGCTATTTTTCTCACTGCCTGCACAGGCCCCCTCACGCAAACTCCACCGACCAGTACAGGCAGCCGCGCTCGTCCGTATAGGTCGCGACACAGACAAAGCTAAAGTACGGGCTGAGAATGTTGGCTGCGTGCGAAGGTGACGCCATCCACGCGTCACAGACAGAGGAGGCGCTGCGGTATCCCTTCGCGAGGTTCTCCCCGTAGGCAGTCCCCCTGCCCGCCGTGTACCAGGCACTCCCGTCGGGGCGGGTATGCGACCAGCAGACCGAAGCCTCCCGGGCTCGTACTGCAGCTGCCTCCGAAAGTCCCGGAAGAAGCGTGAGGCACTTAAGGCCCGCAGCCTGCCGCCGGTCATTCATGAGGGAAATGGCAGCGGCCTCCCTGCTGTCATCCGCACCGTCGGCGAGCCCTTCTCCGGGCCCATCCTCCGTGCGCTCCGCACCGAGCACCGACAGCGAGCCATCCTTACTCACAGTAGAGATCCCCGGACCCGAAGGCCCGGGGATCTTATTGTGTAAAGCATATTTGGCTAGCCTCGAGGAAAGATCCCCGACCAGCTCCACGAGCGGCGCAGTGAAATTAAGCGGCAGCAGCACCTTGCCATAGACAGCCTCCCGCGGAAGGCGGCGGTAATCCGCCTCCGCGTTGCTGTCCCCCTTGGTCACGATCCGCCCGTCAGAGGCTGTATCATGATAGCGGTGCAGCACCCAGTTTCCCCCGCCCGCGAATCGGCTTCTTTCAGCAGTTTCGGCCGTGCTTTCATCCGACTTCTCAGCGGCGGCGCCTCTGTCGGAGCCTTCAGCATCATCAAGCGCTGATACGGCCCCGCCGCTTCGAAACAGCAGGATGTCGCCCCTTCGCACATCGGCGGTCTTCTGCACGATCGCGAGGGCGTGGGTCCTAAGCGCCGGCTCCATGGACCCGCTCATCACGACCACAGGCTTCAGCCCTAAGAGACTTGCGGGCTCCCCGGTCCTCGCCTCCGAGATCCTTCCTGCGAGAGTGCCCGCAAGGAGCAGTAAGGAGAGCGCAAGCAGGAGAGTATTGATCACAGCCCGGACCGGCTTTGCCCGAAAGAGGCTCCGCGTCAGATACAGCGGCTCCATAAAGCGCCGGATCAGGGTGACATTTCCTTTCTTAGTGACATAGCTCAGCGCCTTCGTCACCGACAGCCCTGCGAGCACCCCGGCAGCCTTACGACTGCCGGAGCCCTTCATATGTGATTGATTTGTAGTTGATTTATTCATGTTGAAAAAAAACGTTTTGGCAACAGGGCCAACTATGCGGACAGAAAGCATGGTTTTGCGCGGCGGGACCCTCGGCCTTCAGAACTTCAGCCTTCGGGCCCCGGCAGATCACCCGATCACTCGCTGATCCCGGCCCACTCCAGTGCATCCGCGATCGCGGTAGACAGGCTCACGCCGGTGCTCTGCTCGGTAAAGCCCTCGACATCGAGAGAACCGCTCATCGCATGCACGCGCACAAAATCAGGCACGCGCACCTCATTGAACAGAGGAGTCGTAGTCCCGCCCGCCTCGAGCACCGTCGGATTATTGCGGTCAGTTCCGTACATGTAGAGGTAAATGCGGGAAGACCCGGGGTTGCTGTTCGCATTGGCATCAGCGATATGCACCCAGTCATTGTTGGGAGTGAAGCTCAGCGCGTCCAGGAGCTCGAAATCATCTTCGAGATTCAGCGAGCCCTCCGCCTTCGGCACAGTGACCTTCATAAACGCATAGGAATCATAGTCCACGCCGGACTTGAGCCGCGGGTCCTTCTGGACCGTCATGGTCGGCGCGAGATTGACCGCATTGGCCGGATCCCAGTTCGGCTCCACGATCTCGCCCTTCATAATATCGCGCTCGCCGGCGACGATGTTGAAGTTGTTGGCCTTCAGCAGGGTGTGGCCGTTAAAGTACGCATAGGCGCCCGCCGCGGCCACCACCAGGGACGCAACAAGGCTTGCAACAGTGATAATCTTACGTTTGTTCATGGAAAAACCTCCTATAAATAAAAACATTTAGTGTGTAACCTATAAAATACAAGAGAATGCAGAAAACAATTTATATGTAGTTCCCAGGCGTCGCAACAGGTGAAGTATCTCTGTCCCTGCCGCCTGAACTCCCTCCGGCACAGGGAATGAAATCCCCGGGTGTCGCTGCGTAATCTCCCGGCGTCGCGCATGCATCATCGTCGCCGCTCCCCCAGGATCCCGCAGGACTGACGACCACGTCGTTCCCATCTCCCGTCCCGGCGGGACTCACAACGAGGCACATGAGGCCGTCCGGCGAAAACGTATCCACCCGCATCAGCGAGACCGCGTTTTCACACGGCGCCGTGTGCCCGTTGAAGAAAGCAAAAGCCCGCGCCGGAAACAAAGGGAGAGAGAGGAAAGAAAAGAGGAGGATTATAAAAAGTGTTGGGTTTCGGATCTTCATGTAGTGTCCTTCCTTTCACCTATACATAGGATATAAAAACCGCTTTCAGGCCTCAAAAAAAGCGGGGCATTTCTGCCCCGCACTCATCCTTGTATCCGCCCCGCATCTGCCCCTTGAACACACAAGTGTTCAGCCATTAGTCTGAAATCGGGCAGACGGAAAAACCCGTTCGATTGAAAAAATCTGAAGAAAGCGGGTAAAAAGAATGAACTACCAGTATGGAACAGAAGCCAGACGTCTGCTGGACCTGGACGCAAACCAATGGACATTTACCGATCTCGACAGCTGCGGAAAGCTGCTGATGCTTCCGCAGGAGATCAGCAATGAAGAAAGGGGTGAACTGAAGAAAAAGCTCGTGATCGATCCCCGGATCGTTCAGGAAGTGCTCGGTATGACACAGCCGGACACAAAGGGCAGAAAAACCGGAGTGAATCATCGCGGGCAGGAAGAGGATGAATATGAAAGCGAATCGGATGGCCGCGCTATCCGAAATGATGAATACGAAGACAACGCAGTTGACGGCGCCGACTGGTGCGGTGAAGCCTATGATGACGAAGACGATGCCCTGGCATATGCCGGCAATGAGGCCGGCGAAGGCGAACTGTCTGATGCCGATGACACAGCATATCCTGACAGCGGCCTGAAGGACAGAGCAGCATCTGAAGACATCCTTAGCACGAGTATCCGGGAAGACGGGAAAAAGATATACACCGCCAGGGATCCGGAAACCAACACCGTGCTGTGCATCAACACCGCGGGAGCCTTCCTGCATAACAGGAAGTTCTACATGCCTCTGCAGCGGCAGGATCCGGACACGATCTGTGATTTCTCAGTACTTGCATGGGAATATCTGCAGACAAAGGCATTTGCGAGGAGACAGAACCGGGAACGGTTCTCCATGCAGAAGCTCCTGTTCACAGCAGCAAGGCCGAACGGCTGGATCGGGGCAAACCCTGTGTTTCGCAGCGCAGATACTCGTCATAAGAAGAATGTGGAGGAAGGGCATCTCAGCCATTACCTGATTGACAGCGGGCTCAGCATAGACCATGTCGATGGAAACGGACAGAGCGTGCTCGACCAGTATCCGGAATCAGTCTTCTCGGCAGCGGCGGATTTTACCGGCCGGATCGAAGCAGACGATGCGATCAGGCTGATCAAAAAGAGAATGCAGAAACGGAATATCCCTGTCGAAGAGGTTGAACTCTACATCGCAGTCTGTCTTCTCGAAGGACGCCCCCTGCACGCTCCCTCCGGGATCATCCGGGATTTCGTCAGGGACCGGATGAGAGCATACGGAAAATGCTGGGATGACACAAAAATACGTTTATGGTTCCACCGCTGCTATAAGGCTTTTACCAAGGCCGCCGCAAAAGAGTACAGATATTATAAATAAACGAAAATAAAAAAGAGGCGAAAGCACAGAGATTGCGCTTTCGTCTCTTCATTTTTGCTGTATTATCTGATGAATGTTGTCAGGGTCCTGTCATTTTTATCCGGAGCACCTATAACCACATGCTCTGCGGCAAATTCAAAAAGGATCAGGATCGTTTCATTGACAGACAGATTTAGCTCGGATGCGACACGCAGGATTTTTTCCTTCTGTGACGGGGTGGGATGAATCGTCATATGTTCGCTTCTCTTTTCGGCTTTACGGGCCGCTAAGATCAGCCGGTCGTCCGTTTTGGCAAATGTAATATCCGGGGACTTCTTTTCCGGCTGCTCATTGGTTTCATTCGTCTTTTTGACCGGGGTCACGATTTCCGGTTTGTTATTAATCTTACTGGCTGTCATATCAGCGGCCTCCTCTCTTGGATTTTCATAAACAATAAATTATAAGGTTCACGGTATCAAAGAATGGAACTTTCTTTTTACAGACTATTCAAATAAACATAGGCGACCATAATCATCGTACCATATGTCAATGACAACATACAGAAGATATAACATTGTTTTTGTATTTTTATTACACGATCTCGGCGGGACTTCGGGCGGGAATGGAAGCAGCTGTCGATACACCTTCCGGCCTGCTGATCTCTGAGACAGACAGTTCCGGCTCAGCTTCAGCTTCTTCAGAAACAGGAGAATCCGCCGTCACGTCTGACTTCGCTTCCGGCTGCACAGGGTCGAAATACACGCCCTCCGCACGCGCGTTGAGAGAGGACCAGGCCCGCGCATGCTTGTCTGCGTCCTTTGCCTGAAAATGATCCCACTGGATGAGATAGCCGCTGATGAGGATTTTATCCTCCATATCCTCCACAGAGGAAAAGTCTGACACCTCCATCGTCCGGAAAAGAGGAGGGGTCTCCTCGCCGGGCTTCAGTGCCCTGCGGAAGCGGTAGAGATACACGGAGACACTCCCTGCAGTACGTCCCGGTCTGGCCGAGACCAGCTGGAAGTCAGCAGTATTGATGTCTGCCGTGAGAGCATCAACAAAACTTTCCTTGTCTGCCGCCACCGGGATCTCGACCCGGATATAAGCCCGGGTGTCAATGTCCGAGGTGGAGCGGAGCCGGACCTCCTTTTGAAACGACTGCCGGGGGAGGAGATCCCTGGCATCCTCCGGATCGAAGACCTCGGAGATCTCACCGGAGACCCCTCCGGTGAACCCCTTTGTTACCACGTCTTCCCGGCAGTAGAGATAGAAGCTTACGATCGATGCGATCAGCATCGGGATCCAGCTGAGGAAGAGAATGAGCGGAATAAAGTGAAACTGTTTCATCTGATAACTCCTTTGGGTATGAACGATATAATTCCAGAAATTCCCCTGATCATGTTCCGTATCCGAGAAAAACGACTCATCAGGGAGCTTTGTGTCAGACTCTGCGGCTGCAGAGGCAGGATCCGTGTCGGTTGAAAGTAAGGTATTTCTGTCTTCAGACTCTGCAGTGGTGCCCCGATATGAGGATGAGGCCTGATATGCAGGCTTTTCAGGGGTACTGTGCTTTGCAAACAGCAGGAGCGAGAGCGTAAGCAGCAGGATGCTTAAGGTTCCCGCGATCGCGAAAATGCCGATGATACGGCGGAGTATATTTTGGTCCATAGTGTGAGTGCCTTTCCTATACTTGATGCTGTGGTCAGATTTAAAACTGATGAGCTAATACGGGTTGTTTCGCACTGCGTGCTCTCACAACCCTGCCGTCCATTCGTAATCCGCGGGGACCCTGCCCACGCTTCTTACTCATGTCCGGCGGGTTCAAAACCCTTGCTTACACTGATGAGCAAGCTCATCTTGTGAGCAGGGTTTTGAACCCTTAACTCATATACGCTTCCCAGTCCGTGCAGTCTTCAGGGGCGGGTGGAAGATCATGCAGCTTCTTATGGACGATCTGATCGATCAGCCAGGCGTCGAGATCGACATTGTGCTCGAGCCCGCGTTTTTCCGGAGCCGGAGGTGCCGGGATCACCTTCTTCTCTGAAATAACTCTCTTTGCCGGGCGGACTCCTGCGTGATCAGAGTAGAACCCTGTCAGCACCTTTGAGAAGATCTGGGGCTTCAGCAGAGAAGTGATGGCGATCGGCGGGAGTCCCTTGCGCCCTAAGAGATACTTGCTCTGCCCGACCCGGATGATGGCCTCCCGGACCCCGGCATAGCCATGCTCACTGATCCGTTCGCAAAACAGACGGTAGACGGGATCCCCCTTCTCAGGGACGGGAAGCTTGTACATGATACGCCCGTAAAGATCATTCCACAGGACAACAAGGGACAGGATCTCAGGGGCTCCGTCATAGCTCAGACGACTTTCAGACGGATCGTTTTCATTTTTTCTTTTGATTTCTTCTGTCATAACAGAAATGGCCTCCTCTACCATAGTGATACATTTATTGACTGACTGACAGACTGAATAACTAAATAAAGAGATAGAAAAAAAGATTATTAGTCTTTCTACTCTTATAGGGGATAAAACCTGGGCGTTCAGGCCCCGAAAATTAGAAAAAATACAAGAAAAAACAATGATACTGTTCAAAGACAAAAGCATCTGCATTCACGGGCAGTTCCGGATACAGATGCTTTCTTTTGACCGGCCGGCTTCTTATGACAGGTATGCGGCACACATGTTCCCTCCCATGCGATCAGTCATACAGCTAAATGAAATATCAGCTTACAACCGAAAAAACCTTCGATGACCCCGCTTCAGAACAGTAAAAAAGCACCGTTTCTTCCATGACAGAAGAAAACGACGCTCTCCGGTTCCGTCCCGCAACCCCCCTTCCTTGCGCTTATTTAAGTTCAGAGTATAATTGATAATAGTTGACACTCGGGTGGGAGAAATAACACTATTACGGAGGATCTGACAGACAAAGCTGAAATTCTGGATTTGAATTTACGAAAATCATTTGTGCAAAGGAGGAAAAATCTATGAGGAACTTGAAACGTGTTCTGGCATTATCAATGGTTGCTATGCTCACATTAACTTCATGCGGCAGTTCTTCCGGCAGTGAAACTACTGCAGCGGCTGCTTCTGCAGCTGCGACTGAAGCCGTTTCGGAGGCTGCATCGACTGCTGCGGAAACCATAGCGGAGACCAGTGCGCCCGCTGATGTTGAAGCTGCATCTGAGTCAGCTGCAGATAGCGGAAAAAAGGCGGTGGAAGTAGATAAAAAACTTCTGACTGTGGATATCACTATATCGCCGTCTATGGCAGAAGCTTTTGATCTTGATGACAGTGATCTTCGTGATGAGGGCTATTTTGATAAGATCGTTAAAAACGATGACGGAAGTTACACGATTACTACTACCAAAGCAAAACATCAGGAATTGATGAAAGAGATTGAGACTCAGATGGACGAAAGCTTTCAGCAAATTATTGATGATGAAAGCTGTACCTTTACCGAGATCAAGCCAAACAAGGATTATACGAGCTTTACGGTTAAGATGACAGGGGAAGAGCTGAATCTCACTGAAATGTTCTCTGTTATTGTTTTCTATACCTATGGCGGTATGTATAACGTGTTTAACGGTGGCAGAACGGATAATGTTCATGTTGATTTTGTCAGTGACAGTACCGGAGATGTTATTGAAAGTGTTGATTCCGGCGATCTGGAAGAGTACTTCAGCGGGCTTGCAGATTGGGCAAATTCAGAAGGAACAGGGAATACTGAAGAAAATACGGAGGATGATGCGTCAGATTCCAAGGCTGTTGAGTTGTCTATTGGGGAGCCCGGATTGTCGACGGGCAGTGGGA
>Ga0256404_1005211_pt1 | contig 23326 bp, 21 predicted proteins | sample RumenRJG_01DNA_FD_185990 | JGI IMG/M metagenome (GOLD analysis project Ga0256404, IMG submission 185990) | Bovine rumen microbial communities from Lethbridge, Alberta, Canada - RJG_01 | ecosystem: Host-associated > Mammals > Digestive system > Stomach > Rumen | place: Canada: Alberta | collected... | reverse complement strand
AGACCATGCGTCGCCACGCCTATGGTATTGCGGATGATGAATATCTGTTCCTGAAAATCATGGATTTAAGCCGTGCGTCGTATGTGCGAAATCCAAAATCCCACAAGGTTTTGCATTGAGCCAAAATCTTACTGGAGCAAAATCTAATGCTTCAAGAAAAGGTTCGTTCCTTGGAAAACAAGGTTTCAAATCTGGAACAAAATAATAATCCTACCATAAAGCGTTAAGAGAGGGGGCTGAATACCCCCTCTCTTAACGCTTTACTTTGTTTTATCTCCTTCGTTTTCTTTTGGCTCTTTTCCTATGCTGCGCACAATACGCGAACTCGTCTCCGTCTGATTCTTCCGCTGGATATTCCTCATACCAGTCCGATACCCGCGCACTGCCGGATTGGAACGCATGGCTGCCTTGCCAATCTGGGCCAGGGTGCCGACGGTAAGGCCGCCTGCTCCAGAGTGTCCGGCAGCTTTAGCTAGGGCCGCAGCACCGCGCACATTGCCAGCAGCGGCGGCTGCACCGCCTACCGCGCCGCGCATCGTCGAAGTCATGCTGCTGCCACCGAGCGATGGCTGACCGTTGAGCAAGCCGGAAGCCAGTTCCGAGATCTTCCGCACCAGGATATAGAGGATGAGCGCACAGAGCAGCACCTGGAAGATGATGCCATCTTTGCTTAGTTGACAGTATTTTTTTTGAGTGCTATACTGAGTCTAGGCAAAAGTAGACGCGACATCGTCGCACAGAAAAGGTCACGAGCTGTCACTCGTGACCTTTTCTATTCCCATATGGCAAGCAGGGCTTAACGCTTAGGCTCGTTACCGTTTACTTTCCATCGAGCCATTTGCAAAGATAGTGGCAAACTACCCCAGCCATGACGGAAAGCAAAAAAGTAGACACGACTTCCATCGCACGACCTCCTTCCTTTGCCAGTGTCGGAGGTGGCAACAAAGAAAGTATAGCATGCTTTTTGCAGATATGCTATACTGAAATAAGACGCAGCATATCCATTATGGATATTGACAAGGAGGACTCGCCATGGGGTTGTTTTCCAAGAAAAAGGAATCACATACGATTGAAGAAGCTTTAGTAAATAAAGATGAAAAATTTTCCTATACCACTCAGACAGGGTATACATATAAAGATTTCCCTTTTCTTATGCAGCAGCGGTTATATCAAAATATATCTGCTACCAGTTTTGATGATGCTTTTGAAATGTATGCCCCACATTTCATGGGAATAATTAATCGAATAGATAAAAATATGGAATTATTGATAAAACAAAACCAACTTCTACAATTAAAATGTGATGAATTAGAAAAGGAACTCAACGCTATAAAAGGCAATACCGTCCATTCGCGATAACGATTAAAGGCCACCTAGACTAGGTGGCCTTTAATCGTTACTTTTTACTGTTGTTAGAATTTATTCTTTCTTGCTGTTCGTTTTCGAATTCAGATATGCTCCTAGAAATCTGCGAACTCGTCTCCGTCTGATTCTTCCGTTGGATATTCCTCATACCAGTCCGATACCCGCGCACTGCCGGATTGGAGCGCATGGCTGCTTTGCCAATCTCGGATAAGGTGCCAATCGTTAATCCGCCTTTCCCACTGTACCCTGCCTTTTGTGCCAAAGCCGCAGCACCGCGCACATTGCCAGCAGCGGCGGCTGCACCGCCTACCGCACCGCGCATCGTCGAGGTCATGCTGCTGCCGCCGAGCGATGGCTGGCCGTTGAGCAAGCCGGAAGCCAGTTCCGAGATCTTCCGCACCAAGATATAGAGGATGAGCGCACAGAGCAACACCTGGAATATGATGCCGACCTGCTCCCAGGCATCCTTTGTTCCAGCCACCTTCTGTGCAAAGCCGTTCAGGAACGGTTCAATGATGGTCGTCATGAAAGCGATGGCCATGATCTTGATGGCCAGGTTGAACATCGCGCCAATGGCTTTATCGGAAAGGAAGCTGAACTTCGAGGTAATCATGAACGGCAGGAGCGGCATGACCAGCATGGCCATGGTGTAGAACTCCACCCGCGCCATGAACATCTCAATGGCGGTGAGGAAGAGCAACACGATCATCGTCAGCAGGGATACGCAGTTCACGACCAGGAGGCCCAGGCTGTTGAAATGCGCCTTGTCCCAGAAGACGGAGAAAATGCTGATGGCATTGTTGACGATGCTATCCGGCGAAACATCCGCTGTTGTACCGCCTGCCATGAGGCCCATGGTTTCGAAGCCCTGCGAGAGTGCGGTCATGAGGCCCATGCCTCCCACCCAGTTCTCCAGGAGGAAGATGATGAAACCAACTTTGATGGACAGTGAAAGCAGGTACTTGATTTTGTCGCCGGAGATCAGCTTGAACGAAAGCTCCCAGGACGCTTCGATGACGGTGAGGATGAGCAGGATACGAATGCAGATCGGCGTGATGACAGATGCGCCATGATTGATGACCTGCTGATAGGTGGACATGAAATCTCCCAGGACGCTGATTTTGCCGTCGTTGGAGCTCTTGAGATCCGGCACGAACGGTGTGACGGCTGCGCCAGAGCTGGAGACATCCGGCATGGTGAATACACTGAGCAGGAAGCTGCCGATATTGACAGCCAGGCCAGCTCCCAAGATCCAGTTCCACATGGTCTTCTTGCCGTCTTCTACGCCCCACATGACCATGCCCAGGGCGACGCAGGTCATGATGACTACGACGACTTTGGCAATCGCGACAAATGCTTTCGCGATAGTCTCAAAGTCTTTGTCAAAGGTTCCGCCAATGCCGGTACCCTGACTGACCAAGGATTCAGATGAGGCAGCGAGTGCCACGTCACTGTGAACCGCCAGGAAGGCGATGGCTAGGAGGCCCAGCACCCAATACGAAGATGTTCCTTTCATCGATGGTTCCCCTCTTCCCTTCTGTGTTCCGGCGGCACATCCACGGTGTCCAGGACAGAGCGGGCCGCTGCCATTTTCTGACTGCTGTCAAGCTGACGGAAGCACGGCGAGGCTTGCAAAGCCATCAGGCAGACATCATCCGACAGCTTCGCAGCACGCAGCTGTTTCGCCACCAGCAGGTCGGCCTGGTCGGGCAAGATGCCGGGATTCCCTCTGGCAATCTGGCGCAGCGAAGCGAAATAAAGCTCCTTCGGCACAGGCTTCGGTTCTCGCAGGACTTGCGCTAAAGGCTTTGCGTGCTGGACTTCCACCAACTGGAACAGGGGGTTCTTCGCCCGCTTCTCACGCAGCTCGCCGACAAGCTGCGTGGAGATTTTGACGACACGGTCTGCCGTTTCCCGCAGCGTCACCCAGTCCTGCTTGCGACAGTCGGTCTGCTGATTGAGAGCTTGCAGTTGTTTCTGGATCTGCTCCAGCTCCGGCGGCATCTTGACTTCACATTCCTTTGCCGCACGCGCAACGCCGACGGTCAGGATGGTAACGGTCTTGCTGAGGTTTTGGAATGCGTTGAACCGGTTCAGCGTTTCCTGCATGATGCGGATAGACTTCTCCCAATACTGGAAACTGTCTCCTTGCTCATGCTGGTCTTTCATCTGGCGAATTGCCGTCTGCATCTTCTGGTAGACGACATTATCTTCATCCAGCGGGTTGATGTCCAACATGGACATCGGGCGTTTCGGTTCGATCTCCTGATAGGCTTCCTTCAGAAGAGCCCTCAGGCGATTGTATACGGCCAGCGTCTTCTGATAATCCGTAACGGCATCTCCGGTCGATACAGGCGTCATAAATTCCAGGGAATTGTCTTTCAGGCAATTCTGGATGGTGTCCGCAGGGAGCTTCGCGCGATGCAGAAGCTTCACGACTTCCTTGTCCGCATCCCGCAGTTTCTGCGATGGATTGCGCTGTAAGACGGCCTTGAGATAGGAATGGTAGATGTCATGATTGCTGCTGTTGTAGGTCAGCTGATTGATAGGCTTGGCCTGCTGGATTTCCGGCAGCGTGAGAACTGGATTGATGGTAGACGCCACAGCGATGACGGCATGGGTGTAGCGATCTGAAGTGCCGATGTTGAGCGGCATGTACGTCAGGCAGCGGATGATCCGGAAGTAATCCATATCGGCTTTCCACATGGCTTTCGCCACATCCCTCTGACGGGAAAAGACCTCTTCTTCTTTCTCCAGATCCATGGGATGCTGCTTGACGACATCCGCCAGGAACGAATAGTAGAGATCGCAGTCACTGATATTCATGTCGAAGAGCGCGTCCTCTTTCGGAACGGCGTTCTCGATGGCGGCCATCGGCGAGTTAGGCAATTCCTCAAACTCCTTATCGCCGGGATAGGTGTGGCGGTAGGTTGTCATGAGCTGTGAATCTACCGCTGGTTCTGTTTCTTTTGCTTCTTCGGCCATTTCTTTCTCCCCTTTCGATGTCCATGATGGACATCTATCACCAGTTCTTGACCCATTCCGTCAGCTTCTGCCGCGATACTTCTTCCAGCTGCTCCACGGCGGCCTTCTCCAGATTGTCGGCATAGCCTTTCTGGGACTGTGTCGCGACCAGCTGGGCCAGCAGGCGGTTGCTGTTCTCCGTGGCTCGTACATTCGCTGCGCTCAGAGCCACGAGAGACTGCTGAACCTGCATGTCGCCTTCCGCATTGGCGGCAGCCTTGACGGCTTCATCGACGCTCTTGCTGATGGCGTCATCGGATTTCTGGATTCCCTGGGCTGCGGTTGCCGCATCCACGAAGCTGGCATCTAGTGCCTTGGCATTGTTCTGTGCCATCTCATGCATAATCGGCACTTCCCCTTGCTTGAAGATCTTCCCCAGGTCGCCCATCTGATTCTTGAGGATGTCCGCCGGAGTTGTCGTCTTATTGAGGATGCTCGGCGAGAGTCCCATTTCCTTCAGGATCTCTGCATTCTGCGAGGCGTTGGAGCTGGATGCCCAATCACGATCTTTTTGAGCCTCTCGGTCATACTCTCCCAGTTTTTCTTTTATTGCGTCCGGCAGATGATGCATATTGATTTTTTGGAGAATCAGCTGATCAAGATTGAGGTTCTGGATATTCAAAGTATGCGTGACCATTTCAATGGCCTTGGCGATATTCTCTGCATCGAATACCGCGACGGCAGCATGGCTCGGGCGCAGGACGGCAGGCATCACCAGGACGGATGCGCCCAGTCCCATCACGACGCCAGCTGCAATAACGGCTTTCTTTCGGCTGCTTATCATGGACAGCATAGGAATCCCCCTCCTTTTCAGTATCCATTTCTGTAATGCGCCAAGAGGCGGTTATAGGAGTCTGAAACATTCACGACATAAGCTTGTGTTTCGGCATATGGCGGACAGCCGCCATAGTTGTAGACCGCCTGCGGCCCGGCATTGTAGGCTGCCACGGCATCCGTCACGACATAATCTCCGTATCCCGCAAAATCATCCAGGCACGTTCGCAGGTAGGATGCACCACCAAGCACATTGCCCAGCGGATCGAAGGGATTCACACCGATGGCCGAGGCGGTATCCGGCATGAGCTGCATAAGGCCGATGGCTCCTGCCGAAGACGGGTTGTAAAATGTGCTGAAGCTGAAGTTGCTCTCATTTTCCATGATGGCAGTAATGAGCAGCGGATCGACCTGATATTGCGCGGAAGCATAGCAGATGGCATTCGTGATCCAATCCACCTGGTCGGCATTGCCGTTATAGCTTGCCACATCGTCTGCAATGACCGTGTAGATGTCTGCGGCTTCGCCCCTGCCTGCGGAAAACGACAGGCAGGAGAGGCCAAGTACAGCCAGGCACAGCAGCGATTTCCATATTCGTCTCATCTCATTCTCGTCCTCCATTCTTCATGAATCCGATACGACCGTAGTCTCGGTCGTGGTCGTAGTCGTCACTTCCTCTGTGACCTCTTCCAGAGTATCGGTATAAGACCTGACGCGGCTTGCCCCGCGTTCCTCTTCCTGCTGTTCTTCGTCATTTGCCTGCTGAAAGCGAGCATGATTGACCAGGAGGGTTCCGTAGTCACTCTGCTCACCCCGGCATGGCGATTCATTCTGCATGGCTTCGGCAATGTCTGGAGGAGGGAAGCCCTGAATCAGCATAGTCTCGGCAATCAATGCGTCCATCTGCGGATTGTACGGCAGATCGATGGCATCCTGTATCCGGCTGCGATGGTATGCATATTCTTCCTGTGCGGTATCTGCATGGAGCTTGCGCGGGACAGGATGATACTGATTCAGCTTGTCCTTCTCATCCATCAGCCGGTTCTTTGCGTTCGGCAGGACGTATTTCTGGTAATAACTGGCATCTCGTCCCGGCTCGATGGCAATAGGCGACAGCTCCTGCAAGGCTTCCCGGATTTCCCTGCCATTGAATTTCCCGTAAGCCAGCATGGCCTTGACGACATCCACGTCCATGCTGCTCTTGATGAAGTGACGTTTCTGGTACTGCTCATAGATGGCCCTCTCATAGAAGGATTTCGCATCTTCTTCCTGCGGTTTTGGCGCAGCATCGGGATGGTAGTTCTTGATCCGCATGAGCCGGTCATATACCTGATGCGTCCGTTCCAGAATCTCATCGGCAAAGGTTTCCGGCAGGCGATCATCCGGTGTTTCGGTTGCCAGGATGGCTTCGCGGATGGCCAGCGGCTCGTAGCCTTTCAACATCATCTGCAAGGCGGTACGGCCACAGTGGAACGCGGACAGGTTGTCCTGCGGGGCTACGCCCTGATAGGCCAGTCCGTGCTGTTTGTTGAACTCCTCGAAGATGGAATTCTGCTGCTCCACATTCTTATGATGGGACTCCAGGCGTTTCTCAGCAGCCTGGATGACATGCTCGGCATACTGTTCCTCTTCCGGCAGGCGGCTGCCGGAAAGGATAATGGCACGCGGTGAATCCGCCAAAGCCCCGGCCAGGGCCTCCTTGTCAAAATCCGGGTACCGGTTCAGGCAGGCTTCGGCCAGATCTTTATCGAGGTAGGCCGCAAAAAGATGCTGTTCCAGGCTAGGATTCAGAGCCAGACGCTCCCGCAGGATAGATGCCATGATCACCGCAGCGGAAACGCCTGCTGCGGCAAGAGCTGCATAAGTCAGTCCCTTCTGGATATCCGGCAGCTTCTCATGCAAAAGATTCTGTTCCTTCTTGAGCAGCTTCTTAGCCTTCTCGACCAACCACAAGGCATAGTTGGGACGCGTGGAGGCCGCTACCCCGCTCTGCTCATTGAGTGCCTGCATGATTTCATCGTCCATGTAGTGGTGGGACAAGAGTTCCCGCACGGCCAGGCAATCGTAGTAGGGACGGTCTGTATTCTGGATGCCCATCAGGTGGCCGCGCTCTTTCAGATTCTTGTCATACTGCTCGATCAGGTCTTTGTACTGCTCTTCGCAGGTCAGTACCGGCTCGTCTGCGGCTTCCTTTAGTTCTTCCCGATCTTCTTCTCCCGCCAGCAGTGCCTTGACGTACTCACTAGGATTCCGTCCCGGCTCCTTGGCTACAGGCGATGCGTGCAGCAGGACATCTTGCAGCAGCTCTTCCGGGAATTCCTGCTCCTTCATGTCCTTGACGATGCCAATGTCATCGTCGTAGTTCAAAAGCTTGGCCCCTGTGCGATCCATGTAGCGTTTAGCAAAGATGCGATACACGTCATATCCATTCCGGGCGTCATCCAGGGTATCCGGTGCACTCTGGATGTCTAGGTAAGCCTGCTTGACATGGCCGCACTTCTCCATGATGCTCTTGATATAGGCAGCATCGTAATCGGAGCGTGTTTCCAGGACATCGGCGATGGTCTGCTCAGAGTAGCCGTCTTTGACCATCATGGCAATGATGACTTCGCCTTCCCGGTAGTCCTGGTAAGCGTCGTCATGGTCGTCATATTTGTTGCCGTTATTCTGCCGATAAGCTGCATAAGCATTTCTGGCACGTTCGATTTCCTGGCCGGAACGTTTTTTACGTTCGTCGTTGACTCGGCTCAGTACCTTGTCTTCGTAGATCTTGACCAGTTCGGGGACTTTGATATCCCGTGCAAAGAGATTCTGGTCGGTATAAGCTTCTGTAACTTCCCGCATGGAATAGCCGTGTTCCAGCATGTCACAGATGACCTTAAGATCCTGCGGCAGATACAAGTTCTCAAATTCCTGGCAGTGCCGCCGTTTGACCTCGTCATAATCCATCCCCTGCTCTTCGGCTTCATCCCGCAGTTGCTGATAGAGCTGCTGCGCGTTCGAGCGGAGATCTTCGCTCATGATGATGCGCTGATAAGCGCGTGATGCCGGTTCCATCAACTATTCCTCCCTCTCCGTCTTCAAGCGGGATTTCTCTAAACGTTCCACGCGCTCTTCCAGGCGGTTTACGCGAATCGACGCATAAACCGCGAAGAGCAAGCTCATGCCGAGCATACACATCACAATCATGATAATTCTCCTTTCCATTCCGGCAGCACGAGATTATGTTCTGCCAGCCAGTGTTCATTGAACGCTTCCTGGCCAAATTCTGTCAGGATCTGATCGCACCGGTTCAAGCCGTTCTTATCGACTGCCACGTAAGCCAAAGTCAATGGGCAATATTCCAGGCCGAGATCATAGAGGCGCGAGCCTTCGGAAGATGTATAGTAATAATGCTTCCGTTTCTTAGCCTGTGACAGGATCTCCATCTGGCGTTCATTGAGCTTGAACTGCTCATAGACTTTCTTGCGCTTCGGCTCCAAGGCCAGTTCATCCGGCAGGAAGATATGCGTCTTGCAGGAACCAAGGATGATATCGAAGAGCGGAGAATTCACGACATCGTCCAGGGACTGCGTAGCAAAGATGACGCTGGCGTTAAATTTACGCAAGGTACGTAACCAGTCCTCAATCTTGCTTGCAAAGAGCGGATTCTTGAAGAACATCCAGCACTCATCCAAGACAATCAAGGTAGGGCCATCCTTTGTGATGTCATGGCCGTCATAGCCTTTGAGCAGGTTCTCGATGCGATGGAAGATGAACATTAACGTCGGGCCTATGATGCTTTTCTGGTTGATGATCTTGCCCATCTCGAACGTCTGCCAGGACGACAGCTTGAGCGTATCTTCGTCTGAGTCGAAGATATTGCCGTACTCACCGGCATTGCCATTCTGGTCGTTCTTGGCAAGTGGATAGAACGCTGTCTTCAGCTCTTCATCCTGCAAGTAATCAATGAAGTTCGTGATGGTGCGGAATGCCAGCGGAGAATCCGCCAGTATACCGAGCGAATCGCGGATTAGGCTCTTGATGCGTGGCGTGATCTCGACGTTCTCTTCACGCAGGAAGTCGCAAAGCCATTCCTGCGCCCATTGCCGTTCATGGATGTTGTCGACCTGCGCCAGGGGTTGGAAAGAAAGGGCATCCTCCCCTTCTTCGCCTAGATCATAGAATTTGCCGCCGACACCATACGTCAGGACTTTAGAGCTTTTGCCGTTATCGAAGATGATGATGCGGGCATTCTTGTACTTGCGAAACGCGGCTTCGATGCAGTTCAGGTGAACAGATTTACCAGCACCCGTATCGCCGACCAGCATGGTATGACCGATGGGGCCGACATGCAGGTTTAAGCGGAATGGCGTATTGCCAGAGGTCTGCGTGTAGAGGAGCGGCGGGCCGTCCAGATGCTTGTTCCATGCGGGGCCTGCCCAGATATCGGAAAGCGGCATCAGATGCACGAAATTTCCGGTGGAGACAAGCTCCCGGCGGATGTTATGCCCCACCATGCCGGGGAGGCTACCCATCCAGCCGTCCAGGGCGTTGACGTTCTCGATCTGAGCCTTGAAGCCACGATCGATGAAAACCTGACGGACGACGCGTGCCTTATCCTCTACGGCTTCGAGATCTTCGTCCATCACGATGACAGCGGTCGTGTAATACACGTAGCCGAAGGAATCCGATTCCACCGCCATCTGTGCGGACTCGATTTCATCGAGCAGGCTGACGACATGCTTATCGTTGTAGCGATCCGTATCCGGCTCCCGGGAGTGTATGATGTAGCTCCAGATTTTCTGTAGCTTGGCCCTCCATTTGCGCCGGATTTTCTCTAGTTCTTTCAGGTTGTCGGCCTTGGAAAGGCAGTAGCAGCGCGTCGACCAGCGATAGGGAAAATCCAACTGGTTCAAGACATCGAAATAGCCGAAATCTGTTGTCTTACTGTACTTGATCGGCGAGATGACGCGGATGTGCGTCTTATTGAGCTTCGGCTCCAAGCCGCCGTAGAGCGGCGTGTCGTATAAGTATTTATCCAGCAGCATCGGATGTTTAGGGATATGCAACGGTCTCGGGCGATCCGATACGGTTGAGTGCAGGTAGGTCAGTGTCTCGTCTGCGGTCAGCAGCTGGATTGGGATGCGCTGGCCGGTGAAGGTATCATAGAATTTCTTGACCTGCTCCATGAAAGACTGGATCGTATCCTCGCCGTGTATCTCTTTGTGTTCCCGGCCCTCTACCAGGAGTTCCTTCATCTTCTCGCGGCTGTCCGGAGGTGCCATCCAGTAGAGCGTGGCGTAGAATTTCGACTCGAAATGACTGCCACTGCTGAAGAGCTCTTTGCGTTCCTGGTCCATCGCCCAGGTCAACGGATCCGGGAAGTGATTCTTCGTCGGATATTCAGTGGACGGGATACGTTGTGCTTCAAAATACAAGCACCAGTCTGTCGGGATGGCAGCCAGGGCCAAATGGAGCTGCAAGGTGATGGAGGCAAGTTCTTGCTGTATGGCAGAATCAAGATCCGGCCCATGGTAGGAAAACGTGACTTGCATCGAGCCGTCTTTATTCAAAACGATGTAAGCCGGATCATTGGTTGTCGGCATTTCTGCTCGAATGATGCGTCCCCAGATCATGGCATCGCGCAGTGGCTTTTCATTGCGCCGGAACCAGCTTGTCCGATACATCAGCATCGTCTCCTTTCTTGTATCCATGTGCCAGCAGTTCATCTAGACTATCGAATCCTAGGATTGGCGGCACGATATTCGAACGGAACATCCCCGGCAGGCTTCCCCACCAGACGTTCTTCTGGTGATAGTTCTCGATGAGATACGGCAGCTCCATGGAATCCAGCAGAGCTGTCAAGCGGTCGCGTTCAGTCGGATACTGCTCTTCGGCGAACGGGAAAAAGAATGCGTCCATATGATAACCATTGAGTGTCTTCAAAATATCCTGATTGATGAGCTGCCGGAGAGAACCTCGCCCCGGGCACCAGTTGGCCGTATACCAAAGCTCTTCCTTCTTTGCTCGCTTCGGGCTGAAGAGCAGCAGGCGTCGAACATGACGGTAGTCCTGTGCTTCGAAGACGTCACGGATCTTCTCCAGCTGTGCGTCTTCGCAGGATGCTGTCAACGAGAGGACGCAAAGCTTCTTCCCATCGATACGCAGATGACTGTGCGTGAAGTCCAGGTCAATATCCTGTGAGAGCAAGGCATCCAAATAGAGCGGTACTTCTGGCATCTCGACATGCCGGTCACCGATAGAGAGGGAGAATTCCAAGAAGTCCAGGATCTCCTGGTATTCCAGTAAGCGGCATGTTGTCACTTGTTCCAAAGCATGACGCGTATCTTGCAGCAAGCGCAGGAAGGTTTCCTTTGTCTCCTCCCATTCCATGCTCTTCTTGAGGATCCCGTTTATGATATGCCCTCGGTTGAAGAATGGATTCCAGGCTACCACCAGGTAATGCCTGTCTTGATGGTGCTGGTGCTGATGCTCCAGCCAGAAACACCAGCCATTTTTTAGCTCAGGCAGGACAACCGGCTGTCCTGCTACCGGCTGATATGGTTCATAGGCCAGAACGCCGAAGAAACTGTCATCTTTGCTACGCATGATGCTGGGATGCACCAGCCCTCCCCAGGAAAGCCAGTCCGCTACGCACGTCGGATCCATCTCATATTCTTTCCATGTCAAATTCGTCACTTCTTCCTTGCAGATTCCTTCTTCTGTGATTCTGTGAAAAAAGCGAGATCTTCGCAGAAGAAATCTCGCTTTTCAGAGTCAGGTAGAATAATAGTCGTTTTTTGTCTTGTAGATGAGATAGCAGTCAAAAGACTGTGCATCATCTTCCGCTAAATACACACTCAGGAAATAGAGCGGCCCCGTAATCGCTACGATGTAGTAGAACTGGAACATCGCAACGAACAGAAGCGTGACAATCGCCAGAACAACCAGTACGCTGGTCGGCGCACCGGCAAACAAGATGTGTTCAGTCAAAGACTGATAAAGCGGCAGATGCGTCATCGAGTAACCATCATTGCTTTCTTCCATAGGAGATTCCTGTCAGAACGTGAGGCTGGATGCCGTGATGCCGAGCGACTGGCAGAGCGTATCTACCTGCGTCATCGCAGCACCGCAGCCAACGCCGATTGCGGAATCCTTGGTGATGGACTGGCTGCCACCCATGCGGTAGTTCGCCAGGCCGATGACCAGGGAACCAACCGTGATGGTTCCGGCGAATGGGCCGGAAACGAATTTGACCAGCGTCTCCATCGGCTTCTGAAGCGGCGTGATCTCGATGCTCGATGCATCGCTGGCCATGCCGACCGCAGGAACCAGAAGCATGATGGCCGTGCAAGTCAGTATATCCTGATGATCTGTCAGGAACTTCTTGATGTCTGCTTTCGTGATTTTGATCTTCTTCATAAAAATCATCCTTTCGCATGAATCCGTATAAGCCGCAAGGCTCATTGCTTTTTGACACTCTTTATTGTACGGGATGCGTTACCCATGGAAACACCGTTTTATTTCACGCAAGACATATTGCTTGATGTCCATGATGGACATCAGGCGATATGCTCGATCTGGTACTCCTGTGTCACTTTGTCATATCCCTTGACGTGGATGATCTCATCGATACGGCGTTTGATGCCTTCTTTCTTGATGTAGATGATCATGTCCACCGAGCGGCCAATCATGGCAGGCTGCGGGTTGACGGATACTTCGGCAATCATCTGTTCCAGACGATACAGCGTTTCTTCGGCGGAGTCGCTGTGAACGGTTGCGCAGCCGCCATCATGTCCGGTATTCCAGGCTTTCAGGAGTGACAGAGCTTCCTTGCCGCGAACCTCGCCTACAACGATACGACGCGGCGATTTGCGCAGCGTGATGCGCAGGAGCGTATCCATGTCAATCATAGGCCGCTGTGTCTTGAGGTTCACGTGATTGGGAGCCGTGCATTGAAGCTCTCCGGTATCCTCGATGATGACGATGCGGTCGCCAGTCTTCGACACTTCGGCCAGCACGGCATTCAAAAGAGTCGTCTTGCCGCTGCTCGTACCACCGGCAGCGATAATGTTCCAGTGATCCTTCACGGCCTGGATGATGACATCCCGCTGATGCTTGCTCATCGTGCCCTGCCGGACGTAATCATTGAGGCCGAACACGCGTGAGGAATGCTTCCGGATATTGAAGCTCGGATAGTCCACGATGGACGGGAGTTCTCCTTGAAAACGTGCCTTCCCAAAGAGATACGACTCCTTGATCTCTGCTTCCAGGTATGGCTTGTTATCAATGTCGATGGTCGTACCGGAAAGAGCAGCAACACCGTAGATGATGCGCTTGGCTTGTGGAGGCGGAATGATGATTCCGGTATCCTCCCATCCATGGTCTGCGGTATCAATCCACAGTCGCTGATCGGTATTCAGGGCAACCTCGTTGATATTGTCATCGTGCATGTAGCCAACGATTTCCCGGCCCATGGAATTAGCCAGGGCATCCAGTGTACGGTTATGCTCCTTCTTCTCCTGCTCCATTCTGGTCATCCCTCTCTTTCTGTTCTGCCGCAGGATGTCCATCATGGACATCCTGTTTTTTCTTCCTGCCACTCAGCCAGGCCAACACAGTAGGATTATCTGGCTCATCACTGGTATCCGGCTTGCTGGATTCTGTGCTGTCCTTGCGCTTTTCTTCCGGATGTCCATCATGGACATCCGCAAGCTGCTGCGCCGTTGCTACTTGCTGCGCTTCCGTATGAGCTTGCCTCGGCTCTTCATGGTGAGTGTCGGCAGTGCTTCGACGGTCTTCCCCGCTCCGATCTTCTCCACTGGTTTCAGTTGCCGGGTTTTCGACAGGCTGTGGCACGTCAGAGGCTTTCGCAGGTTCTGCATGGTTTACTGCCTCCTTCTCCACCTCATGCGTTTCTCGATCCGATGCAGGAACCACGGGCTGCGCAGCCGCTTGAGGTGCCACAGGAGATGCGGGAGGATTCTCTTTTTCTTCAGCAGCTTTCCTTGCTTTTGTGACAGCTGCTTGTTTTTCCAGTACATCGGCCACTTCCGGCGCATGTACGCGGAACAATTCTTCATATGTTTTCACTTCCGTACAAACATCACTAAACTGCGGATTGGGGATTCCCCCTTTATTGCCATGCTGCGGATCATAGACTCGCTTCTTGAAGAACGGGACATTAAACCACTGGATTTTCTTGGCCAGAATGGGCTTTGCTCCCTGTACCATAATCAGTTCCTTCTTCTTGCTCATGCGCATGATCTCGTCCGGGTTCATCAGCTTGCGGCTGATCTTTGATTCTGAAGTGGACTTATCAGCCAGCCCTTTGCCGGACTGATTGTGTTCCCGGATGGTCTTGTCACCCATAATCTCTGAGAGTTCCTTGGCCTGCTGAATGTTCGAGGGTGTCATGTAGATCTGGATCTGACTGTTGTCAAGGATGGAATTGTCCTTCGTGTAGATCTGGTTGATCTGCGTGATACTCTGAACGACTGTGCAGATTTTGACACCATAACCGGCGCAGATAGCCAGCGTATTCTCGATAGTCTCCATCTTCTTGAGCTGCGGAAATTCGTCGAGCATCAAGAGCAGCCTCTGCTTTTTCTCTGCCGGGACATCGAATTTCATATCCCGGACGGTCTTGGCGAGCATGGTATTGACAAAGAGGCGCGTCAGCGGACGCAGTTTCTCTACGTCATTTGGCTGCAAGACCAGGTACAGGGATACCGCCTGCTGGGGGTTCAGCAGATCCTTGAAGCAAAAATCCGATACGGCGGTATTGCGCTTGATGAGCGGATCCTGGTAAAGGCTCAGAGCTGTCTTGGCGGAGCCGATGATGGATTCTCGCGTCTCTTTGGCGTTATTGACGATATTGGCAGCACATTCGGCCACTTTAGGATGGACGAGCAGCTGATAGAAGACATGCTGCTTATCCATCGCCAAAACGCCGTCAATCTCGGCTTTGTTACTGCACATCATGATGTCCGGAGCCTTCCAGTCCACCATATCTTTGTGTCGGACGATAGCTTGGCGCAGATTCTCGAACGCGATGCGGGCTTTTTTCTCCGGGTTGCTTTCCTGGATGTCCAGGATGGCAGCAGCTTCCTGCTTGGAAAGTCTCAGAGCTTCGACAAATGGCTTCAGATCCGGTACATACGGGCCGTAGATTTCTTTCAGCGGGTTCTTACGGCAGAGTGGCTGGCCTTTGTCGTCTTTCATGGGGATGGGATTGCCGTCTTTATCCTTCTTGTAGACCGGCTTGCCTTCAGCATCCGTCATCGGATGTCCCTTCTCATCCACATCCTGCTCGTAATAAGGTTCCTCCAGGAATTCCTCCGGCGAGATGTGCGGATAGATCTTCATGGAGCTGTAAAGGTGATCGGTATCCATCGTCGGGGACGAAATGAAGCTCATGGCATCCGTTGGGCAGGGCAGCTCGCGCTTCTCCTGGCAATTCTTATATAAAAGATGCAGCACCACACCGTTGAGCAAGGTGATTGCCGAGTTGTCCCAGAACGGATCTTTATTGCTGCCTTCGCCCGTCTTAACCATCGTTTCATTAATGGTCTTGACATCTGACATCTCTTCAAAGCTCTGGAAGTTGATCTCTGCATATGGATTCCAGCTGGCACTGGAACCGTCCTTGCAGAGCGGTTCAAACTTCATGACCTTCTGACCTAAGACATTTTTGCGGTATCCCGCCGTTGCCGTCCAAAGTTCGGCTTTCGGATCGAAGAAGAACATGGAGTGCTGCCAGATGATGCCAGTCGGGATGATGATGCCGATACCTTTACCGGTTCGGGTCGGAGCTGCCAGGAACACATGCGCCGGGCCATCATCCAGCAGCAGCGTGTTGTCAAAAGGGTTGCTGCCGATCACAACGCCGCTCTCCTTTGGAGTTAGGCCCATGGCCTTGATGTCCTTTGCTTTGGCAAATTCTGCTGTGCCATGCGATGACAGTACTTCATATTTCTTGTTGATGAAATAGCAGATTGCCAGGCCAAGGAAGAGAAGGCCCCAGAGCCAGAAGGTATGGCTGCGCAGAACATGCGGGATTACCTGCACCAGGATGGGATCATTGTTCCAAGAAAGATGCGCCAACGGCTGATAGATACGGATATGGCCTAGCTGTAGGTAGAGTCCCGGCAGCAGGTCATTGTAATCACAGTCAGCAGCAATCATCTGCGTGATGATCCATTGGCCCAGCACATAGCAGATGACCATTGTTGCGGCGCAGTATTTCAGGATGAATCCTTTATCATAGAAATCGTCTTGCAAAATCCTTCCTTCTTTCAATTCGAGAATGCAATCGGCTGCGTGACATAGATATTGAATTCATAGCCAGGATCTACCGTGATGGTTGGTTTGACATCATTATTCGAGGTCAGGTTGTTGAACGTGTCCTGTCCCAGCGTCACGCGGTCTACGGAAATCGTGCTGAGTGCGGTAAATGCGGCATTGAGAAGGCCGTTGCCGATTTTCTGTACAGAATGGCGATGGATGTTGCCCTGGATACCGTTATATCCTTGGCCATCCACAGCTACCATGCTGCTGCCAATGGAGTAAGAGCCGCCATCCGGCAAGACAATCGTTGAGAAAGTCACATTGACACGCCCCGATTCGTTTGCGCCGGATTCATAGCTGCCAATGATGCGGCTCCCGGCAGGTATCAATAGATTGCTGCCGGTAGCTGTGTCGTAGACATCGGATTCGACTTGTGCTGTGACCTGACCGGCAGTATCGGTATTGATGCCAGAATACAGCATGACAGGGATCACCGTGCCAGCCTGCAAAACATCGCTGCTGGGTGCAGAGTAAGAGAAGCCTCCATTATCCGAACCGGAAGAAGACGATGCACTGGCAATATCTGTGCTGCTGTCTGATGCAGCAGTAGTGTCGCCAAGAGCAAAAGCAATGGCAGACTTGAACCGGTCGACCAGACTCTTTTCTTCCTGACTGCTTGCATTATCCCCGCCACCACCTGCGCTAGAAGATGTTGACCGGACAGCCTGCACTGGAGCTGGCATCGAAGATGCATACGACGGTGCCACTGCGGACGGCAAGACATACGGAGCGGAATAGGAAGCGGGTACGGATGCCGACCGGATAGCCGGAACCGTAGCAGGTGTGCTGCGTGAAGCCGAAGAATCTGCGGATGCAGCAGGCTGCTGTGTGCCGGGCGCAACCTTTTGCGCAGTAACGCCTGGATTCTTGCCTTTCGCATTCTGTTCTGCCTGCGCCAGTTTCATAACGTTCGGATTCTTATAATCCAGCTGCCCATCTTGCTGTTGTGGATTCTTGGACGCCTGTTCCTGTTGTGTCGTCTGTTGTGGGGATTTACTGGAAGCTCCTTCCTCATGCCCCATGGCCTTATACAGGAATGCCACGATAACAATTACAACGACGAAGATCAGAGCCAGGTTGACCAGCTTCTTGTTGATGCCCAGCGTCTTGTCCCGCTCTCCATCCGTCATGCGGACTTTGCTGAGATTCTTATTCTCCTCCAGGATGGCCTGGTCTTCTGCCGCATCGGCAGCCGCATCCGCCACCGGATCATCATCAACATCCACGGTTCCCTTTTTGTCATACTTCTTGCGCCGGACAAGATTCTGTATATCCTCCCAGAATTTCAATCTCATCACCCGCCTTACTTATGTTTGATGGTAAGAGTATCGTCCCCATCTTTGATCTGTGCCATGTCGAAGACTTTTTCGACAATGTAGTAGTTATCCTTGATTGTGTAGTTCACGAGCTGCATCTCTTTATGTCCACGCTCCCGGATGAAGATAGGCAGCTGCTTCTTTGCGGCTTTTTTGAACTTGATATAAGTCTGCGTACCGTCTGAGAACACCATGGACGGTTTGTTGCCACTTCCCGACACCTCATAGTTGAAGTCCATGTCTTCTACATTCGTGACGTTGACCTTGCCCATCGTAATGCGTTCATTCTTCTGCTCTTCAATCAGATTGGCATTTCGCGTCTCCGCATCGTAAGTCCAAGACACAATCGGATTGTACCAGTCCGAGGTATTCAGAATCAGCTGATAGCTTCGCTTATCCGTAGTGACAATCAAGTTTGTCGTCGATGTCTCCACCACCGGCTTGATCAAGAGGTGCGGAGTGCCGTCGACGGTCGTATTGCTCACGGCCCAGCCTGCTGTATCGCCGCCGCCAACATATTTGATGGTTTCACCTTTCTTGAAGACCAGGTCAGTCAGATAGCCGCGGCGGCAATAGATCTTGTAAAGCTGATTTGGTGCGTAGCGAAACAACATGGTGCTGTTTCCCTGGCTGTTGATGGCATCCTGCGTGTAGCTGACAGAAGATGCGCTGCCGCCTGGATTCACCAGGTAACGGCTGCTGGATGCCGATCCGTGATACCCCTGCGCATAATCATCCGGCGCTGCATTCATAGCCGCATTGGCCTTTTGCAGCTTGTCCAGGGCTTTCAAGATGGATGCCTGCGCGTCCGACAGGGCCGTGACATCACTGCGCAGGTCATTGATCTGCGCAGCCAGGGATTCCACGGCACCCTGTGCGTCATACGCAGGCCGATTGTCTTTCAGATGATCCAGCTTGCTTTCCAAGTCACTGAGGCGATTCGCCAGCTCCTGATCGCGCTGACTGGCTTTCTGCTGATTGAGCTGCTGCAATTTCTGCTGCTGTGCCTGGATTTCAGCATCAAGATCGTTTGATGTCGGAGCAGCCATGACACTGCCGCCAAACAAGGAGACTGTCATCAGCCCGATGCATACTGCCTGCCGCATAGATTTCTTTACCATCATGTTATTCGTCCTTTCTCTCAGGATGTCCATCATGGACATCGCCATCATCACTTATTAGCTGCAGTTCCCGGCTGCGTACTATTCGCTGCTGCTTTCTTTCCAGCTGCATTGACTGCCGACGCATCCTGTACAAAGTCAAAGCCTGTAATATAGAGGCCGAGCGGATTGATCAGCATGTCTTCCTGCTTGACGGGTAGCTTGGTATAAGAGAACGTGCCACTCATCGGGATATCCTGATACTCTGCCGAGTTGATCTTCACGACCTCTTCCGTCCAGCGAACAAGATAGGAGCTGTCTGACTCCGGCACCTTCTGGACGGAAAGATTCTTGACCGATACCGTATACTTGCCCAGCTTCTTGTTCTGGTCATCCTTCATCGTCGATGCATATTTCTGTGCTGCCGTCATGGTTAGGAAATGGCCTGCCTTGGTCTGCATATTGCTGTATGCAACGGGGTCATAGCCAATACTGCGTGCATTCTTGACAAACTCCGCGATGAAGTATTTGATTTCAGCTTCCTGCGGCGTGTAGTCGGAGTTCGTGAAGGCTCCTGCCTTCTGTACTTCGCCCGTCGACTTATCGACGGTCACGACATAAGGAATAACTTGTGATTTTGCTGATTGAAAAACAAGGCCGCCTGCCAAGATGATGCATACGATGATAAGGCCTATGGCTATTCTGCGCCAATTGTACGCCTGTACGACAGCACTTCCCGTGCGGCGATCCCAAGTCTCCTCCGCACGGTCTGCGGGAGTGGCCGGATTCCTGGTGCGCTGCTGGTTGTACTTCTCGCGCTGATGAAAAAGATTGGAAAGTGACATCACGAAACCTCCTGACGATGATAATACTTTTGATATAGGACAAAGCCCAATGACAGCAGCAGTGCGCAGCCTAATGTCATCAGGAAGAATCCCCCTCCTAAAAAGGCGGCGAAGCCTGGCAGGACGAAAACGTCGCCCATGCCGATGCAGATGATGGGCTGTCTCTTTTTCTTTGCCAGCCAATAGATGGCCTCAAAGATTCCCAATGCCAGCAGCATGACGGTTAGAATAATCATCTTCTGCTCGCCGCTCAAGAGAATCATACAAGCATCGAGGGCGTTATCAAATCTCCAGAGCGGAGCAGCATCATCATCCAAAAGTGTCACGATGATTACGAGTATCATCAGACCACCGGCAAAGCACGGCAGGAACGGCACTCTGCCACGCGGAAGGCTGTCTGCTGTATTGTTGACTTCTGACGGGAAGTGTGACGATTTCTGACGGGAATGCCATTGACGACAAGCCTGTATTCCCATCTCCCACAGGCTCGAAGCAACATACAGCATCCGGAACAAAATCAGATAGATAAGGAATGAGAACAGGTAAACCGGAGCAGTTTGCTGGCTGCACAGGAACAGTCCGGCTACCAGCAGGGCAATGCAGCGAATATCGATGGTTCCGTGTTCGGCATCTTCTAAGACCATCTTCCAGAACAAAACGAAGACTGCCGTCAGGAAGAAGAAGCCGAACCGAAGCTCTGCGTTCAGAAAATTTGCCAGTGGAATGGCCAGGAGAACCGAAACCGCTGCATACCCAACCTTATTTTTTAGATAGCGGGCTAAGGTAGTATTCACCATTTGGCATTGTCACCCCCAATGTATACGTCATATTTCCATCTGCGTCTGTTTGCGTGGCATACGTGAATTCGGACAGGTCGATTACTTCTGAGAAGTACCCCTGCTCATCCCGAACGGTTCCCAGATCACTCAAGTTCTTCGGGAAGACCGGCCCTGTGGTGTAGAACATGTATGAGTTCCCATCCTTCTGCGTCCGGATCTCTACATCTTCCGGATTCACCTGTCGGTGTGCTTTGGCGTACATCAGCAAGGCACTGTCCAGCGCATCACATTCGCGAACCAGCACATCTGCCCGGTAATTGTCAATGACCCTGATCCCAACGTACATAGACCCGGCAAAAGCCAGCACGAAGAACAGGATGGCCAGCATCACAGATGGAAACAGGAACCCTGCTTGCTTTACCAGTTGTTTCAAAAACGCTCCCTCCTCTTGCAAAAGTAACTCTTCCTATAGGCTACAGGAAAACTTAGCCGCTCAAATGCCTATTTTTTTCATTGCTATAATAAAATTGCCAATGTCCATAATGGACACCGGCAATCAGCTCTCAAGGAGGAAACATTATGAAACTGAAGGACTACATCTTATACTGGTACAAGACCTACCGGCAGCCTGGTCAGGCCAGGACAACGCAGATCACAACCATGAGCTGCATCCGGAACCATCTATTGACTGCACCATTATCAGAAAAGGAACTTGCAGAGATTCACCTGCGGGATATCCAGACCTTTTTGATGGAAGAATATCTTCATGGGAAAAAGACGAAGCTCAAATATGTCGATCAGACAGGCAACCCCTTGTCTGCTTATACCATGACCAAGCTACGCCAGATTTTGATTGCAGTATTCCGGCAAGCAGAGAAAGAGGGACTGATAGCACGCAACATCGCGCTAGATACATCCCCCATTCCGATTCGCCAGCAAAAGGAAAGCCCTGTCTTCACACCGGATGCACAGCGCAAATTCCTGCAAGCCACGAAATCCCACCGATTCTATGCCGCCTACGTCCTGGCCTTCTATCTTGGCTGCCGCCGCAGTGAGTTGCTGGGGCTGTCCTGGGACAGTATCAACTTCAAACGCAACTTCCTCACCATCCGGCAAGTCGTCGTCCTGGAAGATGGCATCCCCGTTGTTCGGCCACGAACCAAGACACGAAATTCTCTCCGCACGATTCCCTTTCCTAAAGAAATTCGTCTACTGCTACAAGAACATCGCCAACGACAAAAGAAAGAGCAACAGCAGCCCGGCTACCATAACGAGTACAATCTTGTATTTGCCAATAAAGATGGCACACCACACAACCCCGCCTATTTCAGCCGCAACTTCAAAGCAACCATCAAACGCCTCCCCTTCCTATCCAATGCCTTGCACCTGCACTCCACGCGCCACTCCTGGGCCACGAACATGATCCAATGCGGTATCAGCATCACCGACGTACAAGCATTAGGAGGCTGGTCGCGAGCCGATACCTTGCTGAACATCTATGCGCACAGTGTCAAAGAGAGTCAAAGAAAAGCCATGAAGAAACTCTACCGGGAGCTGCAATGACCGCCATCATCCTCGCAGAGTAGCAATTTATCACAAGGTCTGGAAGAATTAGAATCTAATACGTTGACTTTTACCCCCGAAGTTAAATATTCTGATTTTCAAGATTGGAGTGGTAAAGTTGCCTATCATTATTTTATCGAGACAACTGGCGTAATAAATGTCACGTATAATCAAGGTTATAATATTATTTTTGATGGCAAAAAAGGAAAAATAAATTTGGGAAATCAATCGATCTCAAATAAAGAAAGTATATTAACAGGTGGCTATGCGTCTGGAAAACAAATTAACAAAGATGACAGTGTCACTGTACAAGCTGCAAATTACATAAAAAACAACTTGGATAAATTTAAACAACTAGCGATTCAGCAAATTCCAGAAGCAGTAAATGCAACAAATATTGTTGTAAAAACACCTGTCCACCAATCAATAATGAATCCTTAACGTTCTACAATGCCACTTATATCAACAGTACTCGAATTATCTGGGGGAGGTATGATAACGCCAGAGTAATACACTTTTGCCATATTGTGTTCTGGCATATATGTATTTCTTAAATACGCTTCAATGTAGGCTTTCGAACGCCATTTATTATCATACTCAAAATACTGATCGCCAATTTGTACTATACCACTAGAACCTCCTAAACCATTGCCTGTGGGACCGTTTACAACAATATTCACACTTGGAATAGTCCGCGAAGAAAAATCATGAAGGATATATTCGACTCCATTGTATTTTACGGCAAGCTGTAAAGTGCGATAATAATTCATTGTTGTATCAATCCAATAGAAATCGAAAGCTTTATTAGGATTGCTACTCTGCGAAGATAATGGTACTTCTAATGTGAATCTGGGGAGTGTATCGCCGGATTTATAGACGTTGACGGTGGCAATTCTTTGCTTTACATCATCGCTTCCACTGATGGTATTTTCTGGGCCAATGCTGACTTCGTCTTCCCATCCGGATTCCTGGATGTTGGCTATTACCTGACGCGAATGTGCGCCATCACTGTCCAGGTTCTCGTAGGCGACATTCTTGAGGCGGTCTACTTCAATCTCTGCGTACTGTTGCGCCTGTAAGGCGACACGGCTCGATTTTATCAGGGTCAATGCAAAATGTTGTGGGATACCCTAGCGTAGTAAATTCCTAGTTGCAAAAAGAGAATTCCTTTTTATCATAAGAAATAGGCAAAATCCATGATAAGAAAGGAACTCTCTCGCCATGAATTA
>Ga0256404_1005210_pt1 | contig 23337 bp, 15 predicted proteins | sample RumenRJG_01DNA_FD_185990 | JGI IMG/M metagenome (GOLD analysis project Ga0256404, IMG submission 185990) | Bovine rumen microbial communities from Lethbridge, Alberta, Canada - RJG_01 | ecosystem: Host-associated > Mammals > Digestive system > Stomach > Rumen | place: Canada: Alberta | collected... | reverse complement strand
CACCTGCGTGAACACATTCTCACCTACGATAGGCTGATTGGGAGCTACCGTGATACCACTGAAACTCTCGACCATGCGCGAAAGGTCATTAAGCTGACTCTCCACGATATTGGTCTTTGCATGGAACTGATCTTTCAGAATAGCCTGAACAGAAGCCATCGGTGCATTACCACAGCGCTCACCAAGTCCGTTCACGGTGACATGCAATCCCTTGGCACCACTCAAGACAGCGGCCAGCGAATTACTTACGGCGAGGTCGTAGTCATTATGAGCGTGGAAATCGAAATGAACGTCGGGATAACGTTTTATCATCTTACGGAAATACTCGATGACCTGCAAAGGGTTCATCACGCCAAGGGTGTCAGGGAGCATGAAACGCTGGACCCCTCCCTGTTTCCCCAAAGGGGAGGAAGAGGTTATTGCATCCATCAGTTGATATACATACTCTGGGGAGTCCTTCATGCCGTTAGACCAGTCCTCCAGATAGAGATTCACACTGATGCCCTTGCAGGCAGCATATTCCACTTCACTAAGAATATCGTTGATATGCTCTTCTGGCGTCTTGTGCAACTGATGAGTACAGTGTTTCAAAGAGCCTTTGGCCAATAAGTTTACGACACGACCGCCACAACTGTCAATCCAGTCGATGCTCTGTCCACCATCAACAAAGCCTAAGACCTCAACACGACTCAAGAGTCCCATCTTCTGGGCATAGGCACATATTTTGGAGACGGCCTCATGTTCTCCCTCAGAGACACGTGCAGAAGCCACCTCGATACGGTCTACGTTGACATCGGAGAGCAGTTTGCGCGCCATCACAAACTTCTCGTGAGGCAGGAACGACACGCCATTGGTCTGTTCGCCATCACGGAGCGTGGAGTCCATAATCTCCACAAAGGGCAAAATGCGCTGATACGTATTCAGTTTCTCTGGTGTTCCCATTTTTCTATCTTATCTTTATTGGCCACGAGGAAATCGATATCATCAAGACCATTCATCAGACAGTGCTTCTTATAGCCATTAATATCAAAATGCTCGCTATTGCCAGTTGCTTTATTGGTCACGGTCTGATTAGGCAGATCAACCTCGACCTGAGTATCGGGATTATTCTGAATTGTCTGGAAGAGTTCCTGCAGGAAGTTTTCGCTCACCTGCACAGGAAGAACAAAGTTATTCAGTTCGTTGTTCTTATGGATATCAGCAAAAAAGCTGCTGATAACCACACGAAAGCCATAGCCAGCGATAGCCCAGGCGGCATGTTCACGACTGCTACCAGAACCAAAATTCTTACCTGCCACGAGGATACATCCTTTGTACTTCGGGTCATTGAGAACAAAATCCTCAACGATACTGCCATCGGGACGATAGCGCCAGTCACGGAAGAGATTATCGCCAAAGCCCTCTTTATCCGTGGCTTTCAGGAAACGGGCGGGAATGATCTGGTCTGTATCTACGTTCTCTAAAGGTAAGGGCACGCAGGTAGATGTGATGATGTCAAATTTCTGTTTCATAATAATGTACGTGGATCAGTGATTACTCCAGTGACTGCTGCAGCGGCAGCTACAAGGGGGGAACAGAGGATGGTGCGTGCACCAGGTCCCTGACGGCCCTCAAAATTACGGTTGCTCGTTGATACGGCATACTTGTCTGCAGGAACCTTGTCATCGTTCATCGCCAAACAGGCTGAGCAACCAGGCTGACGGATTTCAAAGCCTGAAGCTTCGAGAACCTTATCAAGTCCTTCCTCACGAATCTGCTTGTCAACAGCCCATGAGCCAGGTACCAGCCATGCCACCACATCAGCAGCCTTTTGACGTCCTTTCACGATAGACGCAAAGGCACGGAAGTCCTCGATACGGCCGTTGGTACAGGCGCCCAGGAAGACATAGTCAATCTTCTTGCCCAACAGTTTCTCACCTTCCTTGAAGCCCATGTACTGCAAAGATTTATTAAAATTGGCATCACCCTCAGCAGGAATTGACTCTGTAATACCGATTCCCATACCGGGATTGGTGCCATAAGTGATACGAGGTTCGATATCCGCAGCATCAAACACCAGTTCCTTATCAAACACAGCGTCATCGCCACTTTTCAGCGTGCGCCAATAGGCCATGGCCTTATCCCAATCCTCACCCTTGGGGGCGTATTCCTTACCTTTTATATAATCAAAGGTCACGTCGTCAGGAGCTATGAAACCTCCACGCGCCCCCATCTCAATAGAAAGGTTACAGAGCGTCAGGCGACCTTCCATCGACAGGTTCTTAACCACTTCACCTGCATACTCAACAAAATATCCCGTGGCACCACTGGTTGTCAGTTTCGCCATGAGATAGAGGGCAACATCCTTGGCCGTCACTCCCCTACCCAACTGTCCGTTGATGGTGATTCGCATAGACTTTGGTTTCTGCTGCAGGATACATTGTGAAGCCATGACCATCTCGACCTCACTGGTACCGATACCGAAAGCAACAGCACCCATGGCACCATGGGTAGAGGTATGAGAGTCGCCACATACAATCGTCATACCGGGCAACGAGAGTCCTTTCTCCGGACCTACCACATGGATGATGCCATTATCTTTTGACATCATACCAAAATGCTTCAAGCCAAACTCACGGGCATTTCGTTCCAAGGTATCCACCTGTTTCTTTGACACAGGGTCGGCAATTGGCTTATCCTGATCATGAGTAGGCGTGTTATGGTCGGGCATACAGACAATCTGTTCCGGACGGAAACACTTTAAGCCCCTGGCACGCATACCATCGAAGGCCTGTGGTGAAGTCACCTCATGACAGTAGAGGCGATCAATATAAAGTTGTGTGGGACCATCGGGCACGGTCTGTACCACATGGGCGTCCCATATCTTATCGAAAAGTGTGTTCATTCTGCTTTCTTGAATTTATTGATACAGTCTATATAGGCTTCCACGGAAGCGGTCACAATGTCGGTATTAGCACCAAAGCCATAGTACAAAGCACCCTGGTACTCTACCTGCATATGTACCTTACCTACATCATCAGACCCCTTGGAGATAGCCTGAATAGTGAATTCCTTCAGCGTCATCTGCTTCATGATAATCTTCTTCAGAGCCTTGATAGCAGCATCCACAGGACCATTACCACTGGATGCAGCCTCAAACTTCTGTCCACTGATATCCAGTCCGATAGAAGCCACGCTCTTCACGCCCTTACCCGTGGTAACCTGCAGGAAGTCGAGTTTCACAGCATGTTGCTCAGCCGTATCGGCACCCGCTAACATCAACACATCGGCATCGCTCACCTCCTTCTTCAAATCGGCCAGAGCCAGGAATTTCTCGTAAATCTTATCGACCTTCTCCTCATCGCTCACGTCAACACCATTGATATGCAGACGATGTTTCAAAGCGGCACGACCGCTACGTGCTGTCAGCACGATAGAGTTGTCGTCTATGCCCACATCCTTAGGATCCATAATCTCGTAAGTCTGCACGTTCTTCAACACACCATCCTGATGGATACCGCTGGAATGAGCAAAAGCATTACGCCCCACAATAGCCTTGTTGGGCTGGATGGGCATATTCATAAGGCTGGAAACCAAACGAGATGTAGGATAGATTTTCTGTGTGTTGATATTGGTCTCGATATCGATGGCCTTATGACATTTTAATATCATGGCTATCTCCTCCAGACTGGTATTACCGGCACGTTCACCGATGCCATTGATAGTGACCTCCACCTGACGGGCACCATTAAGCACACCTTCAAGCGTGTTGGCCGTAGCCATACCTAAGTCATTGTGACAGTGGGTGGAAATGATAGCACGATCGATATTATCAACATGCTCCTTCAGATAACGTATTTTCTGTCCAAACTCTTCAGGCAGACAATAGCCTGTCGTATCTGGGATGTTGACCACCGTGGCACCGGCCTTAATGACAGCCTCTACGACACGAGCCAAATACTCATTATCCGTGCGGCCGGCATCCTCGGCATAGAACTCGACATCGTCCACAAAACGGCGCGCATACTTCACCGCAGCAACAGCTCGCTCAAGAATCTCCTCACGCGTGCTATTGAACTTGAACTTGATATGCTCGTCACTTGTGCCGATACCGGTATGGATACGTTTGTGCTTGGCATACTTCAACGCTTCGGCTGCCACGTCAATATCGCGCTGTACAGCTCTGCTTAACGCACAGATAACAGGCCAAGTGACGGCCTTTGAAATCTCAATTACCGAATTAAAATCGCCCGGACTACTGATAGGGAATCCTGCTTCAATCACGTCAACGCCCAACTGCTCCAAGGCCTTAGCCACCTGAATCTTCTCTACGGTGTTCAACTGGCATCCAGGCACCTGTTCACCATCGCGCAGTGTCGTGTCGAAAATAAACAATCTGTCACTCATCTTAGTTTCTTTTTATGTCGTTAAATCGTTATGACGTTATACGAAAAAAGCCTTTCACACTCGGAAGTGAGAAAGGCTCTTGTATGATTCAAATGTATGTTAGCATTTACCTGCTCTATATATACGCCTCATCACTTCCGACCACATAGTTGCAGTCGAATAATAATAATGGCGTTTAGTAGGCTCTGCTGTATCATTTTAATACTTTTTTCTTCTTTTCGGCTGCAAATTTACATATTTCCAGCCAATCATGCAAATAAATCGATACTTTTTTTTACATTTGGGGCAACTCTAACCACTTAACGTAGCAGAAATCCTGACGGTGAGGCAGATTCTTGTTCTTTGGATACATACGTACTGAACACTTGTACGCACCAGCCTGATGAGGAGCCAGCTTAGCTTCGAATACAAAGTTATTGCCTTCACGACCCACCATCTTCAATGGTTCGATAGAGTAGATACGCTCTTCACCTTCCTTGTTGACAAATACATTGACCTTCTCCAGTCCAACGGCATCTTCAAGTCCCTGCTCATCTATGACATAACGGAGTGTGTACTCCTGACCTGTCTCGAGACCCGTTGAAGGAATATTCCACTCGGCAGAAACAACATTGATGCTATCCCAACGCTCAGCAACTGTTTCCTTCCACTGAGCAATATCCTTAGCCAACTGGTTGTTGTTCTTAGAGATTTCCTTGAAACGCTTTGCTTCTTTTACATAGAACTTATCATAGTAATCATCGAGCTGACGCTTCATGGTGTAGTGAGGAGCAATGAGAGCGATAGAGTTCTTGATAACCTTCACCCAGCCTTCACTGATACCCTTCTTGTTCTTATTATAATAAAGAGGTATAATCTCGTTCTCGAGCAAGCCATAGATAGTAGCTGCATCAAGACGGTCCTGATAGCCCTGAGTCTGATAGGTGCGCTTCTCGGTAAGAGCCCATCCGGCACCCTCACGATAACCCTCAAGCCACCAACCATCTTTCACGGAGAGGTTGACAACACCATTCATCTCGGCCTTCTCACCAGAGGTACCAGAAGCCTCAAGAGGACGTGTAGGCGTGTTCATCCAGATATCAACACCTGATACAAGGCGGCGAGCCAACAGGAAGTCATAGTCCTCAAGGAAGATTATCTTACCCAGGAACTCAGGACGCTGAGAAATCTCGTAGATACGCTTAATCAGGCCCTGACCAGCACCATCTGCAGGGTGAGCCTTACCTGCGAAGAGGAAAATAACGGGATGTTCGGGATCGTTTACAATCTTAGACAGACGAGCCTCGTCCATGAACAACAGATGTGCACGCTTATAGGTAGCGAAACGACGGCAGAAGCCAATGACCAGCGCATTGGGGTTCATCTTATCAAGCAGAGCAACCACACGAGAGGGATCACCCTGATTCTTAAGCCATGTATCACGGAACTGCTCCTTGATATAGTCGAACAACTTATTCTTCAGGGCCATACGGGTCTCCCAAATCTCCTCATCGGGACAATTGTAGATACCGTGCCAGATTTCCTCGTTTGACAGGTCGCTCATATGCTTGGCATCAAAGTACTTTGCATAGACACGGCGCCACTCGGTAGCACACCATGTGGGGAAGTGTACACCATTGGTGACATAGCCCACGTGATTCTCCTCGGGATAATAGCCGTTCCAGATGCCGGCAAACATCTTCTGTGAAACCCAGCCGTGGAGCATAGATACGCCATTAACCTCCTGACAAGTGTTGCAAGCGAAAGTTGACATACAGAACTTCTCACCGTGGTCATCAGGATTTGTACGACCCATACCGATAAACTCATCCCAAGAGATACCCAGCTTCTGAGGATAACCTCCCATATACTTACCGAAGAGGCCCTCATCAAAGTAGTCGTGTCCTGCAGGAACAGGTGTGTGTACGGTATAGAGACCGCTGGCGCGAACCAGTTCCATGGCCTGGTTGAAGGTCAGTCCTTCCTCGATATAGTCGCACAGACGCTGCAGGTTACAAAGAGCAGCATGTCCCTCGTTACAATGATAAATATCCTTCTTGATACCCAGTTTCTTCAGGGTGAGCACACCACCGATACCGAGCAGGATTTCCTGCTTCAAGCGGTTCTCCCAGTCACCACCATAAAGTGAGTGAGTGATAGGCTTGTCGTATTCTGAGTTCATATCATTATCGGTATCGAGCAGATACAGCTTGATACGACCCACGTTGACACGCCAAATATAAGCATGAACCGTATAGTTCATATAAGGAACGTCAACCACCATTGGCTGTCCGTTCTCGTCAAGCTGGCGCTCAATAGGCAGCGACGTAAAATTCTGAGCCTCATAGTTGGCAATCTGCTGTCCATCCATTGACAGGCTCTGGGTGAAGTAGCCGAAACGATAGAGGAAGCCAATGGCACACATATCAACATTTGAGTCAGAGGCCTCTTTCAGATAGTCACCGGCCAACATGCCAAGACCACCAGAGTAAATTTTCAGGGCAGAGTGCATACCATACTCCATAGAGAAGTATGCTACAGAAGGACGCTTTGCATCGGGCTTTACGTCAACATAAGCACGAAACATCTTATATACATCCTTGATACGCTTCATCAGAGCCTTGTCCTTGACAATCTCTTCCTTACGCGAAAAGCTCAGACGCTCGAGCAACATCACGGGGTTGTGCTTCACGTCGTGATAGAGTTCTGGATCGAGGTCACGGAAAAGGTCACGAGCCTCATAGTTCCATACCCACCACAAGTTGTGTGCAATCTCACCAAGGCATTTCAACTCCTCTGGCAGACGAGATTTTACAATCATCTCCTTCCATTGAGGAGCATTCACGTAGTCAGCTTTAATTTTCATATCTTTACTTATTAAGGGATTTTACATTGAATAACACTAACTTCTGGCAACGACCTTCTTCAAAGCTATGTCGTATGCCTCATAATAATACTTGATAAATTCTTTCCAAAGAGCTTTTTTAGAGAGTGTCTCAGCAGCCTTACGACAAGCATCGACCTCTGTTTTAGACATCGTTGAGAATTCCGCTACAGTGTCCTTGATATAGTCGGCCACCTCAGAATAGTTATAGTCTGTACGATGTATCACACGTACACCATCCTGCAACTGACCTTCATGTCCAAATTCCTTATTGGCCCACAGTCCGAAACCAGCCAAATCAGTAGTAATACAAGGCACTTTAAATGCTACGGCCTCAAGCGGGGTATAGCCCCAAGGCTCGTAGTAAGAGGGATATATACACAGGTCATTACCCAAGACAACATCATAATAGGTAAGATTCATGATGCCATCACGACCATCCAGATAATCGGGCAGAAAAACCACCTTAACATTATCTTCATGACGATTGTGCATATCGTAATACTTCATCATATTAAGCACACTGTCGTGACCCATATTATGAAGCCAGTGAGTAACCTGCGGAACCTCCAAGGGAGTATCATAGGACTTACCACTTTCCAGTCTCTCCTGCAAGTCCTTACGAGGCTCACCTACCCAACCGGGCACAACAATGAAAGCAAGAACCTTTTTCTTCAGGTCACGGTCGCGCAGCAGGCGGTTCATGGCTTCTACAAACACATCGATACCCTTATTGCGGAACTCATACCGGCCAGAGGTTGAAACAATAATCGTCTCATCATCCAGATTCTCACCCAACAGCGCATTGGCCACCTGCAACATCTTCTGACGTGCAGCCTTACGTTTCTTTGTAAACGAGGCAGCCTTTGGCACAAAACTATTGTCAAAGCCATTAGGAAGTACCACATCAACGGTTTTATCCAGCAATTCCTTGCACTCATTGGCTGTGATATCGCTCACTGTTGTGAAGCAGTCGACATGCCATGCCGTCTGTTTCTCAATAGAATGCTTTGACTGCATATTCAGTTCCTCAGCCATCTGATCACCATTATAGGCAAAAAGATAATCATAGAGAGGTTTCTGATTACCGGCAATAGAACGACCAATACTTGTAGCGTGGGTTGTAAAGACGGTGGCTATCTGTGGCAACTTGTTCTTAATATAGAGAGCACCAAGACCACACATCCATTCATTAGCATGGTAAACCACCTTCTGCTTACTTGAAAGAGAGTGATGATAGAAACTTTCTACAACCAATCCGGCTGCATATGAGAACATTGAAGCCTCATCATAGTCACCATAAGCATGAAGGGAGTCCACACGATAATTCTCCCACAACCAAGTATAAATCTCGTTTTTCTTTTCGAAATACGGTGTAAAATCCACCAGGACTGCGATAGGTTCGCCTGGTACAGTCCAACGTCCTACCCTGACTTTAAGTCCCTGCTCCTTAGCCTCCCACTGCCATTCAGCAAAGAGAGAAGGTTCTTCACGGAAATATGGGCTCTCTTTTTCTTTCCAGAAATCAGGGCCAATAAAGATGATCTTATCTTCAAATTTTTCCTGCAAGGTTTTTGCCCGGGTTGAAAGGACGGTGTAGATGCCACCAACTTTATTACAAACCTCCCAACTCGATTCAAAGATATAGTCTGGAGTTAATAGCTTTTTATTCATTTTACACGTTTTATATGGCTGCAAAGATACTTAAAATAATATTAAATCTAGCAAAAACTCCAAACTATTTTCCCGTTTTTCAGAAATAATTGATTTAAATCTGCTAACTTTGTATTCTAAACAAGAAAAAAATGAGAGCTATCTTGATAAGTATCTGTGCTTTATGGAGTTTCGCAACCTATGCACAAAGCGATAAGACAACATTTCACACCTATTTATATAATAAGGAGTACAAAGTGTATTTGCGAATCAACTTCTATGATCAGGATGTTATTATTCCCGACCAAGACTTGCTTGGTCCCCTACCCGGCTACCTGGGCAAAGAGCGTAACAGTTTCTGTTGGCCTATTGTCAGCGCGAAAGTCAAAGGAAACAAGGCTCACCTGCAAATGGTAAATGACTACGGCAGTGAGGATCTTGAAGCCACATTGACACGCGAGAACGATAGCATCTATGTATTAAAGCAAGGCAAAGGCTCTACCTTAAAGGTGCCTAATGACGGCAAATGGCAGAAGTTGCCAAGCACTCTGCCATTTGTCAGACCTAAACGTCAATAAGTAAGTATCTCAACACCGTGGTCCGTCATGACCAATGTATGCTCCCATTGGGCACTGGGTTTCTCATCTTCCGTGATAACCTCCCATCCATAGGGATCATCGGCATCAATAAATACGCGCCACGTACCCATATTAATCATTGGTTCGATAGTGAATACCATACCTGGCACGAGTAGCATACCCGTACCACGATGTCCGTAGTGGTTCACCTCCGGATCTTCATGGAACTGAAGTCCTACACCATGACCGGCCAAGTCGCGTACGATACCATAGCCATATTTCTTGCAATGCTTCTCAATAGCATGACCGATATCACCTACAAAGCCCCAAGGCTTGGCAGCCTCCATACCTATCTCCAAGCATTCCTTGGCAACACGTACTAACTGTTCCTTTTCAGGTGTTGTCTTACCGATAATAAACATGCGAGAGGCATCGGCATAATAGCCATCCAAGATGGTGGTGAAGTCGACATTGATGATATCACCCTCTACCAACACATCATCTTCCTTGGGAATACCATGACATACCACCTCATTAATACTGGTACACACACTCATAGGGAAGCCTTCATAATTCAGACAGGCTGGAATGGCATGATGCTCTTCGCATACCTTCCGGCAAAGCTGGTCAATCTCCAGCGTACTCATGCCTGCATGAATAGTTGCTGCCACAGCATCTAGAACTGCAGTGTTTACCACACCAGCCCTACGGATGCCCTCAATCTGTTCTGGAGTCTTTATCAACTCACGGGTAGGAACAAGCTTTCCCTTGTTCTCCCAATACATAATCTGCTTATCAAATTCCGTTGGTTCCTGTCCTGACAGACAGTGCCATCTACGCTTTTTTACCATTATCTTCTATTGTCTTTTGCGAAAATTCCGTAATAGTGTTAATCAATGCGCCCTGATTACCCATATCGTAACGAAGACCTTTCAGGCGGAAGCCTATCATACCGGAGCGCTTTCTGACAGCTTCCAACGCCTCTGTCAATCCGATTTCCTTTGTCATATCACCCTCAGCGTCGGCTGCAGCTATATCTGCCTCCAACTGGGCAAACACCTCAGGTGTCAGGATATATTGTCCGAATACCGAACAGTATTCCTTGTCGCCCTGCTTATTCTTCACACCAAGGAACTCCTCTGCATAACTGGCCTTAGGCTTTTCTACGAAAGCATGAACGTGCATGATGCGCTCGTCCTTATCCTCCCATACGCCAGACATAATACCGAAATGGCTCACAGTTGACACAGGAACGGGATATAAGCCAAGAATCAGGCGATTATAGCGTTCGTATGCTTCAATAAGCTGCAGGGCACAGGGTTTATTAGATGTAGAACGGCTCAGGGTATCACCGAGCATCAGCAATACAGGTTCGTTGCCTGCAAAATGTGCAGCCTGATAAACGGCATGACCGAAGCCACGCTTTTCTGTCTGATAGACATAGCGCAAGCGTTTGCCAAAATCCAAGATCCTGTTCTCATACTCCTGACACTCTGCATTCAACTTACTTAAATGCTCTTGCGTCAAAGGACGTTCGAAGAAATCAGTATACAATTGACGTTCTTCCTCACTGCCAAGTACCAGGCAAATCTCCTCAATACCACTCTGCACCAGTTCTTCCAGCAGAATCAGGATAACTGGGCGCACCATGCCATCAGGACAAGGTATAGGGAAGAAATCTTTTTTCTGACAACGCGTCGCAGGATAGAGACGAGTACCAAAGCCTGCCACAGGAATGATTGCCTTACGTACTGTATGAACAGGATTAATCGTCAGACTATATGCAGGCATACCCTCCGCCTTCAGATAGTCGACCAACTGCTGCTGACAATCCGCATCCTTAGCCAGGAACTGCACCGAACCGTCACCATGCGAACCTACACCCTTCCCGCCATAAGTCAGAGCTTTGATATGTTCATCAGCAAGAACAGCCTTGAGTTTCGGAGCACGCAACTCCTCCGGGCAAAGGGGAGCCACTTGTTCATCAAATACCTTTTCAGTTTCTGTCATCAGCATACCAAGACGCTCAATCTCGCCCTCAGCCATAAACTTAATAGCACGATTGATAATATCCTGATTATGTCGTCCCAATGCATCATGCAACTTCTGTTCGCGCTCATTGGAGGCAAAAGGATAGGCTTTATTCAAGTCGGCCAGAATCTTAATGGTATTCTTTTTACCACAAAGGTCAGCGAAGACCCAATAAAGAGGCTTCTTGACATTCAGGGTCTGAACCTCGATCTCATCGCCATCGAACTTCATCAGACTAGGCTTCACACCGAAGGCACATGCCTGATCCAGACGTCCACAACGCGAAGAGGTACGCAACTCACCTACATAAGCGATATTCATCTCGCCCATGGTGTTCAGATTCAAGTTATACAGCAAGTTGAACGCACGAGCCACCAACACACAGATAGCTGCCGATGACGACAGGCCGCTCTTCATTGGGAGCGTCATATCCGTGATATTAATACTCACGCCACCGACCTTATACCATTCCAGCATATAAGATGCCACACCAGCACAGTAGCAGAAGAAGTTCTTGGAACGTGCCACACGTTTCAGTTCCTGTTCATCCATTCTACACGAGAAATCTGCGTTCTCGCCAGATTCATTCAGGAAAGAGCACTTCACCTCAAACATTGAGGATTTCTCCACTTCTGCATATATACCTTGTTCAATACCAGTAACGATGGCAGCACCAGGCTCGATATCGGCATTCATGGTACGATAATGGCCTGCCCAGTCTGTGTGTTCTCCAAACAGGCACAAACGGCCTGGCACAAATAGCTTTATCATAGTTTTGTAACTTAAATCTAAAATGACACGTGCAAAGGTAATCAAAAAATTACTGCCCACCAAATTTAGTGGGCAGTAATTTGATATTTAACTGATTATCTACTCTTTATCGAGCAAAATCTTCATCATTTCCACAGCAGCCTTAGCCACAGAGGTACCAGGACCAAAGATAGCAGCCACACCGGCCTTATACAGGAAGTCATAGTCCTGAGCAGGAATAACACCACCTGCAATGACCATGATATCCTCACGACCCAGCTTCTTCAGCTCTTCAATAAGCTGAGGAATGAGTGTCTTGTGACCTGCAGCCAGAGACGAAGCACCAACAATATGGACGTCATTCTCCACAGCCTCGCGTGCGGCCTCGGCAGGCGTCTGGAACAGTGGTCCCATATCTACGTCGAAACCACAGTCGGCATAACCCGTAGCAACAACCTTAGCACCACGATCGTGACCATCCTGCCCCATCTTAGCGATGAAAATACGAGGACGACGACCTTCTTTCTCTGCGAACTCATCAGTCAGCTTACAAGCCAACTCAAATTCGCTATCATTCTTAGACTCTGAACTGTACACGCCTGAAATTGTTCTGATTACTGCTTTATAACGACCTACGATCTCTTCGCAGGCATCTGAAATCTCACCAAGGGTACAACGCAACTGAGCGGCTTTTACTGCCAGGTCGAGCAGGTTGTTCTCGCTCTTACGGCCCTCATTGAAATCACGGACACACTCCGTGATGGCCTTGAGCGCAGCCCGACAAGCAGCCTCGTCGCGGGTAGAGCGAACCTCCTTCAGGCTCTCCTCCTGCTGCTTGCGTACAGCGGTGTTATCAACCTCAAGGATATCAATAGGATCCTCGTGCTCCAAACGATACTTGTTGGTACCAACAATGGTCTGGACACCACTGTCGATACGAGCCTGAGTACGGGCAGCAGCCTCCTCGATACGCATCTTAGGCAGACCGGTCTCGATGGCCTTAGCCATACCACCCAGCTTCTCAATCTCCTGAATATGCTCCCAAGCCTTGTGAACCAGTTCGTTGGTCAGGGTCTCAACATAGTAAGAACCAGCCCACGGGTCAATCTGTTTACACACCTTAGTCTCGTTCTGGATATAAATCTGAGTGTTACGAGCGATACGAGCCGAGAAGTCGGTAGGCAGAGCGATAGCCTCATCAAGGGCATTGGTATGCAGCGACTGGGTGTGACCCAGCACAGCAGCCATAGCCTCGATACAGGTACGGCCTACGTTATTGAATGGGTCCTGCTCGGTGAGTGACCATCCTGATGTCTGCGAGTGAGTACGCAGCGCCAGCGACTTAGGATTCTTGGCACCGAAGCTCTTCACAATCTTAGCCCACAGCAGTCGGCCTGCACGCATCTTGGCAATCTCCATAAAGTGGTTCATACCGATAGCCCAGAAGAAGCTGAGACGAGGAGCGAAAGCATCCACATCGATACCCGCATTCACACCCGTACGCAGGTAGTCCATACCATCTGCCAAGGTGTAAGCCAACTCGATATCAGCTGTAGCACCAGCCTCCTGCATGTGATAACCTGAGATAGAGATGCTGTTGAACTTAGGCATCTTCTGCGAGGTATATTCGAAGATATCAGCGATAATCTTCATGGAGAATGCAGGGGGGTAGATATAGGTGTTACGCACCATGAACTCCTTCAGGATATCGTTCTGGATAGTTCCAGCCATCTCCTCGAGCTGAGCGCCCTGTTCCAGACCAGCTACGATGTAGAATGCCAGGATAGGCAGCACAGCACCGTTCATGGTCATTGACACAGACATCTTATTCAAGGGGATACCGCTGAAGAGCACCTTCATATTCTCTTCATTACAGATGGACACACCAGCCTTACCCACATCGCCCACTACACGAGCGTTATCAGGGTCGTAACCACGGTGTGTAGGCAGGTCGAAAGCCACAGAAAGACCCTTCTGGCCAGAAGCCAGGTTACGGCGATAGAAGGCATTCGACTCTTCAGCCGTTGAGAATCCGGCATACTGACGGATGGTCCAAGGCTTGAAGGGGTACATCATCGAATACGGACCACGCAGATAGGGAGGGATACCAGCTGTAAAGTCGAGGTGCTCCATACCCTCAAGGTCTTCCTTTGTATAAACTGGACGAACCTCGATGTGCTCTGGGGTCTTCCAGTTGGCCTCAATACCATTATCTTTAATCCACTTGGCACCATCCTGAGCCTTGATGCCTGCATAGATATCAATATCTTTAAACTGTTTACGCATAATTCAAGTCTCCTATTCTTTAAATACCAAGTTTCTGATTATATTCCTTCAAAGTCTCGAGTACGTTGCACTTTACGTGAACAAAGTTCTCGATGCCGGCAGCCTTCAGGTCTTCCATGCAGGCAGGCGCACCAGCCACTACGAACATGGCGCGACCATCGAGGTACTTAAAGGCAGGGATAGCATACTCGGCATACTCATCATCGCTCGAGCAGATAACCACGATATCGGCCTTAGCTTCCAAAGCAGCATCAACACCCTCTTCAACGGTCTTGAATCCAAGGTTATCAATCACTTTATAGCCAGCACAAGCCAGGAAGTTGCACGAGAACTGTGCACGAGCCTGACGCATGGCCAGATTACCAATGGTCAGCATAAAGGCTGTAGGCACCTTGGTCTCCTCGGTATGGATACGGAGGTCTTCGAAATCAGCAGCCAGACGAGTAGTCTCAATAGCCTTGAATGGCACACTCTCCTCACCATGATGATGCACGCCACCACAACCACAGTTATGCTTATAGGCACGCTTACCCTCACTCTTCTCCGTGAAGTTGGGGAACTGGTTGGTACCCAACAGGAACTCCTTACGCTTGGCAGCATCGCCGTGGCGCTTCACGTTGGTAGCATTGATATCGTCCTGAATAGTTCCAGCCTTGATGGCAGCGAGGAAACCTCCCTCTTCTTCCACCTTCAGGAATATCTTCCAGGCCTCAGTAGCCAAAGCATCAGTCAGATGCTCAATATAATAAGAACCTGCTGATGGGTCGACGATACGGTCAAAATGGCTCTCCTCCTTAATCAGCAACTGCTGGTTGCGGGCAATACGCTCCGAGAAGTCAGTAGCCTCCTCGTAAGGTGCATCGAATGGTGTTACCACCATCGAGTGAACACTACCCAGGGCAGCACTCATCGCCTCGGTCTGCGAACGCAACAGGTTTACATAGCTGTCGAACAGCGTCTGGTTATAACTAGAGGTAGTAGCGTTGATAATCATCTTGCAGGCGCAGTCGCACTTAGGCTCATACTGCTTTACAATCTGAGCCCAGAGCAAACGGGCGGCACGGAACTTGGCAATCTCCATGAAATAGTTCTCGCTAACGCCCATATTGAACTTGATGCTCTTCGCAGCAGTATCAACATCAACACCAGCATCAGTCAACTGCTGCAGATATTCGTTACCCCAAGCCAACGCATAGCCCAACTCCTGTACGATATAAGCACCAGCATTATTAAGGGCATCACTATGAACTACAATACCACGGAAGTTGGGATACTCCTTGAGCGACTCGGCCAGCTTAGGCCCGAATGCCAGGATAGGCGACACATCCTTACCCTTGAGTACCATTTTCTTCATGGGGTCCCATTCGATAGAGCCCACAATCTTATCCTTGTCGTATCCTTTCTTCTGCCAATAGGTTTTGAGGATTTCTGCCAGTTCGAGCGAATGACGCTGACAGGTAGAGAAGTTCACCTCAACATACTCACAATAGATACCCTCGAGCAAAGTCTCGACTGTATCCATAGATACCATATTACCAGGAATCTTGAAACCTAACGAGTCGATACCCTTATTCAGGATGTCGAGTGCCTTAGCGTTTGCAGCCTTTGGATCGCTGGCATCAATATTCTGACGGACATACCACTCATTTGAGTCCTTCTTGTTTCCACGTACAAACGGAAACTCTCCAGGGAGAGCATCTGGTGTCTTCAGGTTCGCCAAATCTTCACGGCGGTAGAAAGGTTGTACATTAAAACCTTCGTTGGTTCTCCATACCAAGCGTTTCTGGAAGTCGGCACCTTTCAGGTCAACCTCAATCTTGTCGAGCCATTCCTGTTTGGTCGGCGCAGTGAACTCGGTAAAGAGCTTCTCCTTTTTGTTTGACATAATTTCTTAGAGTATTATTAATATAAGTTTTAAGTTCTAGATTGCAAAGATAAGCAGAATATCTGAAACCAACAAACGAAAAGAGGGAAAAAATCATATTTATTTTTTTATTATTCGCAATTATTTCTTACTTTTGCACCATTATGACAAACAAGCAACAAGAATACGACGAGTTAATACCACAATTGGCATCACTCATCGAGGGCGAGAAAGAAGAGATGAGCGTACTGGCAAATGTCAGCGCAGTGTTGAAGGAACGATTCGGCTGGTTCTGGGTAGGATTCTATCTGGAGCGTGAAGGCGAATTGCGCCTTGGCCCGTTTCAGGGCACATTAGCTTGCATGCATATTAAAATAGGAAGAGGCGTCTGTGGCACTTCATTTGAGCAACAGCAAAGCATCGTTGTACCTGACGTAGAACAGTTTCCTGGACATATAGCCTGTTCAAGCCTGTCACGCTCAGAAATTGTAGTCCCCATCTTCGACAAGACCCACCGTCCTGTTGGTGTACTTGACATCGACAGTACAGAGCTTAATACCTTTGACGAGTGCGACAGACAGAATCTGGAGCGCGTTTGCGAGATTATCACCAAGACATTATATTCATGAACACGCAGACTATCTTTGCCAAACTGATAGCCCAAAGCCTGAATCTGAGTGTTGAGGCTGTGGGCAACACCTTATCTTTATTAGAGGAAGGATGCACCATTCCTTTCATCTCGCGCTACAGGAAAGAACGCACAGGTGCGCTCGATGAAGTGCAGATTGCAGCCATCAGCGACGAAAACGAGCGTCTGAAGGAAATTCAGAAGCGTAAGGAGACAGTCATCAAGACGATTACAGATCAGGAGAAAATGACACCTGAGCTACAGAAGCGCATTGAGCAATGCTGGGACAGCACAGAATTGGAAGATATCTACCTGCCTTTCAAGCCCCGCCGACGCACACGTGCGCAAGTGGCTCGCGAACAAGGACTTGAACCCTTGGCACAGATTCTGATGCTGCAACGCGAACGCGACCCTGAACGTGCTGCACAGGCCTTTGTAAAAGGCGACGTAAAGGATGCAGAGGCGGCCATTAAAGGAGCTCAGGACATCATAGCAGAGATGGTAAGTGAGGACGAACGTTCACGTCAACAGCTGCGTGGTGCCTATCGTCGTACAGCTATCATCACGTCAAAAGCAGTAAAAGCAAAGGCCGACACGGACGAAGCCGCGAAATATCACGACTACTTTGACTGGCACGAGCCATTGAAACGCTGTTCGAGCCATCGTTTACTGGCAATGCGCAGAGGTGAGAACGAAGGCATTTTACGCCTGAGTATCGACCCCATCGACGATGATGAATGTATCGAGCGTCTGCAACGTCACTATGTTTACGGACATACACCTTGCGGAGATTTGGTTGCCGAGGCTGTAGAGGATAGTTACAAGCGTCTCCTGAAGCCCAGCATTGAGACTGAATTTGCCAATCTGAGCAAGGAGCAGGCCGACGAAGAAGCAATCCGAGTGTTTGCAGAGAATCTGCGACAGTTGTTGCTTGGAGCCCCCTTAGGTCAGAAGCGCGTGATGGGCGTTGATCCAGGATTCCGTACTGGATGTAAAGTGGTTTGTCTGGATGCACAGGGCAACCTGCTTCACCATGAAGCCATCTTCCCCCACCCGCCTGTCAACAAACGTATGCAGGCTACTGTTCACGTGCAACAGATGCTGGAACAGTATCATATTGAGGCAATCGCCATTGGAAATGGTACTGCCAGTCGTGAAACGAAGGCATTCATCGAAGACGCCCTTCAAGGTCACGACGGAATCAATGTCTTTGTGGTAAGCGAGGACGGCGCTTCTGTCTATTCCGCATCAAAAGTGGCTCGCGACGAGTTCCCTGACGAGGATGTCACCGTTCGCGGTGCCGTCTCCATCGGACGTCGTCTGATGGACCCTTTGGCAGAGTTAGTGAAGATTGATCCCAAGAGCATTGGAGTAGGACAATATCAACATGACGTTGACCAGACAAAATTAAAACACCAGCTTGATCAAACAGTAGAAAGCTGCGTCAATCAAGTTGGAGTCAACTTAAACACTGCCTCCAGTCATTTACTGCAATACGTTAGCGGACTGGGAGTTACGCTTGCAAAGAACATTATAGACTATCGCAAAGAAAACGGTGCTTTTACTTCGCGAGCCCAACTCAAGAAAGTGCCTCGCTTAGGACCTTCCGCCTACCAGCAATGTGCAGGATTTTTGCGTATTCCAGATGCTAAGAATCCGCTCGACAACAGCGCTGTTCATCCAGAGAGTTACCCCATCGTAGAACAGATGGCAAAGGACTTGGGATGCACAGTGAAGGACCTGATTGAACAAAAGGATTTACGTGCCCAATTGGACATCAAGAAATACGTAACACCCGAGGTAGGACTACCCACGCTGACCGACATCATGAAGGAGTTGGAGAAGCCCGGACGCGATCCTCGCGAGCAACTGGAAGTGTTCGAATTTGACAGTCGCGTGCAGACAATCGACGACTTGGAGGTAGGCATGATGCTGCCCGGCATCGTGACCAACATCACCAACTTTGGTGCTTTTGTGGATATTGGCGTGCACCAGGACGGACTGGTACATATCTCACAGATGGCCAATCGTCGCATTGCTCATCCTACGGATGTAGTCAAACTGCATCAGCACGTCACCGTACGCGTCATTGAAATCGACCAACGACGTCATCGCATCTCATTATCCATGAAGCAATAAAAAGTCCGACGTCGTCGGACTCCTAGTCCGTAGGCGACGTACTGACAGTCCGACGCCTACGGACTACAAACAAAAAGGGGATACGCCAACTGCGGCGCATCCCCCTTATTATTTGAATTAAATTCGTTTCTTAGAAGTTGTAGTAAAGACCAAAGGTCAGAGCGTTGTCAAGGTCAAGACCAAAGGTAGACTGCGCCTTTGCGCCAGAAACGTCCAACTTTGACTGAGTGTAACCTAGTCGGCCGATGTGTGAAACGAAGCTGAACTTCTCGTTCAGGCTAACTGCAATACCTGGCTGAATACCTAAGCCAAAAGCGTTTGCCTTTACTCCGTCGTTGTCAGCGTGTGCATACTCAAAGCTACCATCAGCAAATACTGTTACAGGACCAAACTTTGCAAAACTGTAACGCAGATAAGGAGCGATAGAGAAAGTCTTGAGGTCTTCGTTGGGGTTGGTCAAAAGCCAAGCGGCAGCAGTGCTACCCTGTGTATAGCCCAAGGCTACACCGATAGCAATGTCTTCATCGAGGTTATAACCAATTTCAGGAATGAACTTGAAAGCGGTGTGAGACTTGTTTGAGTCATCATAAGAAGCGAAGCCAAAGCTACCACCGACATATACCTGTGCACTCATAGTTACAGTTGCGAACAAAGCAACAATTGACATCAAAATTTTCTTCATAGTTTTATAAATTAATTTTGTTAAACTTTTCCGCCCTTAAAAAGCGGGTTATTAATGATTTCGGGTGCAAATGTACAAAAAACTTTAATACCACCAAACATTTTTCTAAAAAAATTTCACATTTTACTCAAAAAGATGATAAATCCTTGCTAATTTCGCATAAATTATGTACCTTTGCATGGTTGAATACATTAATAATATGAACAACAATCTGAAGTTTATTGCAGGGCCTTGCGTCATTGAGTCTGCCGAGTTATTGGACACCGTTGCCAGAACATTGGTTGACATCAATCGTCGTCTTGGCACCAATATCATATTCAAGGCCTCATTCGATAAGGCCAACCGCACCTCCATCAACTCTTTCCGCGGTCCTGGCATTGACAAGGGACTGCAGATGCTGGGCGACATCAAATCGAAATACGGATTGCAGATACTCACCGATATCCACGAAGCATGGCAGGCAGAACCTACAGGTCAGGTGGCAGACGTCATTCAGATTCCTGCATTCCTTTGCCGGCAGACCGACTTACTGGTTGCTGCAGCAAAGACTGGTAAGACGGTGAACATCAAGAAAGCCCAGTTCCTGGGTGGCCGCGACATGAAATATCCTGTAGAAAAAGCAAAGGATGCCGGCGCAAAAGAGGTATGGCTCACCGAACGCGGCAATATGATGGGCTATGGCAACCTAGTGGTAGACTTCCGCAATATCAGCGATATGCTGGAGATTGTACCCACCGTCGTCATGGACTGCACCCATAGCGTGCAACGCCCTGACGCCAAAGGAGGCAAGACGGGAGGCGATCGCCGTTTTGTACCATCTATGGCCTTAGCAGCAAAGGCCTTTGGGGCTACGGGCTACTTTTTCGAGGTACACCCTACCCCTGATCAAGGATTAAGCGATGCTGCAAACATGTTAGAGCTGGACAAACTGGAAGACTTAGTAAAGAAACTGATTTCATGACGACAAGAGAATACGGTATACAGGCAATAAAAGACGAAGCAGAAGCCCTGCTTGATATGATTCCAAAGATGGACGACCAATTTGATAAGGCCGTCGACTTAATGCTGAACTGTAAAGGTAAGGTTATCGTTACGGGTGTAGGCAAGAGCGGACATATCGGTGCAAAGATAGCAGCAACACTGGCTTCCACAGGAACACCCTCGTTTTTCATCAACCCCCTGGACGTTTATCACGGTGACCTGGGTGTGATGACACATGACGACGTGGTACTTGCCATATCCAATTCTGGTCTGACAGACGAGCTACTGCGTTTCATCCCCATGGTACTCCACATGGAGATACCCATTATCGGCATGAGTGGTAACCCAGCGTCATTATTGGCGAAGTATTCCACTTTCCATCTGAATGTAGGCGTTAAGAAAGAGGCTTGTCCGCTGAACCTTGCGCCTACCAGCAGTACCACCGCTGCACTGGCTATGGGCGATGCTTTGGCTATCGCCTTAATGCAGAAAAGAAATTTCCGTCCGCAGGATTTTGCGCATTTCCACCCTGGCGGAGAACTCGGCAGGCGCTTGTTGACGACAGCTCAAGACGTGATGCGCAGCGACGACATGCCTATTCTCTCACCAGAGACACGTCTTGGCGAGGCCATCATGATAGTCAGCGAAGGCAAACTGGGACTGGGTGTTGCTGAGGTTGACGGCACCATTGCCGGTTTGATTACCGACGGTGATATCCGTAGAGCCATCGAACGCTGGCAAGCCGACTTCTTCAACCACACGGTCAGCGACATCATGACTCGCACACCGAAGACTGTAGAGCTGGATACAAAGATTACAGAGATTCAACGCATCATGCAACAATACAAGATTCATTCCGTACTGGTCATCAGCAAAGACAACCAGCTATTGGGCGTCGTAGACCATTACTCGTGTATGATTTAAGAGATATAAGACGTATGAACGCACTTAAGAAAGTTCTGATTATCATAGCGCTGATGTTGCCGTTGGCTACGTCGGCCGATTATCTTTTCAAGACGTTGGACGCCCGCAACGGACTGACATCCAGCCAGATTAACTGCATCACGAAGGATTCGCGCGGATTTATCTGGTTGGGCACCCCTGCTGGTCTCTATCGTTATGACGGATATATCTTCAAACATTTCCAGACGGACTCCCAGGATGGTTCATCACTTCCAGACAGTTATATAGAGTCCATTCAGGAAGCCTATGATGGTAACTTGTGGGTAAAGACTATAGCCGGCTACTGTATCTACCACCCACAATCAGAGAGTTTCGAGCGCGATATGCGTCAGGCCTTTGCCCGTCTTGGAATCAAAGATGTGCCAGAACTTATCTATATCGATCGTCACAAGAACCTCTGGGGCTATATCTCGGGAAGAGGTGCCATCAGTTATAACACCCAACAGCAACTGTTCTATGAGTTTCCGGAATCAGACGATTCATATGGCATTCCACAAGGAAATGTCTGTTCTATAGGCGAATGCAAGGATGGCGTCATCTATGTCTATGACGATGGACGTATCGTATGTCTTGACATCATCCACCAGCAAAATGTGGTATGGCGTAACTACGACATTGCCAACAAGGGACTCCGCAAGACCAGTTCTTTACGTGTATTCACCGATCAGAAAGACAATATCTGGCTTTACGGACAAGGAACACTATTCCTTTATAATAAGAAAGTAAAGAGTTGGGATACCAGCATTGGAGACCAACTGGACCTGACAGGCATTAATGTTGATAATGCAGTCTATTCCATGGGTGGCGATCGCAGTGGCAACATCTGGCTGGGTACCAACCTGCCCTATCTGCTTAAGATGAATGTCAACACCCATGTCATTGAAAATGTTCAGACCAAGAGTCTTAACTCAACACGTCTGGTTGAAAACAACATGGGTATACGCAGTATCTATGTTGATGATACAGACCTCCTATGGATAGGTACGGCAAAATCTGGTGTTGCCTATATGGGACAGAACATCTATAAATTTGAGTCTCAGAAACTGGGTGACATCACAGCGATTGTGGAAGATAGCGCAGGCAAAGTGTGGTATGGCACCAGTGATAAAGGTATCATAGATTTTGATGGCAAACTCGCCAGCAATAAGATTTCGGCTATGGCATATACCAAGGACGGAAGCCTTTGGGTGGGCTCTCCTCAGAATGGTATTACCCGTATCAAGAATGGTGTATCACAGATATACTCTGTGGCCAACGACAGCACACAACGCATGATGATTGACGACCATATCAATGCACTGACATCTGATAAGGCCGGCAACCTTTGGATCGCTACTGATGGAGGTCTGCAGGTTTACAACCCACGCGTCAACCAGTTCTCAAACTACACCAAAAAGAATGGTAAGATTAGGGTTAACAACATCACGTCGCTATTCTACACGTCAAGCAACAACATGCTGATAGGAACCTCCGAGGGACTTATCATCATGAACATCTCTACAACAGAGATGCGCCAGTACACTGGTAACTCTA
>Ga0256404_1005209_pt1 | contig 23339 bp, 26 predicted proteins | sample RumenRJG_01DNA_FD_185990 | JGI IMG/M metagenome (GOLD analysis project Ga0256404, IMG submission 185990) | Bovine rumen microbial communities from Lethbridge, Alberta, Canada - RJG_01 | ecosystem: Host-associated > Mammals > Digestive system > Stomach > Rumen | place: Canada: Alberta | collected... | reverse complement strand
CTCTTATAAATCATGATCTAAGTTATTCAAAAAGTCAAAGTGAACTTTTAATTAATAAGGGGAGTTTATCAAAAGTATTAGATGTTATATTAAGTGATGATAGGAAAAAAGCATATATTAAAGCTGTTTTAGTTCCTAAAAAGATTTATGATAAGAATTTCAAACAAGAAAAAAATATAAAATAAAACTTACGTTTAAAAAAGTCGTAAGTTATTTTTTTGTTGGTGCTCGTGATCGGACTCGAACCGATACGGTATTTCTACCACGAGATTTTGAGTCTCGCACGTCTACCAATTTCATCACACGAGCAGTAAAACAATTATATCATGAATATTTATATTTTCAAGTTTATTCGTGATATTTTGTTTCAAATAAGTTATTATTATTTTCTTTTTTTTCTATCTCTTTAATCTCAGGCAATTCTTTAATACTACCTAATCCAAAGTAATTTAAAAATTGATTAGTTACCTTATATAACATAGGTCTACCTATATCTTCTGATTTTCCACATTCTTCAATTAAGTTTTTTAAAACAAGCTTTCTTACAATATATGCGCTAGATACTCCTCTGATTTTATCTATATCAACTCTAGTAATTGGTCCACTATAAGCAATGATTGATAATACTTCTAATGCAGCATCTGACAATTTATTGTTCTGTTCGTTTTGTACTAATTTTTCAAAGTATTTAGCATGCTCTCTTTTAGTGGTCAGTTTAAATCTCTCTCCCAAGTATTCTAATTTAATACCTCTATTATCTTGATTAAGATCATTGTATAATTCTTTAATTAGTTTTTTTGCTTCATTATCACTAATTTCTAAAACATTTTCTATATCTTTTAATGATAATCCTTCATCTCCAATTACAAAAAGTAATCCTTCTAATGCAGCTTTCATAACTCACTTCCTTGTCATAATAGTAATGTTGTTAAAATTATTATCTTGTTTGATTGATATTTCTTGTTTTTTTGCCATAGATAAAATTGCTAGAAAAGTAACTACTACATATTCTTTAGTAACTATTTCAAATAAATCTTCAAAACCTAAACTTCCTTTTAATTTAATCTTATTTCTAATTTCTACACATCTTTCATCGACAGAATATTCTTTTTTTTCTATTTTGGTATTAAGTGGTTTAGTCATTTCTTTATATTCTAAGAATTTCTGGAAAGCACTAACTAAGTCATCTAAATCAATACCGTAATCAATATCATTATTGTTAGTATAGCTTAACAACTCCTCTGATTCTCTTGTATAAATATTGCTTCTAGTATTCTCTAGATTTCTGAGTTCATTAGTCATATTTTTATATTTATCGTATTCAAGTAGTCTATCAATTAAGTCGTTGGTTGCTTCTTCAATCTCTTCTTCAACTTCTTCTGTTTTATTTGGTAACAACATTTTTGATTTTAATTCAATTAGTTCAGATGCCATAACCAAGTATTCGCTTGTAATATCTAAATTTTCTTCTTTCATTTTGTTAATATATTCTAAGTATTGCTTTATAATTTCTTCTATTTTAATATCAAATATACTAATATTATCCTTTTTTATTAAATGTAATAATAAATCTAGAGGTCCTTCAAATTCATTTATTTTAACTTCATATTCCATAAATCACCATATCCATTAGCACTCCCTAATTATAATAAATTTGTGATTTTTTTTCAATATTTCATATACAAATTTGATAAATTATGATAAAATCATTTTAGTATATACTAGTTGAGGTGATTATTTTTGAAAAGAAAAATATTTTATTCAATAATCATATTGGTACTGCTTGCATTTATCAAGCCTGTTAAAGGTATAGATTTTCCTAATACAATTAAAGTAACACATTCTAATTTAATTGGTAAATACGGTTGGAATTTATATAAAAAAGAGTATAGTGCGGATGGAAATAGTGGAAAAGCCTTTTGCGCGTCATTTTGGAATCTTGCTCCAAGCGGTGAATATGACTGTACTAAAACTAATTGGATTAACGGAGATAATAATGTAAAAGCGTCAGCTGCGGTTGGATACATTATTAACAAGGTAAGGAATGCCGATTCATCAATTAGTTGGGATAATTATTTTTATGGAGAAATGGCTATTAATAAATTTTTATATGATATTGGTAAATGGAATGTTAATAATATAAACGGTGCGCCAAAAGAGATATTAAATAAAATAGACTACTATGTAAAAAATGCTAAAGCAATTTATAATACTTATTATAATAATGACATAATAAAAATAACTAGTTTCACATTAAATGGTCAATCTTTAAAAAATAATAATTTTCAAGTAAACGAGGCTAATGTTTATACATTAAAGGCAGTTATGCAGTGTTTTGATAAACAAGGCGGTAGTCAGATAAAATGCGATTTGCCTTTAAGTAATGGAGTCAATGTAGGAAATTCCAAAATTAGTTATAAAGGTAAAGATGTAATATTTACTTATAATATTCCAAAAGATAATTTAAATAAAAACTTAACAGTTTATTTTTCCAATAGAAGAGCGTATAAATATGCTCAAAGATATAATTGTGGTGGAAATAATCAAACTATAACTCCTAACTATTTAGTTCCAAGTTATAGTAATCTTAAAAGCACATCAAGAAATTTTACTGTTACTGTAAATAAGCCGCCTGCCGACACTGAGAAATCTTGTGAAGATTTAATTACAACTGATCCTCAAACTAATTCAGTATTATATCAAAATAAATTTAACAAAAATACAGGCTTGCTTGATATTCATAATCCAAGTTGCGATGAAACAGAATTAAATAATGATTTTACTTGTGAAGGTAGTACCCTTCAAAAAGTTTGGGTTGAACAAATCCAGTTTAATTATGATGCTAATAATAAAACTAAAGTTAAAGATGCAACGTTTGGTGATTCAGGAGAGAAGTATACTGCATATTGTAAAGCAACATATAATTTTGATAATTTAGTATATAGTGATAATGTATCTGGAAGAAATTCTTTAATGTTTAAAAATGATAGAAGTGATAATGGTTTATTTGGACAGGGTACAGTTGATGTTGATTGTAATATTCCATATCTTTATTCTGATCCTAATGATAAAACGCCGACATTAAAACTATCTACTGATAGATTTGTGCCTAGTATAGATTTTAAAGTTGATATGGACGGTGTTAAAAATGCTAAATTAGATACAAAGGTATTTCTAATTACAGATTCTGCTGAAGCCTTAGAAGTAACTAATGTTTTTAAAGTTCCAAATTATTATAATCCAGAACGTCCTACAGATGGTTATGGATGGAGGTTTACATTAAAAATAGATTATAATTATGGCTCTAATAATCATTATATGATTTCTGATACTGACGGTTCAATTACACCGTGGAGTGAAGGAAATGATACTTTTAGTTATGGAATATTTGTTCCAAATAATACTAACGATATTGAAGATGGTAAAGCAACTATAACATTTGATAAAGATAAAAAAACAGTGTTTTCTCTTCTTTCAAATTCAGAGAATTCAGATTCTCTTGATTTCTCTGCAGAGTGTAAGTTCAATATTGAGAATGATGATACACGTAAAAAGATAAAATATAGAACTATAAATACTGATAATCCTTTTAATACAATTGATGGAAATACTCGTTATACAGGTAGTAATTGGTGTGATAGTGATTATTCAAGTGATGAAGAAGAATCCACTAGTGCTACTGATTTAAATTGTTTCTACTTGGGTGATGTTAATTTAAATAATGAGTGGGATTTAGAAGATAGCGCATTGATTTTAGAATATGTGAATAAAAGAATTACTTTTAATGACAAACAATTTGAACTTGGAGATTATAATCAAGATGGTAGAATTGACGTTTTTGATGCAGTAGAAATACAAAAAATAATCGCAGGAAAAACAAAATCTATTGAAGGCGATGTTAATTTAGATGGATTAATAAATTTTGATGATGTAGCTTATCTTGATAGTGGCGCTGTATTAAATGGTTATCAACGAAAAATGGCTGATGTTAATGGAGATTGTTTGGTTAATTCGTCTGATAGATTAATTATTAATGATCTTGCTGAATTAATGGGAAGTGATTCTGGATATTCTGTTGAATATAATCAATTAGAATCTAAAGAAAATGAAATTAAGGAAAATACTAATAGTAATAGATGTAAAGTTCAAAATAACAGAACAATAAAAAAATATATTACTGATAGACCTAATTCTAATAGTAAAGAACCTTTATACACTTTTGTATTAGATGCACAAGCTATAAAAGACATTAGAAGTAATAATAAAAATTATAGATATAATCAAGATAGTGGTAAAAAAACTGCTAGTGAGTATTTACAAGGTTTATATACATCTATTTCGAGTAGCAAGGGATTATGTTACAGTCAAACGATGGAATCTGGATATTGTAATGTTGATGAAGTAATTAAAAATAAGGAGAGTGCATAATGAAAGATTCTATTTGGGCATATTTTATAATAATGTTTGGTATAATTGCGATAGTATTTATATTCTTTATGCAAAGAACAACTACTACTGATCAACATAATTATACTTTACTAAGAGAAACAACTGAAGCTGCGATGTATGATGCGATAGATGATGTTGCGTTAAAAAATAATCAGATAAAGATTAATCAACAAAAATTTGTAGAAAGTTTTTTAAGAAGATTTGCAGAAAACGCTTCGTTATCAAGAAAATATAAAATAGACATTTATGACATTAATGAAGAACCACCTAAAGTAAGTTTAAAAGTTTCATCAACTGAAACAGGATCAAGTGAAATGGTGAGTTTTGATTTAGTTAATAAAGTAGATGCGATATTAGAAACAGTTTATTGAAAGGAGTTTATATGAGAGGTTTAAATAAGTTTTTAAGAAATAAAAATACTGTTACTATATTAGGAATTATTTTAATAGTATTCTTGCTATTTATTGGGTTTAATGTAACTATAAATCAAACAGTAAATCCAGTAAGTATTCCAGTTGCAAAGGTTAAAATTCCTGCGCAAACAAAAATTACAGGGGATATGTTACAGGTTAAGAAAATATCAAAAGTGGGATTAACAGAAAATGTAATAAGAAATGCATCATTAATAGTAGGTAAATATACAAATATTAATGTTACTATTCCAGTTGGTTCTATGATATATACCGATTGGATTGTAGATGAAGATTCTATACCTGGTAATTGGATCGATAAGATTGATATTTCGAAAGGTGAAGAAGCTTATTATTACAAAGTAGATATGGTATCAACGTTTGGTAATTCAATATTACCTGATTCACATATAGATATATATATGTCTGCTACTGATGCAAATGGTAATATTATGTATGGTAAATTATTTAGTAGTATTAAAGTATTAGCTGTACATGATGGTTCTGGACATAATGTATTTGCAGATCCTGCTAATGTAGGAACTCCAGCATATTTAGCTTTTGGACTATCAAGGGATAATTATAAATTATTAAAACGTGCTGAATATTTAAAGGGTCAAGGAATTGATTTAGTAATAGAACCTAAAGGACAAAAATATGTGTCTAAAGCAGGTACACTTGTTAGTAGTAATACATTACAAGACTATATAAATAATGCAACAAGTACAGTTAGTGATGAAGCTGTAGAAGAGTTTGTAAGTGCACAAAATAGTGAAGAAGATAATGCTGAAAATACGAATACAAATGATAATAGTAGAAGTTTAATTAGATAATAGTAGTAAGAATAAATAAGGGAGTAGGTGACTTATGGATAATGTTTTCGATGAGATGGATTTTGGTCCTTTAAAGCAATACTTAGATAATGACGATGTAACAGATATATCTTATGATAATGGAGGACAGTTATGGCTTAGAACATTATCGCATGGTACAATTCGAGTTGAAAACCCTGGTATTGATGATAATTTTATGGATAAACTTGCTTTTCAATGTGCGAATGTAGTAGGTCGTAGTTTTAATGCTGCTCATCCTTTTCTAGATAGTGAATCAGAACAACTTCGTATTAATTTTGTACATGATTCAATTGCTAGAAATGGTATTGCATGTGTTATAAGAAAGACACCTGCTAAAATAAGACTTGTAAAAAATGAGATAATAAGAGATAAATATATTACTGAAGATATACTAAATTTTCTAATTACTTGTGTTCATGGACATACTAATATTATGGTATGTGGAGAAACTGGTAGTGGTAAAACTGAGTTTATTAAATATTTGGCTGCCAATACTAGAGTTGATGAGAAGATTATTACAATAGAAGATACTCTAGAACTACACTTAGATAAAATATTTCCTAATCGTGATATAGTTGCGATGAAAACAAATAATATTGCAAGTTATTCTGATGTATTAGTTACTTGTATGAGACAGAATCCTAAATGGATACTTTTATCAGAGGTACGTAGTGCAGAAGCAGTAATGGCTGTTAGAAACTCTATATCATCAGGACATTACATTTTATCTACAATACATGCTGATAAGGCTGCATCTATTCCAAACAGAATGTATTCGTTACTTGAGACTAATCAAGATATAGATCAGTTTTTAAAGTCTATTTATAGATATATTCAACTTGGTGTATATATTCGTGCTTATCAAGATGCTAATACACATAGAATGATAAGAGAAATAGCTGAAGTTACTGAATTCTTTGTAACTGAAGACAATGAAGCTAAATATAATACAATTTATAAGAAGACCCCTGATGGTAAAGTAACTAGAAGAAATCCAAGTAAATATTTATATGATTACTTAGAAGCACAAGGAGTTAGAATGGATAAAAATATTATTGTTCCAACAGATGAAGATAATACTACATCTTCAAATGAAACAATTAATAATAACAATAATATTATTTTTGAGTAGGAGGTGCAATATGATTAATATAATATTCTTGCTTATAGGTATAATACTTTTATTTATAGTGTTTTACCGTAGTACTGGTGGTAAAGATATATATAAAGAGGTAACTAGTAGTCTAGGACCAGTATATGAAAAAATTGCTCCTTATACTTATAAAGAGATAAGAGTAAAAATAAAAGAATTAGGACAGAATTATAAATTTAAAGATTACTTAAGACAGATAGTTATATTTGGTGGTATAGCTGGTGCAATGGGATATTTATATTTCTATGATATAGTAGTAGCTATAATATATGCAGTTATAGCCATTGCATTTATTCCTTATTTAGAATATTTAAGATGTAAAAGATTATATAGTGAATTTATATTTGAACAAGTACAAACATATACAACTAATATTATACTTGACTTTCAAACATCACAATCATTTGTTAAGTCATTAGAAGGTGTATATGAATCAGGCGTATTAGAAGATCCTGTTAAAAGTGATGTTAAAATAATGATAGACTTGGCTTATAAAAATGGTACTATTAATCAATCATTGGAGTATTTTCAAAATAAATATGATTTCTATATGGTTAAAAATATGCATCAGTTATTTTTACAAATAACTAATGAAGGAGCAAAGGATTCGCAAGAATCGCTAGAGAATATGAGTTTAGATATAGATATGCTTGTAGAAGCTGTATATAGAGATAGAATTGATAGAGCAAACTTCCATAAGAAGTTTATTAGATTTGGTGTTATGTTATATGGTATGATCGCACTTGTACAATTACTACTAGGAGATACTTATTCACAATTACTTAATATGTGGTATTTAAAGTTATTAATACATTTACTAGTTGTAATGAATTCTTACTTCTTATTAAATGGAGAGAAGTATTATAATGAAAATGTAGGTGCAGAATAGTTTTGGTGGTGAAACATGGGTTTAATATATATATTAGTTACTGTTATTTTAGTTTTTATATTTATATATAATAAAGTATTTGATGGTAAAAAATTTATTAAAGAATTATCTCCTATATTTAGAAATATTATAGAAGATGATTATGAATTTCTAGTAAGACTTAGATATGAAGATGAAGATATCGACCTAGAAGAAATGTTTGAAAAAAGAATACGTAATGCAGTATTAACATTCTTAATAGTATTATTCTTATCAATACTTGCAGGAAAACTTGCATTTATAGTTATATTCTTAGCAGTAGTACTAGCTTTATTAGTATTTAAAATGCCATATGCAAAATTAAAAAGAATGTATAGGGCACACTTACATAGTATAGATTTATTACTACCATACTATTTAAAAGGATTAGAAATACTAGTACAGCACTATACAGTACCTATCGCACTATCAAGAAGTATTGAAACTGCACCAGAAGTATTTAAAAGAGGATTACTTAAGTTAGTAGCAAAAATTGATGCCGGAGATTCATCTATAAAACCTTATACAGACTTTGCAGAAGAATACCCTGTTAGAGATTCAATGCGAATGATGAGACTTTTATATAGATTAAGTCTAGGTTCACAAGATAATAAACAAGAACAAGTAATGGCATTTTCTAGAATGGTATCAACCTTACAGAATAAAGCAAGAGAGATAAAATATCAAGAACGTCTTGATAAAATGGAGAAAAAAACTATGATAATGTTATTCGCAACAGGTGGCGGGGTAATGTTATTACTATTTATGTCGATGACACTTATGATTTAAGTGTTTTTTTGTGGTTTTTTAAGAAATTTAACAAAAAAAGAAGGAAATTTGAAAGTTATCAATAATAATATATATAGAGAGGAAAATTGGTGATTATGAAGTATTATGATGTAATAAAAGAAAAAATTCTTGAAAGTGAAATATATGATAAGGCACATGACTATGTAAAAGATAGGAATAAGGTTAAAGTATACTATGAAATCGGTCAATTATTAAATGCTGCAGGTAAAGACTATGGCAAAAATATAATTAAACAGTATTCCGAAAAACTAATGCTTGAGGTTGGAAAGAAATATAATGAACGTAATTTAAGATATATGCGTAAATTCTATGAAGTGTTCTCGAATATAAAATGGAACACGTCATGTTCCAAATTGAGTTGGAGTCATTATAGAGAAGTATTATCTATTAATGATATTAATACAATAAAGTATTATTTAACCGAGTGTTCTAACAAGAATTTAACTATAAAACAGTTACAGGAAAGAATTAAAAGTAAAGAATATGAAAGATTAAGTGATGAAGCTAGGAATAAACTATGTTCCAATGAACAGTTAAATATATATGATGTAGTTCCTAATCAAATTGTTATAAAGAGTAATTTATTAAAGAACGAGTTAACTGAATATGCTTTAAAACAAGCGATATTAATTAATATAGATGATTTTCTATTACAATTAGGTTCTGGTTTTGCTTATATTGGTAATGAGTATAGAATTAAAATAAATGATAAGTATAATTTTATAGACTTAATGTTATTTAATTATGAATATAATTGTTTTATAGTTGTTGAACTAAAAGTAACTGAGATTAAAAAGGAACATTTAGGACAAATACAATTCTATATGAATTATGTTGATAAAAATATAAGAAAGCCTAATCAAGATAAAACTATTGGTATTATTATATGTAAAAAAGATGATGGATATATTATTGAGTTTTCAAGCGATCACAGAATTATGGCTAGAACATATGAGTTAGTGTAACTAATTTTTTTAAAGAAATTCATCAAAAAATAATAATATATATAGGGAGTATTTTGGTGATTATGGAGTACTACGATGTAATAGAAGAATAAATTAACAGATGATGAAATATATGCTAAAGTACAAAACTATTCCAAAGAAAGACGTAGAGTCATTATATATTATGTAATTGAGCATTGTTTTGATGAAAGGATGATTGCAAGAAGGTATGAACTTGCATATATAGTTATATTTTTTAAAAAAATAAAATTTTTTTTAATTTTACGTTTTTTGATAGATAGTGATTAAAAAAATATAGATATTAAATATTTACTTGTAGATTTTAATATTCTGTATTTTTTAGCATGTTAAACTTGAAAAATTAGTATTTGCTCTTTCTTTTTAGATTTGATATAACTTTTTTGTTGCAACAAATTATATTAAATTTTAAAAGAAAGGATTGATGTTATGAATAGTATAAAACCTAAAAAAAGAGAAGGAAGCCTAAGAGGTACTAGACTGCCTAAAGGAGAAGTAGTTCCACTTATATCAGATAATTTATTTAAGAAAGTATATGGAGATACTGAACATCTAGAAAGACTTAATTATTTGCTTTCAAGTATTCTTGATAAAGATGTTAAGGTAATAGAGATTCTTAATGATGAACTTATAGGAGAGTACAGGTTAAACAGTAAAAAGTGTGTAGATTTAGTTTGTAAGATAGGTGAATTTGATTATGTTAACGTAGAAGTAAATACTGCCTATAATACATATGAGATAGATAGGAATGCCGAATTTATATTTAGATTAGCATCTGCTAGTCATAAACCAGATGAAATACTATCTAAGAGTGATAGAGAAAGAATTAGAAAAGCAAAAAAGTATTATATTCAGATTAATTTAAACAATAAAAATACAAATGATAAATCATATGTTATTTTTTCACTTAACGACGACGAAGATCCAAATTTTAAATTAACGAATATGATAAAAATTATCAATATCAATGTTTCAACTTATAGAGATTTATGTTACAATAAGAACATAAATGAGTTAACTGATTTTGAAATTGCGGTTGGAGTAATTGGCATTTATGAAGAAGAAATGTTAGAAAAAATTAGTAAACGCAATGAAATATTGAAAGGGATAAGTGATAGAGTGAAGAAGTATAGTTGGGAAGATGATGTAATTGTAGCCTATGATAGAGAAGAATATTTAAAAGAAGCATTTGAAGCAAATATCGAATATGCAGTAGCTGATGCAATAGAAGAGACTACAAAAAAAGGTTACTGAACAAGTAACAAAAGAAGTTACTGAGAAAAATACTTTGGATATGGCAAAAAAGATGAAAGATGCTAATTATAAATTAGATGAAATCATAAAAATTACTGGATTAAGTAAAGAACAAATTGAAAAATTATAATATGTAGAATTTATAGGGATAGGTGGATGCCTATCCTTTTGATTATTAAAAAATTATTCTATAAAGATGAATTATAATTATTAAAACAGTTTGTTTCCTAAACCTTTCTAGCACACCAATTCCATTAAAAAATATAATAATTTACATTATTTTTACATAAAAACACATAATAAAATTGTAATATTATTGAATTTAAAGGTGATATGTGCTATAATCTAGTAAAAATATAGGAGGTGATTATTGAATGAAAGAAGCAACAGGAGAAGGAAGTATGACTATAATTACTATTATAATAATAGTTGCGCTTGCGGCTGCAGCTGCTGTAGTAGTAGGTGTAATGGTTAGTAAGGCAGGTAATGAAGCCGATAAAGCTACAGGCGATCAAAAAATAAAAATTTGTCCGACAGGACAAAAGGTTGATGTTACTACTGGAAACTGTGTTTCAATAACATCATAATAACAAAAATATTTTTTTGTTAGAAGTATATAGACTCTTATATATTTCTAACAGATAATTATTTTAGGAGGTAACTATAATTATGAAAGAATCTGTTGGCGAAGGTGCTATGACTGTTATTACTATTGCATTAGTAGCTGGTGCAATAGGGGCTATTGTAATAATAATATCTGGATTGTTAACTAATCAAGGTAATAGAGCAAGATGTGAAAATGCGGGTGGCACATATAAAGGTGGTAGTTGTGTATATTATTCCGGTAATATTGAAATTAAATGTGAAATCATTGACGATGAATATATTTGTGGGTGATTAAATGAAAGAAAGTACTGGGGCTGTTTCTGCTATATATGTAGTAATTTTTTTTGTTATAATTATGTTTGGTTTTATTATATCTACTTTAAGTTATTATAAGTCTTATAAGATTAATAATAGTCTTACTGCTGCTATTGAAGATTATGGTGGATTTAATAGTAAATCGTTAGAAGAGATAGAAAAAAGATTAACTAGTTATGGTTATACAAGAAGTGATATTGGTTGTAAGGTTGGAAATTCCGATTTTAATGATGGTGTTAGATTAGTTAAATCAGATGGCTCTATTATTGATGATAAACAGTCTGCAAACGCTGGTGAGTTAGGGTATAAAGGATATTGTGTGTATATCCTCAATGATAAATCTAGTGATTCTGCACCTGACTATGAGTATTATAGTTATAAAGTTACTACTAGAATGACTTTGGATTTTGGTTTGTTAAATATGAATATACCTATAAAGATGTCTTCACATACATCTACTATGTATAGTTGTTATGGTATAAATTGTTTATAGTATTTTGGAGGTGAATCATGAAGGATGCGGTAGGTAGTACTATGCTTGTATATATAGTTATTATTGTTGTGGGTATAGTTGGCTCTATTCTTATTGCATCTAACATGTATACTAGTGCTTATAAGGCTAAGAATAATATAGTTAGTGAAATTGATAGATACTATACTGTTCATGGTAATACCACTTGTTTTGGCAATGATGGTGTGTGTACTAATAGTATTAATAGTACTTTAAAGAATATGGGATATCACTTAAATAAAGATAACTTATGTAATGATAAAATACTTGCAAAAGTAACTAAGAGCGCTAAAAATTCTGATGGTGATATTGTTCCTGTTACATCACTTATTTATGAGGGTGATGGATATTGTATTTATAAAACTGGTGAAAATGATTACTACTATACAGTTGTTACTTTCAGCCATTTAAATATTAATGTACTTGGTATTGGTAGTTTGTTTTCTACTCCTGTATATGGAGAAACTAGAACGTATTATGATAGTTAGGAGAATTTATGAATATAGTAATTGAAAACTTAAATAGTAATATTATTAATGGTATATCTATTGCAACTATAAAAAGGTTAAGTGGAGTATATGATGTTGGTACTTTGTTTAATGAAATTAGTTCACTAACTTATGAGAAAGCTATAATAGATATTACTGCTATTAATAATTATACAGACATTAATACATTAAAGAGTTTAATTAGCTTTGTTAAGAGTGATAAACTAATACTTGTTATAAGTAAAGATAATGTATCAGATGAATATTTGAAAAGTATTATTGAGATTGGTATTTATAATATTGCATATACTCCTGAACATATAGTAGAGTTATATAGTAATCCTAATAATTATGAAGATGCTGCTATACTTATTAATAAGGATGTTAAAACTTCTAAGATAATAGGATTTAAAAATGTTACTAAACATGCTGGGGCCACTACTTTAATTTATATATTAAAAAAACATTTGGATAAATATCGTAAAGTATTAGCGCTTGAAATAGATAAACTAGATTTTAATTTTTTCTATAATAAAGAGATGATTTCTATTCAAGATAATGCAGTAGATATGACTATAGATAAGTATGGCAATCAAGATGTTATATTAATAGATTTGAATAATTCTAAAAATGCTTATAAGTATTGTGATGAGATTATTTATTTAGTTGAACCAACTATGATACGTATAAATGAGTCTATGATGATTGATCCTACTATTTTTAATTCACTTAAAGACAAAAAAGTTATTTTAAATAAATGTCCATTAAACGGAGATGAGATTAAAGAGTTTGAGTCAGAATCTCATATTAAACCATATTATATATTGCCAATGTTGAATGAAAGAAAAAATAGTGATATAATAAATAACCTGATTGATAAATTAAAGTTATAGGGGGAATTATGAAGAAAATATATATATTATTTGCAATCATATCAATCTTTATGATACAATTAACTTGTATAAATTCTGTTTATGCAGCAGATGATGGCAATGTTAATATTAATCAAAAATATTCTAATTTAAATACTGGTAAAGTAAGTTGTGGAGATGGTATGGTTAAAAATATACCTACTACTGTTACTAAAACTGTTAATATTGCTTATAGGATTATTCAAGTTGTTGTACCAATCATATTGATTGTAATGGGAATGATTACCCTTATAAAATCAGTTACTGCTGGTAAAGATGATGAAATTAAAAAAGCTCAAATGGCTTTTGTTAAAAAATTAATTGCAGGTGCGCTTGTGTTCTTTGTTTTTGTGATAGTAAAACTTATCATTAGTGTAGTTGCAGATGGTTCTGATAAAGGGAATATTATGAAATGTGCGGATTGCTTTTTAAATAATAAGAGTTGTGCTACTGAAGGAAAGTAGGTTTTATGAAAAAGAAATTAAAATATTTAGTTGTGCTTATTATGTTGTTCACCACAAGTAGAGTATATGCTGCAACTTATGTGGATTGTGGTAAAGTAAAACATTTACCATATAAAATATTACAATTATCTAATACAGTAGTTAATATATTACAGATTGCTGTACCAATTATTTTAATAATATTAGGTTCAGTAGATTTTGTAAAAGCTGTATCATCACAAAAAGATGATGAAATTAAAAAAGCACAAGGGATGTTTATAAAAAGATTAATCTTAGGGGCGCTAGTATTCTTTATAGTAGTAATAGTAAAACTGCTTATTAGTGCGATTGGTGGAAATAGTGATAATGTTTGGTCTTGTGTTGAATGTTTTGTAAATAATGCAAGTAATTGTAAATAGAAGGAGTGTTAGTATGAAGAAGAAATTAAGTTATTTACTATTATTATTTGTTTGTAGTTTTATGATGGGACAGGTATATGCTGCAAACATTGCTGGATGTGATTCTTTTTTAGGTAAGAGTTTAGATATTGATGCAAAAATTGCTAATACAGTTCATATTATTGTTTTAGTTATTCAAATAGTAGTTCCTGTTGTACTTGTTGTATTTGGTATGATTGATCTTTTAAAAGCTGTAATCGCAGGTAAAGATGATGAGATAAAAAAATCTCAAATGACATTTGTAAAAAGATTAATTGCAGCTGCTATTGTATTCTTTGTTTTTGTAATAGTAAAACTACTTATAAGTTTTGTTGCAGATGATTCTAAGAATATGATGAATTGTGTTAATTGTTTTATTAATGGAACTGGAAAAACATGTGCGACTAGAAATTAGGTGATTTAATGAAAAAATTAGATTCAAAATTTTTAGTAACATGTGCAGTGCTTATATCTTTACCGATATTGTTTATTATAATTATGGCGCTTTTAAGAGGCTGTAGTGGTAAAAAATCATATTCTAAGTATGAATTAATGATGGTTAGTAATGCTAAAAGTTATGCGAAGAAACATAAGATGCTACCTAAAGAAGGTAAAAGTACTATTATAAAACTCGATAATTTAACTGATGATGGTATGAAAACCCCTACTAAATCTTTAAAGGATGATAGTTGTAGTGGTAGTGTAGTTGTAAAGAATAATAGTACAAGTGAAGGTAAATATTATTCTTATATTCCTTATTTAGAATGTGATAATTATAAAACAGAGTATATTAAAGATTTTTTGTTAAAAGATGTTGTTTCAAGTGGATCTGGATTATATAAAGTAGGAGATGAATATATTTTTAAAGGTAATAAGGCTAAAAACTATTTATCTTTCTATGGTACCATATATAGAATTATAAAAATGGATTCTAATGGTTATTTAAAGCTTATTAAAGAAAAAGCACAAGATATGTCTTTTAACTGGGATAATAAATATAATATTAATAAAAATTCTTATACAGGTATAAATAATTATAAAGATAGCGTTATTATTGATAGATTATTATATGATTATAAAAATGATAAAACAATGAATAATGATACTAGAAGTAAAATAATTCCACATAGTGTATGTATTGGGAAAAGGTCTATAAATGATTTAAGCCTTGGTATAACTACTGAATGTAGTGAAGTGATAGATAATCAATTAATTAGTTTACCTAGTATAACTGATTTTATGCAGGCTAGTTATGATGTTAATTGTAAACAATTAGGTGATTTATCATGTACTAATTATAATTATTTTGCAAGTTTTATTGATTATAGTTGGACAGTTGATACTGTATCCGAAGATGACTCTGTTGCATATTTAATAAATTCAATTGGTGTAGAACTTAGTGAGGCTAGTTCTTATCAAAGATATCACTGGGTTATATATGTTGATTCTGAAGAATTATATATATCAGGTACTGGTACTGAAAAAGATCCTTATATAATAAAATAACTTGTATTGACAAAAATAATAATAAGATATATAATTGAGATAGTTTAGGAGGAAATGATTATGTTTGAAATTTTAGCAAAAGTTGATATGGGATTAGAGTATTCGTGTGGTAATATTAATAACTTTGTATTTAGTGGTATGTTTCCATATGTAGTATCTACAATAGTTATGTTAATTAAAATTATAGTACCAATATTATTAATTATATTTGGTATGTTAGATCTTGCTAAAGCTGTAATTGCTAGTAAGGAAGATGAAATTAAAAAAGCACAAATGACTTTTGTAAAAAGATTAATTGCTGCAGTAATTGTATTCTTTGTTGTTTCACTTGTACAATTAGTTGTTAGATTTGTTGCAGGAAATGATGAAAATAGTATTATGAGTTGTTTTAACTGCTTTGTAAGTGGTAATGCTAGTGATAATACTTCAGCAGCATGTCAATTACGAAATTAAATTATGCAAGCATTCATGCTTGTTTTTTTGTGACTTTTTTGATATAATTTCATCAGAATGAAAATTGTCTGAATTTTATAAAAGGAAGCGGTGAATAACTATGTTTTTTGCAAAAATATTTAGAAGATTTTTCTTTTCATTAGATTCTGTGTTGTTTAATTTTATTGCTACATTGTATGATTTATTAATGGCAATATCGAGAACTACAATTTTAACTCAAGGAGAAATTGCAAAATTTGCAACAAGAATTGAAATATTACTTGGTGTTTTTATGTTATTTAAAGTATCGTTTTCACTAATTACATACATAGTTAATCCTGATGATTTTTCAGATAAAAGCAAGGGATTTGGAAAACTTATACAAAACTCAGTTATTTCACTTGTTTTACTTGTATTAGTTCCTTATATATTTCAAATGGCATTTAGTCTTCAAACAAAAGTTTTAGAAGGTAATGTTCTTGCTCGTTTGATGTTAGGTGAGGATTTAGAACAGAATGGTGTTGAAGATAATGTCTTAATTGATGCCGGTGAACGAATGTCATTTTATGTAATGCTTCCGTTTTTCAAACCTAATTATTCTATAAATGGAGGAGAAGGTGCAGATTTATCAGCGTGTATAAAATTATATGACAAGGGTGATGATGGTAAAAATGTGTTCTCTGAATCTTGTAAAAGTGCTTTGATTTCTGTTAATAAAGATCAAGGAAACGGTATGGATGATACTGACGTGGAGAATTATGCAAATGGTATTAATGAACAGAGTTTAGGCCTTACATTTAGAATTAATCCTGCAATATCAACTATAGGTTCTGATAAAGATGAACAATTTGTTATTGATTATATGTCCCCTATTTCAACAGTAGTTGCTGTAATTGTATGCTTGTTACTTGTAACTTTCTGTATAGACATAGGTATTAGAAGTGTAAAACTTGCATTCTTACAATTAATATATCCAATACCAGTTATATCATATATGGATCCAAAAGGTGGAAAAGATGGAATGTTTTCTAAATGGTATAAGATGTGCTTTTCAACATTCATTAGTTTGTTTGTTAGATTGTTAGCATTATACTTTGGATTATATATCATTTCTCGTATAGGCTCGATGGGAATTTATGATGTTGTAAACGGATCACAAATCACAAATGGTTGGGTAATGATATTTGTAATTATAGGTGTATTAATGTTTATAAAACAATTACCAAAGATACTAGAAAATATGGGAATTAAACTTGAAGGTGATGGTAACTTTAATCTTAATCCATTAAAAAGAGTTTTTGATGAAAAAAATGGTATTGCTGGTGCTAAAGCAATTAAACGAACAGGAATTGCTGCAGGGGCTGCTGGTTTAGCAGGAGCTTCAGCATTTGGAACAAATTTAATTGCAAGAAAGGGTAATCCTTTTAGTGCAATTGCCGGAGCTGTAAGTGGAGCACGAAGAGGTTTGATGAGTGGCTTGAAAGGTGAAAAACTTGGAAAAGCTTATTCTAGTTCATATAGTGGTGCAATGAATGCCAGAACTAATCGAGCAGATAGAAAAGAATTAGGTATAAATGCATTTAACGTTGCTGGAGAAAATTTAAAAAAGAAAATGCATATTGCAAATGAATCGCAAAAATATGAATCAGAGTTAAAACATTTGGATGATTATATTGGTGCTGGCAAAGCTGCGAAAACAAGAGCTGAATCTGAAGTTGATAAAAAATTAAGCAGTATAGATGTAGGTGGACAAAACTTAGGTGCATTAAAGAATTATGTTGATGTTTTGAAAAATACTGATACTAGGGGAATGTCTGAATCTCAAATGAAAGATCATGCGAAAAAAATTGCTGATGCAGAGGCTGATTTCTTTAAAAATCGAAAAAAAGCTGTTAATGCATATATGGAACACTCTGATTCGTTAAGTGGTGTATTTGGTGATGTTGATTTGAGTGGAGCTGGATTCTCATCTGATGCAATCGTTTCAAATAATGTATCTAAAATGCAACAATTAAATAGTGATTATGGAATGGATATGAATGTTAATACATCTGATTTAGGAAGTTCTATCCAAAATGCTGAAGATAGACAAGCTGAAATTAAAGGAAGCCGAAAATATAGACAGTCTGAACTTATATCTCAGCAGGCTCAAAAAGAAAAAAATAGTAAATAATAATAAAAAGGATGTGATACTATATGGATAATATGTATTTGATACCAGCTAACTCGAAAAAGTCGATGTTATTGTTTGGTTTGTTTACGAAGTTTGATTTGGCTTTGTTCTTGATTGGAGTAAGTATTTCACTACTTTTATTGCTTATATTACCTATTGAAGGTTTTCTATTTGCAATTATTGCTCTTGCTCCAGGTGTGATATGTGCATTTCTGGTTTTTCCAGTTCCTAATTATCACAATATAAGAACTGTTATTAAACTTGCTTGGGAATTTTATACTACAAGACAAAAATATTTATGGAGAGGTTGGTGTTATAAAGATGGCGAAGAAAGTAAAAAGTAAGTATACTGATATTCCGGTTAAAAATATTGCAAGCGGTATGATTGAACTTGATAATAAACTTAAAGTATCTGGTGTTAAGATTATGCCAAGAAATATTTTTATTCTTGATCCTGCTACTCAGAATGCAATTATAACTAACTTAAAAACTGTTTATAATGTTATTGATTATGAGTTTTGGATTATTGCTGCTGATAGACCGGTAGATATTAATGTATATTTATCTGAACTTCAGGTTCTATATAATTCTTCTGTATCCCCTGTACAAAGAAAGATTATATCTGAAGATATGGATAAGGCTAATATGTTTGTTAGAAATAGTGTTGTTGATACTGAGTATTATTTACTATTTAAACATAAGGATACTGAGATAATACAAAAACGCATTAGAAACTTAATTAATAATTTTGCTGCTGCTGGTCTTACTGCTACTCAGACTAGCAATGACGATTTAAGGATGATTTTGGATAATTTTTTAAATGGTGGTTCGACTACTAATTTTGGGACGGTGTTTGCGTAATGGGAAGTATTAAAGCTGAAATTGCTCCTAAGGGGCTTGAATTTAAACCTAGTGAGTTTATTGTTAGTGATAAATATGCAACTATTTTATCTGTAATATCGTATCCAAAATTTATTTATCCTGGTTATTTATCTAGTTTAACTAGTATGTCTGGTATTAAACTTGTTATTAAACATATACCACTTCCTTTTAGTAGTATGAGTAAGATGCTTAATAAAGAACTTGCTGATTTAAAACAAAGATATCAAGATGAAAATGATAGAACTATTCAAGAGAGAATTCGTCAAGATTATGAATCATTAGAACAGTTTATTTCAGAACTTGCAGCTAGTCAAGCTAAAATATATGATTTTCAAATGCATATTATGATTACTGCTGATAACAAAGAAGAGTTAGAATTAAAGAAATTACAAGTTCGTAATTATTTAGAGTCTATGGAACTTAAGGCTATACCTCTTCGATTTGAACAAGACCAAGTCTTAAAATCTTGTCTTCCTATTTATGGAAAACAAGATATTGAAGATAGAATTGGTACTCCAATTCCTGCTCCTACTATGGCTGCAATGTATCCATTTATCTTTGATAGTATTAAAGATCCTGGATTAGGCACATTACTTGGTATGGATTTCTCTGGTGGTGTAGTATTGTTTAATCAATTCTTATATCAAATAAGAAAAGAGAGTAATAGAAATAATGCTAATATGATTATATTAGGTACTTCTGGTAGTGGTAAGTCTACTGCTGCTAAGATTATGCTTAGAAGTCATATTAGAAATGGACATCAATTAGTTATAATCGATCCCGAAGGTGAACTTGAAGATATGGTTAACCTTTATGGTGGAGATTTTATTGATCTTGGTAAGGGTGGAGAATTTGGTATGATTAATCCACTTGAGGTTGTTCTTGATGCGGATGAAGATGAGATGAAACAAGGATTAGGTTATACTGTTTTAACTCGTACATTACAAACCATTAAGGCTTTCTTAAAATATTATGATCCATCTATTACTGAAGATTTAGTAAATATGTTTAGTGAAGTAGTGCAAGAAACATATAAGCGTTTTGGTATTGATTATAATAGCGATTTCACTAGATTTACTAGTGATGATTATCCAACTTTTAAAGATGTATATGCAACTATTAAAGGTCGTATTCTTGCAATGCCTGAAAAAACACAGGAGAAGGATGTTCTTGAGAGACTTGAATTAAAAATAAGACCTATTGTTAGAGAACTTAAGTATTATTTTGATGGACACACAACTATTTCTCCACACAGTAATTTTATTGTATTTAATATAAGAGAAGTTATGAATGCAGATAGCAATATTAAGAATGCATTATTCTTTAATATATTAAAATATGCTTGGGGATTAACTTTAAACCCACGTATCAATACAGTTATGATGGTTGATGAGGCTCACGTTTTACTTAGTGGTGGTAATACGCTAGGAGCTGATTTCCTTGCTCAAATGCAAAGACGTGCGCGTAAGTATAATACAGGTACAATGTTAATTACTCAACAACCAACTGATTTTAGTGATCCATCTGTTATTACACAAGGAAAAGCTATATTTGATAATGCTTCTTACTATCTAGTTATGGGATTAAAAAAGCAAGCAGTTGCTGATTTAGCTCGTTTAATAGATCTTAATGATAGTGAGGCTGAAAGTATTAAGCAGTATGGACAAGGAGAAGCATTATTTGTATGTGGCTCAAGACGTATGCGTATTAATGTAATTGCATCAGATGCCGAATTAGAATCGTTTGGTAGTGGAGGAGGATTATAGGATAATTAAAGAATAGAGGTGATTAGATGAATGATAGTGCAGCTAAGGGTATAAAAAATACTAAACAAACTGGACAATTACGTAAGGATGCTGCGGTTCAAGGTAGAAAAACTGATCTTGGTAAGCGCAGTAGTTCTTCAGGTGGTGGATTACAACCATCAAATTCATCAAATTCATCAAATTCTGTAAGTAGTACTAGTAGTACCTCAACTACCCGTTCTTCTAGTAGTATTTCTAATTTAGGTGCTAGAAATGCTTCTAGAAGGATGCAGAATGGTCAAACTGTAAACAAAGCTATTAATATTGCTAAAAAAATACCAGTAGCACAAAAATATGCTAAAATGGCAGAGAAGATACAGAAGATTAAAAGTGCAAAAAGTAAAGGGGTTGTAAAAAGCTTTTTAGGTGATAAATCGAGTGAAAAACCGACTGAATCTGAGATTGAGGCTGCAAATACTGCTGAACAAACAGGTCAAGAATTTGACCCCCAAGATGTAGATTCAAAATTCACAATAAAATTTGATAGAAAAACTAAAATTTTAGCAATTAGTATAGTAGTAGGGATTCTCGCATCGTATGTTATTGTAGGAATATTTGCTCTTTTATCGGTTATGGATAGTGCTAAAGAAGCATATTTAGCTTCTCGTCAAAATCCATCTGAAAATGAATTTGAAGCTGCATACAATGCGCAATCTGGTGATGATAGGGATGGTGGAACCACCGATGATGATAGTCCAGCAACAGTTGATAGTACTGGGAATGCTGTTGTTGATAGATTGAATTCGATTGCTTTAAGTGAGGCGAATAATAATACACGTCGAGAAAAATATCAGGACTGGTTTGGAAGTTATGATAATTGGTGTGGCATGTTTGTATCATGGCTTTTTGATCAAGTTGATGGACTTGATAAATATTATGTAAAGTCTGGGCAAGCTGGTCCTGGTGCCCGATATTCAATTGAGCGCGGTTATGGAAAATGGTATGAGGACGAATGTACAGATTCTAAAACTGTTCCTAAACCTGGAGATGTTTTACATTGGGAGTATTATCCAAGTGTTGATAAGATGTCTAGTAAACATGTAGGATATGTTTATAAGGTTGATAATGATTACATTTATACTGTTGAAGGAAATCATTTGCCTGATAATGTTACAACAGTTAAGCATGAACGAAAAGATTGTAAAATTAATGGATATTATCGTCCTAATTATTAAAAATATATAATAAAAGTGAGGTAATATGAAAAGGATTCTTTTGATAATTATTTGTATTTTCTTTTTTTCTGGATCAGTTAGTGCTGTAAAAAGTGAATTTGATTTTGAATCTTCTGATTTAAGTGATTACTTTGGTACTATGAAGGCTTGTACTAATGATGGTTCAGAAAATGATTGTAGGAATGGTAATGAATATAAGTTTTATTTAAAGATGTATGATATTTACTATTTATATAAAAACAAATATAATGTTAAACTTGACCTACCACTAATAATGGCAACGCTTTATTATAATAATGAACAGCTTCCAACTGTTTTTGCAAGTAATTTAAATCAATATGATAGAAATGCTTTAAAAGATACTAATACTGTAACTAACTTAGATTGGGAGTATGATTTTAAGAATGATGATTGTTATACTTATTTAAATGCTAATGATAATTCATATGATATGCAGATACTTGCTAAAAATATGGTTAAGAAAACAATTAAATATGATTGTAGTGAAGGTAATGGTGGCGAGGCTACAGATGTTGAAAAATCTAATTATTCTAAAGATACTTTAAAATGTGATAAAGGTGAGTATGATAAAGATTCAGTGAAGGAATCTTATGAAAAAGATGATGCAAAGTATAAAGAGTTCTTAAATGAGTATATAAAACTTAAGTATCATACTCCTGGTACTGAGGTTAAATCATGTTCTTCCGCTATAAATGGAAATAATGGTTCTGCAAATACTACAGTTTCTAAAACTGGGCAAGAAGCAATAGATAAGATGAATGAAATCGCACTAGCTCAAGTTGGTAAGACAGGAGATACTTATGAATCGTGGTAT
>Ga0256404_1005208_pt1 | contig 23340 bp, 16 predicted proteins | sample RumenRJG_01DNA_FD_185990 | JGI IMG/M metagenome (GOLD analysis project Ga0256404, IMG submission 185990) | Bovine rumen microbial communities from Lethbridge, Alberta, Canada - RJG_01 | ecosystem: Host-associated > Mammals > Digestive system > Stomach > Rumen | place: Canada: Alberta | collected... | reverse complement strand
ATAACATTGGAAAACTGCACAACAAGATTCAACAAGAGAAAACCGGTACCTATCTGTTCTGTGAGGATGCCGTAGCATAGCAACCAAACACGAGTTTTACAAGCCTGTGTTTGTGTTGCCTTTTTGTATGATGGAAATTTCCGGAGGGAATTATTCCGATTGAAGAAAAGAAAGAGCCGCCGCTCCAGCTGATATTTAAACCAACTGTGCGACAGCCCCGTTTATGGGCACAGAAGGGAGATGCAATGATTTTTTTATTGGGACTGATAACGACGCAGACAGGAGTGATGTATGCAATGCGACTTACTGATATATATGGCAAAAATCGCTATGCTATCATGGTATTCACATACGTTACCTGTACGATTCTGTCTTTTTTTCTTCTTTCGGATAAAACACTATTCTATAACACTCATGCGGGAAGAACGGCATTTTGCCTGGCTTTATATAACGGTCCGTTGATGGCGGCCGGTCTCTATTATATTACTTATAGCATAAGAACAAACGGAACTCCGATTTCTACCACATTTAATCGCCTAGGGATACTGATCCCTACAGGAGTATCGATTCTTATTTTCAGAGAAAGTCCGGAGAGCATACAACTTGTTGGAATTCTTATCGCAGTATTTTCAATCATATATATTAATTCGGGAAAGGAGAAACGGGAACACAATCATGTGAAGTCAATGCCGCTGTTGTTCGGGATTTTTTTCATTGGAGGACTGATTGATCTGAATTCAAAATTATATGATGTATATGGCGATAATACACTTAAAGATCATTACACTTTCTATACATTTGCGATCTGCATTGTCGCAAGTTTGTTGCTGGCTTTGGCGAAAGACCGATCTGTTCATTGGAATGACATTTGGATCGGCATTCTTATCGGAATTCCGAATGCGTTTACTTTATCGCTGACATTGAAGGCTGTAGAATTGCTTCCTGCGTATATTGTCTTTCCAGCGGCGAGCGCAGGTGTCATACTTATTGTGAATCTTATAAATTATTTTATTCTTCATGAAGATCTTTCCCGACAGGAAAAGATCGCAACCGGGCTGATTGCGATCGCATTAGTGATGATAAATTTGTAGTGAAATCTCTCAGCCCAGAAGGACTGTGACACCATGGACTCCGGTCCTCTATGCCTCGATGCCCAGAAGGAGACGGTCCAGAATCTCTACGGCGTCCTGAATGCAGCCGTCGCAGCTGCGGAGAGGTTCGCCGGTGTCCACGCCTTTCAGCTGTCGACAGACAATGGACTTGTTTTTGTTCAGGAAAGCCTCTGTCGCTTCCTTCATCATCTGGTAGCATTCACGTTTGGTTTGCGGGTGATCCATATCTCCGTCGGAAATTTTCATTCCGATTACCATGGCCATCGCGCTGACCGCGCCGCAGGTGCCCATGCTGCCCATGCCGAGTCCGAAGGGCTCTGCAATCCGGAACACCTGTCTCGGGTCAGTGCCCATAACATTGCAGTAGGAGCAGGCGACAGCCTGCGCACAGTTGAAGCCCTGTTTATGAAGCCTTACGGCGAGTTCTTTTCTGTTCATATAGCGTATTCTCCTTTGTCTTTGGATGACCGGCGGAAACCGGACGGTTTCAGTATACCGCAGCAAAGCACGGATTGCAAGGATACGGCGCTGTATGATATAATCAGTGCATATAGAAATTAACATTGAGGATGTGTGAATCATGAAGTATCAGGTGTTGAAAACAGAAGATTTCAGAACTTCCCGCTGGACCGGCGGAACGACGACGCAGCTGGCGATATGGCCGCAGGACAGCGAATATCTGGAGCGCAATTTTGTCTGGAGACTGTCAACGGCCACCTGCGAAAAGGAGGAGTCGATATTCTCCAGGCTGCCGGATTTCAACCGGATTCTGGTGGTGCTGTCCGGCAGTGTGGTTCTGGCTCATGAGAATGTCCGGTCTGCCCGGCTGCGGGAACTGGAGCAGGACGCCTTTGACGGCGCTTATAGAACAAAGAGCTTCGGGGCGATCACCGACTATAATCTGATGGTGCGCAAGGGGAACGAAGGCAGCGTGGAGGTTATAGAGCTTTCTGAGGAGAACCGGACGCTGGCCGTGGAGGACAAAGAGCAGTACGCCTTGGGAACGCAGGCGTTCTATTGCAGGGACGGATACGCCACTGTCGATATCAGTGGAACGATGGTAATGCTGAAGGAGGGAGAACAGCTTGTAATCAATTATGACCGGCGGGAGTCTCTGCGTCTGTCCGTTATGGGAGAGGGACATCTGATCCGGTGCAGTATCTGGTATAATTACGAGGAAGGAAGTTTCGGACCGACCCGGATCGAAAAAAAACCGGCGACGGCAGAGGATTTCCGCCAGTGTGTATTTATCGCCAACACACAATACCGCTTCTCAAAGTATACGAATAAACGACTGAAGAGCGTGTGGTATGATGAGGAACTGCAGAAGGGTATCCGTGCAGTCAACCGGTTTGCCATCGCGGACATTGTGTTTTTCGCAGGAATTGCTCTGGTGGGTTTTCTGGGAGCGGGACGCTTTCATTCGCCTATTCTCTGGGTTGCGGCATTCGTTGCCTGGTTCCTGCTGTATTCTCTGCTGGTGGCGCCGGCCGTATATTTCCTTGCGGTGCCTAAGCCGGTTGCGGCACATATCAAGGATGTCAGCAAGCTGACGCCCTATGAGAGAGAACTGAGGGAAAAACAGATGAACACCAACGAACGCGTGACCAGAATCCTGAACAGATATAAATTCAGCGGGACCGCGGAATACGATGAAGACGGGAACCGGCTGGACGACCTCAGCAGTAAAAAATTCTGAAAACATTTGCGAACAAACTGAAACAAAAAAAGCGCTTCCGCGGCGGGCCGGGTTTGCGGCCGAAAACCGGGAAGCAAGGGCAGTCCGGAACCTGCCGGAGAAGCGGTGTATACGCTCCGGCGGAGTTCGGACCCGCCGGCTGCCGAAACGCCGATTCCGGATCGGAACTCAAGCGTTTTCTGTATTGAGCTCGGATGTGCAGTGGGGGCATCTGGTGGCGTCTGCCGGAATTTCGCTCTTGCAGTAGGGGCAGATTCTGGTTGCAGGCGCGGCTTCTTCCTCCGGCGCTTTCCGGAGGCTGCTGAGCTTGTTCAGAGCGCGGATGATGCAGAAAAGGACCAGAGCGATGAGAATAAAGTTGATCACCGCCATGATGAAATTCCCGTATGCAAAGTGCACATCGCCGATGTCGGCGGTCAGACGGGAGAAATCCTTTCCGACGACCAGACCCAGCAGAGGGTTCAGAATGTCGTTGACCAGCGAGTTGACGATTGCAGTGAATGCACCGCCGATGATGATACCGACAGCCATGTCCATTACATTGCCCTGCATGGCAAATTCTTTAAATTCCTTTAAAAATGTTTTCATTAAATTTCCTCCTGTTCTGAATACAGCAACTTCAATCGGCCCTGTTCCGGTGATAACCGGATAATCGTACGAACCTCGGAAAAATCCGAAGCCCGGAGCACGGGCGTCAGATGTCTGCCGGCGCACCCTTTCCATTGGATTGCTGTGCGCCGCGGCGTCTCCGACATCACTTATTGTATACTATACATTGTTTTTCTGAAAAAAGAAAGAACTTTTAGTGCCTGCCGAATCGAAACCTGTCTGAGAACCTGTCGGAAATTTTTGCTGAAAGAGAGAAAAATTCGTGGATTTTTGCTTCGGGCTGTTGTATAATATCTCCGTAATATTTTTTGCAGAAAATACAAGGACAGGATGGCGAGGCGAGAGTCGGCGGGATCTTATATCTCCTACTCACTCCTCAGGGCTTTCCTCCTTGTTTTTTGTTTTTCAGGAGCAGAAACTGACGGAAGGAGTTGAGTATGAAAAAGTATATTTTTGTTACGGGAGGCGTTGTCTCAGGACTGGGGAAGGGAATCACCGCGGCGTCTCTGGGACGTTTGCTGAAATCCAGAGGACTGAAAGTGGCCGCGCAGAAGCTGGATCCCTACATCAACATTGATCCCGGCACCATGAGCCCGTACCAGCACGGCGAGGTCTTTGTGACAGAGGACGGTGCGGAGACTGACCTGGATCTTGGGCATTATGAACGGTTTATCGATGAGAATCTGAACCGGTTCAGCAATCTCACAACGGGCAAGGTGTACTGGAACGTTCTGAACAAAGAACGCAACGGAGATTTTCTGGGGAGCACAGTGCAGGTGATTCCGCATATCACTGATGAGATTAAATCGTTTATTTACGAAGTGGGACGCCATTCTGATGCGGATGTCATCATCACGGAGATCGGAGGAACCGTTGGGGATATTGAGAGCCAGCCGTTTCTGGAAGCAATCCGCCAGGTATCTCTCGAGGTCGGCAGGGAAAATTCGCTGTTCATTCATGTGACGCTGGTGCCGTATCTGCAGAGCTCCGGCGAACACAAATCCAAGCCTACGCAGCATTCGGTCAAGGAACTCCGGAGCCTGGGAATCTCCCCGGACATTATCGTGCTTCGCGCCAATGAGACCATCGATCAGTCGATCGTAGAGAAAATTTCGCTGTTCTGTAACGTAAAAAAGGACTGTGTGATCCAGAATATCACATTGCCGGTGCTCTATGAAGCGCCGGTTATGCTGGAGCGCTCCCGGTTCAGCTGGATCGTATGCCGTGAGCTTGGAATCAACGCAGGTCCCTGTGAGATGGAGGACTGGATGAGAATGCTCGACCGGGTGCACAACCGGGGAAAAGAGGTTCATATCGGGCTGATCGGAAAGTATGTCAAACTCCATGACGCATATCTGTCCGTGGCGGAGGCGCTTCGGCACGGCGGGTATGAAAACGGGGCGAAGGTGGAAATAGAATGGATTGAAGCGGAAAGTGTGACGGAGGAAACGGCAGGAAAACTCCTGGGTGCGCTGGACGGGATCCTGGTGCCGGGAGGCTTTGGAGACCGGGGGATCGAAGGCAAGATTCAGGCGGCAAAGTATGCCAGAGAAAATGACATTCCCTATCTCGGAATCTGTCTCGGCATGCAGACTGCGGTCATTGAATTCGCCCGCGATGTGCTGGGATACAAAGATGCCGACTCAGGTGAATTCGCGCCCGGAGGCGCGCATAATGTCATCGATCTGATGCCGGACCAGCAGGGGAATATCCCCAAGGGCGGAACTATGCGGCTGGGTGCCTACCCGTGTGCGGTCGGTGAGGGTACGAAACTGCGGGAGGCCTATGGAAAGGCGGAGATCGCGGAGAGACACCGGCACCGTTACGAATTCAACAATCTCTATCGGGAGGAGATGACAAAGGCGGGGATGGTGATTTCCGGAACCTCTCCTGACGGCAGACTGGTGGAGGCAGTGGAGCTTCCGGATCGGAAATTCTTTGTGGCTGTTCAGTATCATCCGGAATTCAAATCCCGCCCCAACGACGCACACCCTCTGTTCCGCGAGTTCATCCGGGCGGCGCTGAAGTAGCGGACGCGTATGTCCTGCCGCGGCGCTGAAGCAGCGGGTGTATGCTCGGCTGCATCGCTGAAACAGCGAGCGTGTATGCCCTGACGCTGCGCCGCGGCGGCTGTGCTTCACATGCAGCTGATGTTTACATGGATTTTACATCAATTTTACATCGGAAAGATGGCTTTTTTCCTGATATCATAGTACACTTGTGGCAGGAAGGATGGAAACTATGATTTATCTTGTAGAAGATGATGGGAGCATCAGGGAACTGGTGACCTATACTTTAACAAATGAAGGCTTTGAAGCCCGCGGCTTCAGCCGTCCCTCGGAATTCTGGAAGGGGCTGGAGGAAGAAACGCCGGATCTCATTTTGTTAGATATCATGCTCCCGGAGGAGAGTGGTCTTGACATGCTGAAAAAACTCCGGGCGCTGCCCCGCACCGCGAAAGTGCCGATCATGATGCTGACGGCCCGGGGCACGGAATATGACAAGGTTATCGGACTGGACTACGGAGCGGACGACTATCTGCCAAAGCCCTTCGGAATGATGGAACTTATCGCGAGGATCAAGGCGCTTCTCCGGCGGACACAGCCCTCTACGGGAGATGAGGAATATACGGCCGGCGATATTTCTGTTTCCCTGGCGCGCCATACGGTGACGGTGAAGGGACGGGATGTTGTGCTGACCCGGAAGGAGTTTGAACTTCTGGAACTTCTGGTAGAGAATAAAGGCATCGTGTTTACCCGGGATCAGCTGCTGACGAAGATCTGGGGCTACGCCTTTGACGGCGAGAGCCGAACAGTGGATGTCCATATCCGTTCTCTGCGGCAGAAACTGGGCGAAGCGGGACATCAGATTCAGACGGTACGCGGGATCGGATATCGCATGGAGGACACGGCGAAATGAGGAACCGGATTTTTTACGGGATTTTCAGCGTGGCTCTGCTGGTGCTGGTTGCCAGTATGGTCCTGATTTTCAGTGCGCTCTATACACAGTATTCCAAGGAATATGAGAAGAGTCTGCAGAACGAGGCGTACCTGGTGGCTGCGGCCATACGGCACACCGGATCGGGATATTTTTCCGACCTGAAGGTGGATAAGCGATATCGGATCACATATATCGCCAAATCGGGGAAGGTCATCTATGATACAAGCGTCGATGCGTCCAAGCTGCCGAACCATGCATCGCGTCCGGAGGTGAAGGAGGCGATGAAAACGGGATATGGATCGAACACCCGATATTCCAAGACGCTTTCCGAGAAGACTTCATACAGCGCGGTGCGGTTGGAGGATGGAAGCGTGCTGCGCGTGTCCATCACTCAGTTTACGCTGCTTACGCTGTTGCTGCGGCTGATGAAACCGATTCTTCTGGTGCTGCTTTTGACGATTATGATATCGCTGCTTCTGGCGTCGCGGATTTCTCGCCGTATTGTTAAGCCGATTAACGAGATCAATCTGGATGCTCCGACAGAGAATATGACATATCCGGAGCTGGAGCCGCTGCTTGTCCGCATAGAAGAGCAGAATGACATGCTGAATCAGAGAATTGACAAGCTGCGGGGGGATGTGGATGAGAAAACGCGGGAAGCGGAGTTCCGGAAGGAATTTACCGCAAATGTTTCGCATGAATTGAAAACGCCTCTGACTTCGATTTCCGGATTTGCCGAGATCATGAAAAACGGAATCGTCCGTCCTGAGGATGTGGGGAAGTTTGCCGGCCGCATTTATGAGGAAGCGCAGAGGCTGATCGTTCTGGTGGACGATATTATCAAGCTTTCTCAGTTGGATGAGAATCAGATTACGGCGAAGAAGGAACGGCTGGATCTTTACAGTGTCGCGGAGGAGGTGCTGTATACGCTGGACGCTGCCGCGAAGGGGATGGATGTGAAGGTGGATCTCAGCGGAAAACACGTCCATGTGGACGGCGTCTACCAGATTATAGAAGAAATCGTTTACAACCTGTGTGATAATGCGATAAAATACAATAAGAAGGGCGGGACGGTCCGGGTTTCCACCGGGATGACGGAGGGCCGGCCGTATATCTGCGTGAAGGACACGGGCATCGGAATCCCGCAGGAGGATCTGGACCGGGTGTTCGAGCGGTTTTATCGCGTGAACAAAAGTCACTCCAAGGAGATCGGCGGCACCGGACTTGGCCTTTCAATCGTAAGGCACGGCGTCGCGTACCATAACGCGGATATCCGGATCCGGAGCAAGCTGGGAGAAGGAACTGAGATCACCGTGCTGTTCTGACCGGCCGCGGAGGCTGTGCCTCCGCATTCTGAAGGATACGCGGAGATGTGTGATGAGACTGAAACTGATTGCGACGGCAACATTCGGCCTGGAAGCCGTCGTGAAGAGAGAAATACAGGCGTTGGGATATGACATCATCAGTACAGAAAACGGTCATGTCATGTTCTGGGGAGACGAGCGGGCGATCGCGCGGTGCAACCTCTGGCTGCGCTGTGCAGATCGGCTGCTTCTTTTGATGGGCGAATTCAGCGCCGTTACGTTCGAGGAACTCTTTCAGCAGACCGGCGGTCTGCCCTGGGAACAGCTGATTCCGCCGGACGGGAGGTTCACGGTGATCGGAACGTCGGTGAAATCCCAGCTCCACAGTGTCCCCGCCTGCCAGAGCATCGTCAAGAAGGCAGTCGCACAGCGTCTAGGAGAATTTTACTGTATGGAACAGCTGCCGGAGACGGGAGCGGAATATCGGATAAAGATCGGAATGATGAAGGACCGGGCGCAGCTGACGGTGGATACCAGCGGTATCGGACTTCATAAGAGAGGTTACAGGACCTCGGACGTGGCAGCCCCCATCAAGGAGACACTGGCAGCGGCACTGATTCAGCTTTCTTTCTGGAATCCGGAAAGAATTCTGGCGGATCCCTGCTGCGGCTCCGGAACGATTCCCATCGAGGCTGCACTTATCGGGAGGAATATCGCGCCGGGACTTTCCAGGGAATTTGCTTCAGAGGGCTGGGAACTGATTCGGCCCGAGATTTGGAAGGAAGAGCGGAGAGAGGCATTTAAGGCAATTCGCAGCGATGTGAGCCTGAAGATCCTGGCAGGGGATATCGATCGGAGAGCGATCGCCGCCGCCAGGGCGAACGCGGAGGAAGCCGGGGTGGACGACTGTATTGTTTTTCGTCATATGGATGTGGCGCGGCTGCAGTGTGATGATGAGGGCGGTGTCATGATCACTAATCCGCCCTATGGACGGAGAATCGGAGACGACCGCGAGATCCGAAGGATCTATAGGGCGCTCCGGGCGTTCTTCCGGACACGTCCGACTTGGTCTTTGTTCCTCATCACTGCGGACAAATCTGTGGAGAGAAATCTTTTCGGAAGGAAGGCGGACCGTCGGCGGAAACTCTTCAACGGGCGTATGGAGGTCTGCTATTATCAGTTCCACGGGAAGAAACCGGAGAAAACCTCCCGGTATAGTCCGGAAGAAAGGCGGGGAGAATACCTTGAGGATCGAGATTAATAAAAAGAGAAAAATTCCTCTTTATCTTCAGATTGAAAGTCAGCTGAAGCGCATGATTCTTGCAGGAAATATCCCTGATGGGGCGGTGCTGCCGTCGGAACGGAAGCTGGCGGCGCAGCTGGGGGTTCACCGGAACACGGTAATACGAGCCTATGCGGATCTGAAGGACATGGGTCTCGTGCGTTCGGACCGCGGGAAGGGTTATGCGGTCTGTTACAGCCTTCCGGAGGATCGCCCGCTGACGGCGGAGGAGCAGCGGTCGGTGAACTGGAGTCATGTGATCAAGGATGAATATCTGGACATGGAGGAACTCTACGACGATATTTTCCAGCGCTTCTCAACGGGGAAGGGAATATCGCTTTCGGCGGGGATGCCCCCCTTTGTCTACCCGGAGGAGGAGATCGCGGATGATATTGTCGCGATTATGAATGAAAGTCAGCTGCTTCCGGCCTACCTGGCAACGTATCAGGGGGACGGCGAGCTGCTGCGGCGGCTGCAGGATTATGTGCGTACAAAAGGTATCGAGGCGGGACTTCGCCAGATTCAGGTTCTGAAGGAAACCAATCAGGCGCTGGACTATATCATCACCGCAATGACAGAGCCGGGAGACTGCGTATTCATCGAGGAACCCTGCTCGCCGGACGTGTACAGGATGATCGCACTGTCAGGCTGTGATTTTTTTACGGTTCCTGTGGATCTGGACGGCATGGTGGTGGAACAGCTGGAGCCTCTGATTGCAACAAAGAAGCCGAAGTTTATTTATGTGAATTCTAGTTATCAGGATCCGACGGGGAATATTCTGAGTCTGGAACGCCGACGGAAACTGCTGGAGCTTTCCAACCGGTACAGGATCCCGATTGTGGAAGATGATGCGGGATCCGAGATGTATTTCGAGGATCGGCCTACTCCGCCGATCAAATCGATGGATCACTGTAATAATGTGATTTACATTTATTCCTTTTCGCTGACCTTCGTTCCCGGAATGACGCTGGCCTTTGTCGTCGCGGATGAAAAGCTGGTGCGTGCCCTGAGTTATCTGGTTTCCATTCACATCGTCTCTATCGGGTGGATCACACAGAAACTGCTGGCGCGTAATCTGGAAAACGGGACTTATCAGAGGAAATGCAGAGAAATTGCGGATCACAGCCGCAGGAACCGGGATATCATGTGCGCCATGCTTGACCGTCTCTCCGATATCGGCGTCCGGTATGTCAAGCCTAGAGGGGGCGTCTATATCTGGGTCAAACTGCCTCCGGGACTCAGCGGGCGAAGAGTGGCGGAGGAGGCGTCCCGCTTCGATGTCGCTGTCGTTCCCGGTGAGGTGTTCTATCCGACCAGGAAAGGAGGGAAAGAGTTCATCCGACTGAATTACTCCTACGAATCTGTGGAATGGCTTACGGAGGGAATGAACCGCCTGGTACGGGTCATCAAAAAAACATATAAAGAAATTTCTGAAGGAAAACCATGATTTTCAATGGTTTGAAGCAATATAGGTACTGGTACTTAAAAATGATTAAGTACTGGTACTTTTTTATGAAAACGAAATATTGTAAGATGGAAATATCAAAATTGACAGTTAATTATCGATGTACACTTAAATGAAAAAGGAGAATTATTATGGCAGTTAATCTTAAGGGAAGACATTTTCTGACACTGATGGACTTCACACCGGCTGAGATCCGTTACATGCTGGATCTGGCTCATGATCTGAAGGCCAAGAAAAGAGCCGGCATCTGCAATCAGGTGCTGAAGGGCAAGAACATCGTTCTCCTGTTCGAGAAGACCTCCACCAGAACCAGATGCGCGTTTGAGGTTGCAGCGATGGACGAGGGCGCAGGTGTCACGTTCCTGGACAGCAAGTCCTCCCAGATGGGAAAGAAGGAAACAATTGCGGATACCGCCAAGGTTCTGGGCAGATTCTATGACGGAATCGAGTACAGAGGATTCAAGCAGAGCGTTGTGGAAGAACTGGCGGCGAATGCAGGCGTACCGGTCTGGAACGGACTGACTGACGTTGACCACCCGACACAGATCCTGGCGGATATGCTTACCATTGAGGAGCATGTGGCGAAGCCGCTGAACAAGGTCAAGGTTGTCTTTGTCGGAGATGTCAGAAACAACATGGCTTATGCGTGGATGTACGGCTGTGCCAAGATGGGTATGGAGTTCGTTGCGTTCGGACCGAAAGAACTGGCCGCTGAGGTTGACAAGGATGTTTTGGCGAGAGCACAGAAGGTTGCGGAGGAAACCGGAGCGAGCATCAGCGTAAGCAGCGACGAGTCCTGCCTGGAGGGCGCAGACGTGATCTACACCGATATCTGGGCTTCCATGGGTGAAGAGGATCAGATTCCGGAGAGAGTCAGACTGCTGACCCCGTTCAAGGTGACCAGAGAGTTCCTGGACAAGACCGGGAATCCGGACGTGATCTTCATGCATTGCCTGCCGAGCTTCCATGATTTCGACACCACGATGGCGAAGGATCAGAAGGAACTGGGATATGACATCCGCGAAGTGACCGACGAGGTATTCCTGAGCAAGAACTCTGTCGTATTTGATGAGGCGGAAAACAGAATGCATACGATCAAGGCGGTTATCGTCGCGACCATCGCATAAGAATCGTAACGGGTGCGTATTACTTACGCGGAATCAGGAAGGAGAAAAATATGTATCCCGGAATTCACAATTTCTCGGAGATAGGGAAGCTGAACAGGGTTCTGCTTCACCGGATCGGGCACGAGGTGGAAGGCCTGGTGCCGGACAACTTCGCGAGACTGCTGTTCGATGATATTCCGTATTTGAAGGTTGCGGAACAGGAACACGACAGGTTTGCGCAGGTGCTGCGTGATAACGGCGTAGAAGTCATCTATTATGTTGATGAGACAGCAAAGGCGATCAGGGATCCTGAGGTCAAAAAGGCGTTTCTGAACGATATCCTTGACGAGAGCGATCTGAATTCAGAGGGCATCCGGGAGGCGATCTACGATTACCTGATCCGGATGCCGGAGAGAGAAATGGTCGCTAAGATCATCGCCGGTGTCAGAAAAACAGATATTCCGAATGTGGAGTCCAAGACTCTGGCGGATCTGATTTCGTCCTCGTATCCATTTTATATGGATCCGATGCCGAATCTGTATTTCACCAGGGATCCGGGGGCCTGCGTCGGAAACGGTCTGAATGTGCATCATATGAGCACGGTGACCAGAAGACGGGAATCGCTGCTGCTGAAGTACATGTTTATGTATAACAAAGACTTTGCTCCGGAGGGATCACAGCTCTGGTATGATTATGACGATCCTGCCTCCATCGAAGGCGGAGACGTACTGGTACTGAATTCGGAAACGGTCGCCATCGGTCTCTCTCAGAGAACGACAGCGCTGGGAATCGAGCGCTTCGCAGAGAATGTTCTGCATAAATCCACGTTCAAGAGAGTGATTGTGTTTGACATTCCCAAGAGCAGGGCGTTCATGCATCTCGATACGGTTTTCACGATGGTGGATTTCGACAAGTTCACCATTCATCCGGAAATCGAAGGTCCGCTCCAGCTGTTTGAGATTACATTAAATGCGGAGGGGAAAGCTCATTTTGAGTCTGTGACGGACGAGCTGAGTCATCTTCTGGCCCGTGTTCTGAAGGTTCCTGCAGTGGAACTGATCCGTTGCGGCGGAAATGACGCCATGGCCGCGCAGAGAGAGCAGTGGAACGACGGCTCCAATACGCTATGCATTGCGCCGGGAACGGTTGTGACCTATGAGAGAAATTATGTAACAAATGACCTGCTGGACAAGAAGGGAATCAAGGTTCTGACCATTCCGAGCTCGGAGCTTTCCAGAGGAAGAGGCGGCCCGCGCTGCATGTCCTGCCCGGTCAACAGAGATGATCTGTAACTGATGAAGATTTATTAAGAGATAGTGAGGAATTAAAATGGCAGAAAAAATTGTAATCGCGCTGGGCGGAAACGCTCTTCAGTCCGGAAAGGGCGAGGCAACCGCGGAAGCACAGCTGAAGGTCGTGAAGAAAACCTGTGAACACATTGCGGATATCAGCTGCGCAGGATATGAAATCGGTCTGGTGCACGGAAACGGTCCCCAGGTAGGCAGAATCCTTCTGGCTTCCGAGACCGCGAAAGACGTCACACCGGCAATGCCGTTCGATGTCTGCGGTGCGCAGTCCCAGGGGTATATCGGGTATCACATTCAGCAGGCCCTGAGATACGCGCTAGCGAAGAGAAACCGCAATATACCGGTCGTCACGATTGAAACGCAGACCATCGTTGAGAGGAAAGACCCCGCATTCAAGACACCGACGAAGCCGATCGGACCGTTCTATACAGAAGAAGAGGCGAAACGGATGCAGGAGGAGAAGGGTTACACGATGAAGGAAGACGCCGGCAGAGGCTGGAGAAGAGTCGTCGCCTCTCCGCTTCCGCGCAAGATCGTTGAAATCGATGCGATCCGGACCCTGTGGCCTTCGACGATCACGATTTCTGTTGGAGGCGGCGGAATCCCCGTGGTCGAGAAGCGCAACGGCGCGCTGGAGGGCGTTGCCGCAGTTATCGATAAAGACTTCGGTGCGGAGCTTCTGGCCGAGGAGATCGGTGCGGATATTCTGATGATCCTGACCGAGGTAGAGAATGTCGCCATTAACTTCAACAAGCCGGATCAGAAGAACCTGACCTCCATGACACTGGAGGAAGCCGATCGGTACATTGAAGAGGGACAGTTCGCTCCCGGAAGCATGCTTCCCAAGGTAGAGGCGGCGATGAAGTTCGTCAGAACATATCCGAACAAAAAGGCAATTATCACGTCACTGGACAAGGCGGTGGACGCCCTGAACGGAAAGACGGGTACTGTCATCACTTTCGCATAATAAAATCAATGAAACAGCAGAAACAGAAAGTAACATGCGTTGCTTTCTGTTTCTGTGATTAGGGGCTTTTTTCGTCTGAACGAGAAGACAGCGGGTGTGAGGCAGGCGGCATGCCTGCGATGTGTTGTGTCTGTGTGCAGATATGGATGTCTGTATATGTGTATGTGTGTGTCGCGGGAACATCGGATCTGAAGTGAAATGTCCTCAGAATTTTATCAGCATTTGTTGACATAAAGAAAAGTATATTATATATTGTATTTAATGTGCGACCAGGAACGGAGAGTACCTGATTGCTGTGTGATATGTTACTCAGGGTATCTGACTCGGTGACGGTACTCTGTGAACAGATAAAGGTATCAATTTATGTGATCTGCAGCTTCAGTCGTTTGCACGGTCTTCGGATGGAAACCTCAGGGGCTGCAATTTGGAGGAATTGTTGTTATGGAAAAAGAAAAGAACCTTGGCATAGGTAAACTTACCTTATTTGCCATCAGTACGACGCTCGCGTCCGGAGTATTTTCTCTGTCAGGAGACTTCGCGGCCGGCGGTGCGCACACTCTGGCCGTTCTGATCGGATGGGCGATCTGTGGAATCGGAATGGCAGGACTTGCGGTTTCCTTTTACAGACTTTCCGTTGTCAAGCCGGAATTGTCCAGTGGAATTTTTAATTACGCAAAGACGGGATTCGGCGATTACATCGGGTTTATCAACGGGTGGGGATACTGGATCAGCGCAATTCTCGCCCCGGTATCTTATGTGGCGCTTTTGTTCGCTACACTGGGGAACTTCTTTGATGCGTTCGGCGACGGAAACAATCTGCTCTCGGTGGTTGTCGGTTCCCTCTATGTGTGGTTCCTGATTCTGCTGGTGTACCGAGGCGTGAATTCCGCGGTCGGCATCAATGCGGTCGTGGTTATCGCCAAACTGGTGCCTATCATCTTTACTGTCTTTGCGATCATCCTGATGGGAGCGTTCAAGCCTTCCATATTCATGGAGAACTTCGCAGGCGCCGCAGACAGCCCCTCGCTGCTCACGCAGGTGAAGGGTACCGTGACGACGACGGTATGGACGTTTATCGGAATTGAGGGTGCCGTAGTGCTTTCAGCCCGTGCGAAGAACACAAAAATCGCCGGGAAGGCGACGATTAATTCGTTCCTGGCTCTGCTGATCCTGTATGTGCTCATCTCCGTGCTCTCCATGGGCGTCATGCCGCAGGAGGAACTGGCTAAACTGAGCAATCCGCCGATGGCCGGTGTGATGGCCTATGTTGTCGGCCCTTGGGGTGCGACGCTGGTGAACTGCGCGGTAATTCTGTCCGTTGCAGGTGCGATGCTCTCCTATGTGATTCTTTGTACCGACAGCGCCTATCAGCCGGCGGTGAACGGTCTTTTCCCGAAGTTCCTGAGCAAGCTTAATCGTCACGACGCACCGACCTGGTCCGTTCTGGGAACCGGTATCGTTCTCCAGTTCTTCATCATCATGATCTATGTGGCGGCAAGCTCCTATCAGAAGTTGTACGCTGTCTCCACCAGCACGATCATGTTTCCGTATTTCTTCTCGGCACTGTATTATCTGAAGCTTTGTATTCAGGGACACGGCTGCGATAACGACGCAGGCGGAAAAGCCGGTGCATGGCTGGCCGCTGTCGTTGGAACTGTCTACGGTCTCTGGCTGCTGTATGCCACAGGCTGGCAGTACATTCTGATTACGACGCTGTGCTATGCGCCGGGAACGATTCTCTACTATTGGAGCAAGAAGGAGAGACACGAAAAGGTCTTTCCGAAAACCAGCGATCTGGTGGCCTTCGTCGTGGTCATGGTGTTGTTCGTGATTTCCATTGTCCTGCTGGCAAACGGTACGATCAAGCCGTTCTAGGATTAAACAGTACCTGCCGATGAGGCGGCGAAAACTGCTGGAATAAAGGCAGGACGGGAAAATAAGAAGACGCATTAATAAAGCCTCTCGCAAGTTCTGAAAGGTACTGAAGCGAGAGGCTTTTTAATTGAGGACTATATTATGGCATGCAACGGGCATGCGACCCGCGTCGGCATGCGTCATTGCGTACGGTCAGCCGAACCGCATTTGCTATGGCACAGCGCTGTGCGTCACTGTTTGAAGTCGCCGCCTTTGATGATTTTTTTATCGAACTTCGCTTTCTGTGCTTCAGGCACGCCTTCCAGATTCTGTTTCTGGATGGCCCGGATCTTCAGCGGAAGAGACCACAGGTTGATGAAGCCCTCGGCGTCGCTCTGGTCGTAGACTTCGTCCGCACTGAAAGTGGCGAACTCTTCGTTATACAGGGAATATGGTGATCTGCTGGCAACCGGCCAAGCGGTTCCCTTATACAGTTTCATCTTCACATCGCCGGTCATCAGTTCCTGTGTCTTGTCTACAAAGGCGGAAATCGCCTCCCGTAGCGGAGTGAACCAGAGACCGTCGTAGCACAGTTCTGCAAATTTCTGCGCGACGATCGCTTTATACGCCATGGTGTCGCGATCCAGGATTAATTTCTCCAGATCCCGGTGCGCCTGATAGAGAATTGTCCCTCCCGGGGTCTCATAGACGCCTCTTGACTTCATTCCAACCAGCCGGTTCTCGATGATGTCGATGGTGCCGACAGCGTTTCTGCTTCCCATTTCATTCAGCTTTGTCAGAAGCTCAATTGGTCCAAGCTTCTCGCCGTCAATTGCGACCGGCTCCCCCTTCTCAAAGGAAATCGTCACATATTCAGGTTCATCGGGAGCGTCCTCCGGTTCGCAGGACAGCACATGAATTCCTTTTTTGTGCTCGTTCCACGGATTCTCCAGCTCACCGCCCTCGTGGCTGATGTGCCAGATGTTTTCGTCTCTGGAATAGATTTTTTCTGTTGTCTGTTCAATTGGAATGTTGTTCTGATGAGCATATTCGATGAGATCTTCACGGGACTGGAAATCCCAGGTTCTCCATGGGGCGATGATCTGCATCGCAGGATTGATGGCCTTAATCGCGGTTTCGAATCTGACCTGATCGTTGCCCTTTCCGGTGCAGCCGTGGCAGATGATGAATGCGCCCTCTTCTACGGCGAGTTCCACGAGCTTCTGCGCCATCAGCGGCCGCGCCATCGAAGTTCCGAGGAGATAATCTCCTTCGTAGATTGCTCCTGCCTTCAGGGTCGGGTAAATGTAGTCAGTGATAAATTCTTCTCTGATGTCGATCGTAACAGCCTTCGATGCGCCGGTCGCGATCGCCTTCTTTTCTATTGCATCGAAGTCTTCTCCCTGGCCGGCGTTGCAGCAGGCAGCGATCACTTCGTAATCGAATTCTTTGATCAGCCATTTGAGAATAACGGATGTGTCCAGTCCGCCGGAGTAGGCAAGGACGACTTTTTCTTTAGACATATCGGGTTCCTCCTGAGAATCTTTTAATAAATATTAAACACATTGAATTTTATTTCGTGTATGTAATATAGCATATAGTGAATGAATAATCAAGGGGGTTTATCAAAAAATCAATAAAAATTTTACGAAATTTGTTTCTGAACAATAAATATTGTATTTTTACTGTTTCAGGGTTGAATAAAAATAGATATTAAATTATAATCTTCCCGATACAATTTTGTGTGGAGGGAATAAAATTATGAAAGGTACGATTTATCTTGAAGACGGTACGGTCTACAAAGGCACCGGATTCGGATTCCGGGGAACCCGGACGGGCGAGCTGGTTTTCAACACAGCGATGACCGGATACCAGAAAACTATGACGGATCCGTCCTATGAAGGACAGATTATCGTGATGACGTATCCGCTGATCGGAAATTACGGAGTAAATAACGTGGACTTTGAATCCGACAGAATTCACACCTTTGGACTGGTGGCCAGAGACGTGTGCTTTCGCCCGTCGAACTGGCGGTGTGTCAGAACGATCGATCAGTGGATGCGGGACGAACAGATTCCGGGCGTATATAATATAGATACCAGAGAGATTACGAGGCGGCTTCGGCGCATGGGCAGCCAGAAATGCGTCATCTCAACGGAGGATATCGGCATCGAGGAACTGGCGCGGATTTGTGGGGAGCATGAACTGCGCGGGGACGCGATGAAAACGGCAGGCGTGTCTGAGGTAACAGAATGTAAGGCGGAGCATCCAAGGTACCGTGTTGCGGTGATGGATTTCGGCGTCAAACGGAGCATCCTGAGGGAACTGACGGCCAGAGGCTGTGACCTGACTTTGTTCCCCTACGGTACAAAGGCGAGGACGATTCTCGACATGCACCCGGACGGCGTCTTCCTCACCAACGGCCCCGGCGATCCAGAAGAGGCGGCGGAGGCGGTGAAAATTACGGAAAAACTCGTCACAAACAGTAATTACGGGGAACGTGCCATGCCGATCTTCGGGATCTGCATGGGGCACCAGATTATCGCACTTTCTCAGGGAGGAGAAACCTACAAGCTGAAGTACGGGCATCGGGGCGGCAACCACGGAGTGTTCGACAAAAATACCGGGCGCAGTTATATTACATCGCAGAATCACGGATATGCTGTGAAAGCAGAAAGCATCATTCTTCACGGACTGGAAGTGACGCACCTGAATCTGAACGACGGGACTGTGGAGGGGATGCAGGCCATCGATAAGCCGGTTTTCTCGGTGCAGTTTCATCCGGAATCCAGTCCGGGCCCCAACGACGCGGGTTATCTGTTCGATAAATTTATTGAGTTGATGGAAGGAGGACGGCTATAATGCCAAGGGATTATTCATTGAAGAAGGTGATGATCATCGGCTCCGGGCCGATTGTCATCGGTCAGGCGGCGGAGTTCGATTATGCCGGGACGCAGGCGTGCAAGGCGATTTCCGAGGAGGGAATTGAAACCGTCCTGATCAACAGCAATCCCGCTACGATCATGACCGATAAGGGAATTGCGGACAAAGTGTATTTGGAACCGATTACGGAGGATGCGGTAACAAAAATCATACAGCAGGAGCGGCCGGACGGTATACTGGCCGGGTTCGGAGGACAGACCGGACTTAATCTTGCGATGGCGCTGGATGAAAAGGGAATTTTCGAAAAGTATGGAGTCAAGCTCCTGGGAGTCAATAAGGAAAGCATTCATAAAGCCGAAGACAGGGAAGCGTTCAAGGAACTGATGGGTCAGATCAATGAGCCTGTACCGCCCAGCATCATCGCTACAGGCTATGAAGAATGCCGGGCTTTCGCAGAGGAAACAGGGTATCCGGTTATCATCCGACCTGCCTATACCCTGGGAGGCACCGGAGGGGGCATCGCCCATAATGAACAGGAACTGCGGGAGCACTGTGATATGGGCATCGCGAAAAGCGCCATAGGCCAGATTCTGGTAGAGAAGTCCATCGCAGGCTGGAAGGAAATCGAATATGAGGTGATGCGCGACAGCAAGGACAACTGTATCGTTGTCTGCAGCATGGAAAACCTGGATCCGGCAGGGGTTCACACCGGTGACAGCATCGTCGTGGCGCCGACACAGACACTCAACGACACACAGTATCAGATGCTCCGTGATTCGGCCCTGAAGATTATCCGCAGTCTGAAAATCGAGGGGGGATGCAACGCCCAGTTTGCCCTGAATCCCGACAGGGATGAATACATCGTCATCGAGGTCAATCCCAGAGTCAGTCGTTCCTCTGCGCTGGCCTCGAAAGCTGCCGGTTATCCGATCGCCAAGATTGCCGCGAAAATCGCCATCGGATATTCGCTGGATGAGCTGAAAAACTATGTTACAGAAGGTTCCAGTGCATGTTTTGAGCCGGCGCTGGATTACTGCGTGGTCAAGATTCCCAAATGGCCCTTCAATAAATTCCGCACTGCCTCGCGGAAACTGGGGACGCAGATGAAGGCCACCGGAGAGATCATGGCGATTGATCGGTATTTCGAGGCGGCGCTGGCCAAGGCGATTTCCTCGCTGGAACTGGAGGGTACAGGACTGAGGATTCCATATGTGACAGGGCTCAGTAACGAGAAGCTGCTTGAAAAGCTCCGTGCCTGCGATGATGAACGGATTTTCTGTATCGCGGAGATCTTCCGCCGGCAGCTCATGACGCTGGAGGAGGTATTTGCGGAAACCAAAATCGATCGCTGGTTTCTGAACAAGCTGAAGGGCATAATCGACATGGAGGAACTTCTGAAAAACTCGGAGGTCACTGCAGAACTGATTGAAGAGGCGGAACACCGGGGATTTGAGGAGGAGGAGATCATGGCGCTCACTGGGATCCCCCGGGATGTTCTGCAGGATATCCGGATCTATCACGATATTTATCCGGTGTACAAAGTGGTAGATACCTGCGCGGGAGAATTTGAGGCACTGACTCCCTACTATTATTCCAGCTACGGAGGAGAAAATGAGAGCGTTCCCTCCGGACGTGACAAAATCCTCGTTGTGGGTTCCGGCCCGATCCGCATCGGTCAGGGAATTGAGTTCGATTACTGCTGCGTACAGGGCGTATGGGCGCTTCGTGAGGCAGGCTATGAATCGATTATCATCAACAACAATCCGGAGACGGTGAGCACCGACTTCGATACCTCGGACAAGCTGTATTTCGAGCCCCTCCACACCGATGATGTGATGAATGTCATCAAGCAGGAGCACCCTGAGGGCGTCATCCTGCAGTTCGGCGGACAGACCTCGCTGAATCTCGCGTCTCGTCTGGCGGCCCGGAGCATCAATATTCTGGGTACAAAGAATAAATATATCGATCTGGCAGAGGATAGGGAAAAGTTCTCAGAACTGCTGGATCTCCTTGACATCGCGACACCGAAGGGCTGTGCGGTGCGCACGGAGGAGGAAGCCTTCGAAGCTGTGGAAAGACTGGGGTATCCGCTGGTCGTCCGGCCGTCCTTTGTCATCGGCGGAAGAGCCATGCAGGTGGTGTACAGCGATGAGGAACTGAAAAAATACCTGAAGGAAGCAGTTCGGATGTCCCATGAGCACCCTGTCCTGATCGACAAGTATGTGGAGGGACGGGAAATGGACGTGGACGCCATCGCTGACGGTGAGGACGTGCTCATTCCGGGGATTATGGAGCATTTCGAGCGCACCGGCGTTCATTCCGGCGACAGTTGTACATCCTACCCGCCGTATGATCTTCCGCGAGAGGTAATCGAGGAACTTGTGGAGAGCACAAAGAAAATCGCGAAGGCTCTGCACATTGTGGGACTGGTGAATATTCAGTACGCCTGGGACGGAGAAAAGGTGTATGTTATTGAAGTAAATCCGAGAGCGTCACGGACGGTGCCGATTCTCAGTAAGGTTACAGGAATACCGATGGTCAAAATCGCAGTCAAGGTTATGACAGGCTCCAGGCTTGCGGAGATGGAGTGGGGAACCGGGCTGTATCCTGATGCAAATTACTATGCCATCAAAATCCCGGTATTCTCAGACGCCAAACTGACCGATGTGGATGTCGCAGTGGGTCCGGAGATGAAATCCACAGGAGAAGTTCTGGGAATAGACCCTGACTTTTCTACGGCGGTGTACAAAGGCTTTTTGGGCGCCGGCGGCAGGATTCCCACGACAGGATCAGCCTTTGTGAGCCTGAAGGATCATGACAAGACGGAAGAATCGGCAGAAATCATTCGTGAATATGAGAAGATGGGCTTCCGGCTCCTTGCTTCCCGCGGAACCTGCGAATATCTGCGGGAGCACGGACTGAAGGCAGAGCAGATCGGCTATGATGGGGTGATTCCGCGAATCGTGGAGGGGGAGATTCAGATTGTAATCAATACTCCGAAGACCGTCAACCGGATCGGTGCAGACACATTCCCGATACGGCGCGCCGCCATTGAGAGGAATCTGCCGGTGATGACCTGCATGGACACGGCGAAGCTGTTTCTGAATGCCGTCAGGCTGCGGCAGGAAGGGAAGGAACTCACGTACAACGCTTTGTAACGCCGGGAGTCCGGCCTTTGCAACAACGAGGGTACAGCGCTTTGTAACGGCGGGAAATAACGCTTTCTGACGGCGGGAGAGCCTTGCGCCCGCGGAGCCGCCGTTATATAATGGAGACATGGACAGAAAATGTGAATTGCTGGTCCCCGCAGGAGGGCCGGAACAGTTGATTGCGGCAGTGGAAAACGGCGCCGATGCGGTGTACATCGGCGGCCGCCTTTTTAATGCCCGGATGAATGCGGGAAATTTCGACGATGAAACATTGCGGAGCGCGGTGGATTTCGCGCATCAGCGGGGCGTCAGCGTGCATGTGACGATGAACACGCTGCTGCGTGACGACGAGATAGGGGAGGCGCTGAAATACGCAGCCTTTCTGTATGAGACCGGCGTGGATGCGCTGATCGTTGCGGACCTTGGACTTGGAAAACGGATTTCTGAGGTGATTCCGGATTTCCCGCTGCATCTTTCCACGCAGGGTACAATTTACAGTCTTGCCGGCGTAGAGGCGGCCGGACGGCTTGGTTTCGAAAGGGTTGTGCTCGCTCGGGAACTCAGTCTGCAGGAGATACAGACGATCTGTGAAAATACGGCGATGGAAATTGAGGTTTTCATTCACGGTGCATTGTGCATCTGTTATTCCGGCCAATGTCAGCTGAGCCGGTATTTCGGCGGCAGAAGCGGAAACAGGGGACAGTGCGCCCAGCCGTGCAGACTCGGATACCGCAGCCTGACGGATACGGGAGCGGAGGCGCCTGCACCGCTTTACCCGCTGAGCCCCGGGGATCTCTGCCTGATTGATCACCTGGGAGCACTGGTTTCTGCCGGAGTGACTTCACTGAAGGTGGAGGGCAGAATGAAATCCGCCGACTATGTGGGCGTGGTGACATCAGTTTACCGTAAATATCTGGATCGTGTCTGTGCCGGTAAAAGCGGCAGAGTGGAGCCTGAGGATCGTGAGGCACTCGCTCAGATTTTCAACCGGGGAGGGTTCACGGATGCGTATATTCGCGGCGAATCTGGAACGGAACTGATGTCCGGAGACCTTCCGAAGCACGGCGGGATCTATATAGGCAAGGTGCTCCGCAGGGTTCCCGGAACGGATCTTCTGGAAACAAAGGAAAATCTGCCTGTTTCTCTGGGAGACGGAGTTGAGATTCGCGGTACGGAGCTGTGCGGAAATGTTGTTACGTATTGCCGGAAAACAAAGGGGAAACTTCACATCGGAGATATACGAGGCAGCGTGCAGCCCGGGGATCCCATCTACCGTATTTCTTCGGCGTCGCAGCTTGCTGCGGTTCGAAAAACATACCGGCACACAGGACTCGACGGAGGACAGGAACAAAGGAAAACCCGTGTGGACATCCGCATCATCGGCCGGGGGACCTGTATCACGGCGATCGGTACGCATGAATCCGGGAAAAGAGCAGAGGTGCACTCCGGAGCGTTTGAACCTGCCGCGGAACCGGTGGATCTGGAAAGGATGGAGGCTGCGCTGCGTAAGAGCGGAAACACGCCTTTTTTCATCGGTCGGATACGGTTCGATGGGGATTTCGGTATGCGCATGAAGGCCTCTCAGATGAATGAACTGCGCCGGCGCCTGCTGAAGGAGGTCGCGGATTCGCTGATCGTGCGCCGGCCGAAACCGGAGGTGATG
>Ga0256404_1005207_pt1 | contig 23342 bp, 16 predicted proteins | sample RumenRJG_01DNA_FD_185990 | JGI IMG/M metagenome (GOLD analysis project Ga0256404, IMG submission 185990) | Bovine rumen microbial communities from Lethbridge, Alberta, Canada - RJG_01 | ecosystem: Host-associated > Mammals > Digestive system > Stomach > Rumen | place: Canada: Alberta | collected... | reverse complement strand
TTTTAGTCATTTTTAATTTACCATTCTTGCAATATCACTTGCAGTATGATCATTATATATTGGATATCTTGGTATTAAATACTTATTACTACTTCTTGTAGCTTTTCTGTTTCCTCCAGCAAATGCGACCTTAAATCCTAAATCTTTTATAGCTTGAATTGCCTCATCATCATATTGATAGAATGGATAACAGAATGATGTATTATCTCCAATTATATTTAAAGAACTTTGAATATCAGCCTTAGCTTGATCATAATTAGCACATACTAATTGTCCCTCACCACAAGGCCCTTTTTGATGCATATCATAAGTATGAGATTGAATTTCTAGATATGGAGAATCTTTATAATTATTTATATCCCACCATCCAGCAATTAAGAATAGGGTAGCATGCATTTGATATTCATTAAGAATTGTTGCTAAATGATTACCATTGTGTCTTCCAGTACCCATTGCTCCATCATCAACAGTGATTAAAACAGATTTTTCAGGAAGTTCAATTCTTCCATATATCCAATTAACAAACTCATTCATAGTAAGAGTTTTATAACCATTATCTTTTAAATATTGTAGGTGAGATCTAAACATATCAGTTTTTAAACAAATAGTTTCATTACATTCTTGAGTAGCTGGATCATAGAAGAAATGATAATTTAGAACAGCAATTCCTTGATTAGTATTCTTTTTAGGTTCCTCTTCATGAACTTCTTCTCCATTAGCCATCTTAACAATATTATCAATACTAGAATAGTATTTAATAGAATATCTATTTAACTTATTATGATCATCATTTGGAGTAGATTTTTTATTTGTATCTTCAAATTTAATCTTATCTTTATCACTAACAACACCAATATTAAGACCTAACTCTTTATTAATATTTTTAACTTCCTCAGTCTCTTTGCTTGTAAGTAATAAAACAGCTTTTTCTTTTAATCTTAAATATCCATTAATGTAATTAATATATTCATCCTTAGTAATGAAATAATTTCCATTTTCTTTTAATTTATCACTATGAGCCTTTAAAGTATTAATATCAAAACAATTCGCAACCTCACAATTACTAGTAATTGCTTCATAATATAAAACACTTACATATTCTGATACCTTATCTTTAGTATTATTACTATTAACTTCCTTTATACTCTTATCTTTCTTAATAGAGAAAATATTATTTAAGAAATTTACATAGTAATTATCTTTATCTTTATATAAAATAGGAAGATTGATACTATTTAAAGATATAACTTTATCTTTTCCACTAAATAAATAAACAGTTTTACTAGATTTAATATTCTTATTAAAAACTACATATTTAGAAGAATTATTTGTCTCACTAAATTCTTTTGTTTTTTTAATATTCTTATAACTTATATAATAATCTGTACCTTTAATCTTAAAATATTTATTTTTATCAGATAAGTTCTTTATCTCTTCAAGTTCCAATTTATAATCTTTATAAATAGTTCCAATTACTTTTTTCTTATTATCATATAATTTTATTTTACTAGTGGTTACTACATATTTATTATAATTATTTTTTATCATTTTAAGAGTATTCTTTCTATAAAAAATAAATCCAAATATTCCACATACTAAAATAATTACAACAAATATGAATAAAATTATCAGTACCTTCTTATTTTTTTCTTTAACTTTTTTATTCTTTTTCATAAAATCCCTCACCTTTAAAATCTACAATATCATTATAGTATGAGTTATGATTTTTCTCAAGATAATTTTTGTGTTAAAATTAAAATATGTTATAATATGAAAATTAAGGAGTTGGGCATATGAAAATAATTATTGTTGGTGGAGGATGTAGTGGAGTAATTGCCGCTATAAAGGCTAAAAATAAGAATAATGAAGTAATTATTTTAGAAAGAAATAATACACTTTTAAAGAAAATGTTATTGACTGGCAATGGTAGATGTAATTACTTCAATGAAAATTATAGTATAGATAATTATCATAGTAATAATATCGATTTAGTAAATGAATTCATAAGTAATGATAATATTATTATGGCTAAAGAATTTTTTGATAACTTAGGAATAGTTCCTAAAATAAAAAATGGTTATTATTATCCATATTCTAATCAAGCAATATCTATTAAAGATATCCTAGTAAATGAAATAAATAGATTAGGGATTAAAGTTATATATGATACTTATGTAGAAGAAATAATTAAAAAGGATAAGTTTATTATTAAAACAAATAATAAAGAATATGAATGTGATAAATTAATACTATCTACAGGAAGTTTTGCTTATCCAAAAACAGGTAGTGATGGAAAAGGATACTCTATTTTAGAAAAACTAGGTCATACTATAATTGAACCAGTACCAGCACTAGTTCAATTAAATGCCAATTCAAAATATTTAAAAGATTGGGATGGAGTAAGAAGTGATGTTTACTTAGAATTATTTGAAGATGGAAAATATCTATCTAAAGAAGAAGGAGAAATCCAATTTACTAAGTATGGATTAAGTGGAATATGTATCTTTAATTTAAGCCACTTTATTAGTAGAGGGCTACTTGAAAATAAAAAATATGTAGTGAAAATAAACTTTGTTCCATTTATAAAAACATTAATATCTCCATGGTTATATGAATATTCTAAAAAGAATAAAGAAAAAGATATTTATTGTTTACTAGAAGGATTTATAAATAAAAAACTAATTCCAATTATATTAAAAGAGTCAAATATAAATAGAAATAAAAAATATGATGATTTAACTAAAGAAGAAAAAATAAAATTAATAAATTCTTTGAGGCACTTTAAAGTAGACATAACATCAACAAAAGGATTTGATTCATCTCAAGTATGTAATGGGGGAGTATCTTTAGAAGAAATAAATATTAATACAATGGAATCTAAAATAGTAAAAGATTTATATATAATAGGAGAACTTTTAGATATTAATGGTAACTGTGGAGGCTACAATCTAACAGAATGTTGGATAAGTGGAATATTATCAGGAAAAGATATAGGAGGAAATAATGCTTAGAATAAGAGAAGTAAAAATACCTATATCATTAGATAATAATGAGTATATTTTAAAAAAAGTATCTAAATTACTAAATACTAAAAAAGAAGAAATAATAGAATATAAAATATTAAAGAAAAGTATAGATGCTAGAAATAAAAATAATATAATGTTTATTTATGAATTAGCTCTTAATCTAAAAAATGAAAATAAAATACATCTAACAAAAAATATTTCTAAATATATAGAAAATGAATACAAGTTTATAAAAAATAAAGAATTAAACTGTAGACCAATAATAGTAGGATCAGGTCCAGCAGGATTATTTTGTGCCTATATGTTAGCTCTAACTGGTTGTAATCCAATTATTTTAGAAAGAGGAGAAAAAATAGAAGATAGAGTAAATACAGTAGAAAAATTCCTTAAAACAAATAAACTAAATCCTGAATCAAATATTCAATTTGGAGAAGGAGGAGCAGGAACATTTAGTGATGGTAAACTAAACACACTAACAAAAGATAAATTAAATAGGCATAAAAAAGTATTTGAAATATTTATAGAAAATGGAGCTCCTTCAGAAATAATGTATTTAAATAAACCACATATTGGTACAGACATCTTAAGAAAAGTAATAATAAATATACGAAATAAGATAATATCTTTAGGAGGAGAATTTAAATATAATTCTAAAGTAACAAATCTTATAATAGATAATAATAAAATAAAAGGTGTAGTAGTAAATGATAATGAAAAAATATTATCAGATATAGTAGTACTCGCAATAGGGCATTCCGCAAGAGATACTTTTTATATGTTAAATGATAATAATATAAAAATGAAACCAAAAAACTTCGCAATAGGACTTCGTATAGAACATCCAAGAGAAATGATTGATAAAAGTCAATATGGAGAAAATTATAAGTTATTAGAACCAGCAAGTTATAAATTAACTTACACAACTAAAGCTAATAGAAGTGTATATTCATTTTGTATGTGCCCAGGAGGCTTTGTAGTAAATGCCTCATCTGAGGAAAATAGACTATGTATTAATGGAATGAGTAATTATAAAAGAGATGAGTTAAATTCAAATTCAGCTATTGTCGTAAATGTAACTGCTAATGACTTTGATAATAAATTATTTGGAGGAATTGAACTCCAAAGAAAACTAGAAGAAAAAGCATATATTGAAGGAAAAGGTAATATTCCAATTCAACTATATAAAGATTTTAAAAATAATATCAAAACAACTAAATTAGGAGAAATAATTCCAAATACAAAAGGTAATTATACGTTATCTAATTTAAATAATATTCTTCCAAAATATATAAGTGATTCAATAAAAGAAGCACTACCTGTTTTTGGAAAAAAGATAAAAGGATTTGATAGAGAAGATTCAATACTTTTAGGAATAGAAGCAAGAACTTCATCTCCTGTAATTATTGAAAGAGATGATAATCTAACTTCATCAGTAGAAGGTCTATATCCATGTGGAGAAGGAGCAGGCTATGCAGGAGGAATTACAACAGCAGCGATAGATGGTATTAAAGTTGCGGAAGCTATAGTAAAACATTAGATTTTAAATATAGAACTATTCTTTAAATAGAATAGTTTTTATGTTATTATTCTATTAGGATGTGATTGTATGTATGATGCTTTAATAAAAAAAGTTGATGGATCTATTGATTATATTAAAATAATAGATAACAAACTAGTTGGATTAAATTTTTCTAAAAGCGGAGTTAAGAATAGTAATGTAGAAGAATTAATATCTTTCTTTAAATCCTTTTTATACAATAAAGATTGTATATTTATTGGGTATTATATGGATTATGAAATTCACTATGATAAAAAAACTCAACTAAAGCATTTTATAAAAGATGGAATAGAAAACTTTGAGTTATTATTTCAATTTAATGGGATTGATGCAATACATTATGATGGACCACGTCTTGAAGTGCATAAAAATAAAAAAGATATTATAAAGGAATATATTATTAATGGCGTAATATGTGTTATATATTTATCTAGTGTATTGAATTTTATTAATTCATCATTATCGCATTTAAAGTATGATGTAAATACTACTTCTTATACCGCTCATCATGTTAGTAAATCAAGTGTTGATGAATATGATAAAATTGATTATAAACAGGCACTAGATTTTATTAAAAATAGTAATTTAGATAGTGAATCAAAAGAATATTTAATGAATGAAGACCTATTACAGGATATATTTAAATATTATAAAGATACTCCACTTGAATATACGGCTAATTTAAAATTTAAAGATCTTCAAATAATTTCATATGAAGAAGTTCAGGAAAAATATAAATCTCTTAAACTAGAAGAATGGTCTGCAGGCTGCTATAGTTATTTATATCCAGATAAATTATTTATTAGAAATATGACCATTGATCAATTGTATTTTCGTGTTCTTGCTCATGAGTTTGTTCATTTATTACAAGCTGAAGGATTGCCATATAGATATATTGTAGAATCTAGTGCTGAATTGGTGGCAAGTGAATATTTTGATTTTCAAGCTTCTAGTTATTCATCTGCAGTTGACAATTTAAAATTATTAACTGAAATAGTTGGACCAGAACCAATAATGAAGTTAATTTTTAGTGGAGATGATAAACAGTTACTTGAAATATTTAAAAATAATTTATCGTCATCTGATTACAATAAATTAATTGAATCTTTATGTACTAAATCAGAAGTAGTTAAAGAAAATGATGCAGAAGTTCATAGTGAAGTTAGAGAATTGCTATGTAAATTATATAAATCTATTAATAATAAAGATATCAGAGAAGATACAAATATTATGTATGATTTGGTATATGATAGAGAAAAATATGCATTATCTTCAGATTTACCTTCAACTGTAAGCCCACAAAACTATTATTATTTAAATGCTAGAAATATGGATCAATATGGATATTTATACTTGAGTGGAGTTGATTGTGATAAATTAGTAAAAGATGGTTATTTAAAAGAAGATAATGTATATGAATGTCATAAATATAATATAACTTTGGAAGAATATTATGATATATCAGCAAACGGTAATAATCCTGATTTTACAATTACAACTAATATGAGTGAAGACTATAAAATAGTTGGAGATTGGGATTATCAAAAGCATATGTTTGAATTATTTGATAGGCCTGTTTCAATAACAGAATTTAATACTGGTGAATATAGACAAAATATTTCATCTAAATTTATTAGCCTTGACGAAGCTGTAAAGTTAAATTATGTTAGTATTAGTGTTATGGATTTTATTCCAAAGTATAAATATTATACAGATTATAAAGACTGGAAATTTGCTGAAAAAGTATACTATTCTGTTAGAGAAAATATTACATATAATGTTTCTTCTCATGGAATTATTATTGATAAACCTAACTTAAAGGATAGATTTATGGATCAATATGATAGAATGATTAATAATACAAATTATGATGCAAAAGCATTGTAATTAAAAAAACTGTTCTTTTGCTAGGACAGTTTTTGTGATATAATTATACTGCCAATAAGGAGATGTTTATATGTATATGTATGGTTATGGTATTGAATATATTTTTATAATTTTATCAATTGCAATTACATTAGGTGCCCAGTTTTTTATAAATCATAAGTATAATCAAACAAAACAAATATCAGTAAAAAAGAATTTAACAGGACGTGAAGTAGCACGAAAAATTCTTGATAATAATGATTTAAAAAATGTAAAAGTTGAAGAGACATATGGTATGTTAAGTGATCACTATGATCCAAGAAGTAAAGTGGTTAGATTATCATCAGATATATATAATACATCTTCAATAGCATCAGTAGCAGTTGCAGCCCATGAATGTGGACATGCTATTCAAGACAAAAATAATTATTTATTTTTGAGATTTAGAAATCTAATAATTCCCCTTGTAAATTTATCATCAAAAGCAGGTTATATTGCTATATTAATAGGTCTTATATCAAGAATAACAGATTTAATTATAATAGGTATAATATTTGAATTAGTAATTTTACTATTCCAATTAATAACTTTACCAGTTGAATTTAATGCATCAAGAAGAGGGTTAAAACAATTAAAAGAATTAAAACTTGAAGACAATGAATTAAAATCAAGTAGAGGAATGTTATTTGCAGCTGCCTTAACATATGTCGCATCAGTTGCAGCAACACTTCTTCAAATATTTAGATTATTAATGATAGTAAAAAGAGATAAGAGGTAATTATGATAAGTATAGTTAATGAAGAACAATTTGCAAATTGTATAACTCATAGCGGAACAATGCATGCTGATGAAGTTTTCTCAACAGCATTTTTAGATATGTATTTAGGTGATGTTAAAGTATATAGAACAAATTATATAAATTACGATAAAGTACAAGAAAATACACTTATATATGACGTTGGAAGAGGTAAATATGACCATCATCAACCAGATGCTGAAAAAAGAGAAAATGATATTACGTATTGTTCATTTGGACTAATATGGAGAGAATTTGGAAAAGATTTTTTAAAAAAATATGATATTGAGTACATTGACGAAGTTTGGTCTGGTATAGATAAAGACTTAGTAGAATATATTGATGCAGATGATAATGGACAATTTCCAAAAATAGAAGCACCATATAAAGTAAAAACATTACCTGGAATAATAAAAATATTTAATCCAAGTTATGATTCAGGAGAAGATGAAAGTGAACAATTCTTACTAGCGTGTAATCTAGCAAAAATGATTCTTAAAGAAGAAATATTATATATAAATGGAAAAGTAATGGCAGAAAAAAGTCTTATTGAAGAATTAAAATACATAACAGATGAAAAATATGTAATATTAGATAAATTTCTTCCATATGAAGATACTATTTTAGGAGATGAAAAATACAATAATTTATTATTTGTAGCTTATCCATCAAATAGAGGAGGATATGCAATTAAAGTAATACCTAAATCATTAGAAGATAAAACTCCAAGGCAAAGTTTCCCAGAAGAATGGGCAGGTCTAGAAGGGGAAAAATTAGAACAAATATCAGGTATAGAAGGATTAACATTCTGTCATACAGCAAGATTTATTGTTAGCTGCAAAGATATAGATAGTGTTTATAAAGTATTTGATAAAATAATAAGTTGACTGTTAAGTAAATAAATTTTAAGTAATTTATTGAAAAATAAAAAATATAAGTATATCATGAATTTAGAGGTGTAAGTAATGAATAAGTATTTAAGAAAAGAAATAATAAAAAATACTATATATATAGGATTGATTCTTATATTTGCAGCATTTGCAACGTATAAAATATATAATAAATTTCAAACTACAAGAGATGTAGATTATACATCTAAATCATTAGATGTTGTATATCATGATAATGGAGATAAAATTACAATTGAAAAAGTTACACCAATGACTGATTCTGTAGGATTATCTTCTAAAGGGTATAATCTAAGTTTGAAAAATAATCTAACAGTACCTGTAGAATATAAAATAAAAATAGTAGATGATAAAGAAGCAAATGAAATTGATAAAGAAACATTAGTCCCAAAAGATGATATAAAAATATCAATAAAAGAAGGAAAAAGCACAAATAAAATATATAATTTAAATGACTTAGAAAAAGGTATATTATTAGAAAGTAAAGTTCCTGCAATTTCAACTATCGATATTGTTGTAAGAGTTTGGATTAATAAAGATAGTACAATACAACCAGGAAGTGATTTTAAGTATCATGGAATCATTCAAGTTATTGAAGATGGAAGTATTGCTAAAACAAAATAGGAGAAGAAATGGAAATTGATTTAAATAGATTAAACAATGATAATAAAATTGATATTACAGGAACATATTCTATTCCAAAAGAATATTACAATACTTCAGATATAATTGATTTGAAAGATATAAAAGTAGAAGGAAATATATACCTAGATGAAGAAGAAAATGAAATGATAGATTGTATAATAAATGGAAATATGGTAATAGCAGATGCTATATCATTAGATGAAATAACATATCCATTTAATATAGAATATAATGATATAATTCCAGAAACATCAAAAAAAAGTAAAAATACACTTGATATTTTAGAGTTTTTGTGGGAAAATATTGTACTAGAGGTCCCCTTACAGTTTACTAAGGTTGAAGATCTCAGTAAATTTCATGGGGATGGATGGAGACTAATTAGTGAAGATTCACTAAAAAGAGAGAATAATCCATTTAGTGATTTATTAAAAGATTATGATAAGGAGTGAGATACAAGTGATGAAATTAGACATTCAAATGTTTGCTGAACCTTTTCGTAAAGTTTCAAAAACAAGAAAAAGATTAAGAAGAAGTCATAATGCAATGGAAATTCCAGGAATGACAAAATGTCCTAATTGTGGAGAAATGATTAAACCACATAGAGTTTGTCCAAAATGTGGAAGCTACAAAGGTAAAGTTGAAGTTGTAAAGAAAGAAGCAGAATAATAATTCTGTTTTTTTATTTTCTCTTTTTTTTAAATAAAATTCATTGTATAATATATTATAGGATATTTAATAAAAGGATATGATAAAATGAATAATAGAAGAGGATTTACTTTAGTTGAAATATTAGTTACAATTGCAATATTAGGAATTCTGACAACAGTTGCGGTAGTATCAGTTTCAAATTTAACAAAAAAAGCAAGAGCAGAAAAAGATACTCAAAATGTAAATACTTTAAAAATGGCGGCAGAATCATATACGCAAGCCAATAAAGAATATTTACCTAAATTAGTTGGTGAATGGACAACCATAAATATATCAGAATTAAGCCAAAGTAATTATATTAAAGAAGAAATTAAGGATCAAAACGACAAATCATGTATGAGTGAATCATATGTTGATATAACAAAAATATCAAAAAAAGATTATATTTATCAGCCACATTTAATATGTGATGGAAAAGAAATCACTCCACAGAAGGAAGAAGATGAAGTGGAAACTAATCCAGAAATAATAATAACAATTAATGGATTAAAACCTGGAGAAGATGTAACATCAGAAAATCTTATTAATGCCAATTATTCTATTGCATTTAAAGGAGATAAAAATGATAAAAATATTGGAATATTAAGTTATAATTATTCAATGTTTGTTAAAAATATTGATAAAGATACAAACAAAGAATCTGAAGAATTTGAAGTATATAATTCAGGAAATCAAATTGGTAATAGTGAATCGGAAATATCAGTTAGTAATATAAACATAAGTAAATATTTAAATATAACAGGAAAAAATGAAGTAACAATAAAAGGTTTCTTAGTTAATGAAAAAGGAGTAAGAAAAACAGAAAAATCAACAATACAAGTAATGGGAGGGGACTCTGTAAGCATTTCAGATAATACTCCTCCAGTATGTCCAACTACTCCAGATGGAAGAGAAGGAGAACCAGATAATACAAACTGGATAAATAAAAAAGATATAAATGATGGTGCAAAAAGAAAAATATCACTAATTTGTAATGATGGAGAAGGTTCTGGATGTAAGAGGCAAAAATTCTCAAGAACATGGCCAAATAAAACAGAACAAGAAGAAAAAAAATCAATAGCACAATCTACAATAACATTAACAGATAATAACAATAATTCAATAGATTGTAATGTAAATGTTAACATAGATGTAGAATCTCCTGAATTGTCAGTTTTAAAGGATGCAAATATAAAAAATACAATAACTGTAAAAGCAAATAATGATTATGATCAATTAGATCCAAAAGAAACAATTGAATCAAATGATAATTATTATAATAATTTGTATAATAATAAATGGTTAAACGGAAGTAATTATTCTAATGGTATTACATACTCTGTAGAAGCATCAGATGATATTGGTATAAAAACAATTAAATGGCAAACAACCAATAGAACAAATAATGGATCGACTACAGATGAGCAAATAAATATAGATACTTCAAACAACAACGATTTTACATATGAAATAAATAATGAAGGAAAAAAGATATATAAATTTAATGTAGGATTTATTCATGATGGAGAAAGAGAAGGAACTTTGACAGTAGAAGATGCATCAGGTAATAAGGCAACAATAATCATAAAAGCTAATCTTGATAGGACTCCACCAACAAAACCAACAGTAAATATGTACAAGTGGAATGATAGTAAACCAAATAGCAGTAATGGACTATTAATATATAATCAAAATAATATAGAAGAATGGTCAAATAAAAATATTTATAGTGAAGCTGCAAATACAACTGATTCAGTTTCTGGAATAGATGATAATAGTTATCAATCAACACTAACTAAATCTGGTCAAGCTACAAATAAAAATGGTAAGAGTCTAAATATTACTGATGAAGGACAAATGTTGGTTAAATATAAAGTATGTGATAATGCTGCCAATTGTATTGAAACTGATTCATATAATGTTTGGATTGATAAAACAAATCCAACTTGTACTAATGAAGTAACTTCATCAAGCCCTGAAAATGAAAATGGTTGGATTACAACAGCAGGTTCAAAAGTAACAATAACTGCAAAATGTGAAGATGCATTAAGTAAATGTAAAACAACTGAAAACATCTCGCACGTATATAGTGAACAGATAAATACAACAAAGGCAGGTGCAGGCGGAGAAAATATTCCAGTTATAGTAGAAGATAATGCTGGTAATAAAGCAACATGCGAAGCAAATCAAAAAGTTAAAATGGATTGGGAACCACCAACAGTTCCTATAGTAACTGTTTATAAATGGAAATCAAATGATAAATTTCCAATGAGTGGCGCAGATTTAGGCAGTCCATTAGAAAGATTAGATGGTGAATTTAAATTTAGTTCAAGTGCCAATGCAAGTGATATAGATTATTGTAATAATAACAAATGTGATTGTATGACATCAACTGAAGGAACATGTGATTGGGTAGACTCAAAAGTATTTACTAAAGCTGATAAATCAGAAGATAATATCTCAGGACTGGACCATTATGAATTTACAACATTAGGTGCAACGACAAATGAAAAAAATGTAATTAGGGCAACAAGAAATATTGAAGCAGATGGAGAATCAACAATTTCATATGTTGCTTGCGATAAAGCAGGTAATTGTTCAGCACCAATAATATCAGGAGTTAAAATATCAAAATATGCACCAACAATAACATGTAAATTAAATAGTAGTGGAGAAATAACAGATATAAATATAACGACAAATGGAAATAATTATTATTTTAATGATTGTAATAAAGTAACTTCGGATAAAAGTAAATGTATATCAAATCAAAATTATGAAACAGAGGTAACTTCGATGGCAACAACTGTAGCTGGAATAAAAGCTAATTGGGGAGATGTCTCTTTGCCTCAAAATTGTGGTAGAACATATTATGGATATGTAAGAGCAAAATCAGTATCTAGTGGTAAGGAAACTATTGCTAAATGTAGTGGAAGTTACTCTACAAAGGTTTGTGATGAATGCACAGAATCATCTCCAGAAAATTGTCCTTGGGTAACATCATGTAGAGATGGAAATACAACTCTATATCGTGATAGTAATATTTATGATTGGGCGGGTACTGCATATCATAGTCTAAATGGAAGAAATGATAGAATTTATATTCCTCAAGGAAATGATGCAGATTCTGTATCTAAGTATGGAGTAACATGGGTTAAAGTTTATATTCCATCATACACTAGTTACTATGGAGATAAATCTGTATATATTGCTAAGAACTGTTTAGGGCCATACAACAAAGTTTGTCCATATACACAATGTCCAGGATAGGAGATAATTAAATGAAAAAAAAGAATAAAATAATAATTATTGGAATAATTGTTTTATTAATTATAGTCTTAATATCAGTGATTTTATTAAAAGTAGTTAAAATAACTGATAAAGAAGAAGATAATTATTTCTATTCATTTGATCAAAAATATACAATTAAGATTTGTAAATCAGATGACTGTAAAGTACCAAATGAAATAAAATATGATCTATTAGAATTAAAAAATGATATTCCAGAATTAAATTCATCTATTAAAAAAATAAATGATGATACAATAAAATATTATAATGAAACAAAAAAATCAAAACTAGATGGAGAAGCATGCTCAAGTGTAAAAAATATTTATAAATATAGAAACATCACAACGACATATTTTTCTAACTATGAATCCGATAAATATATTGTAATCGCAGTAAATAGAATACATAGAGACTTATGTAGTAAAGAAAATACAAGTGATTCTCCAGAAGTATACATATATGATAAAATTAATAAAAAAATCATCTCAGAAAAAGAATTCAAAGAAAATGAAAATATTACTGATGATTTAATTAATACCGCAATTAATTATTATAATGAAGAATACAAACTTAATTGTACAATAAATGAAAAATCTAAAATATATTATTCTAATGAAGGTAATTTAATAATTTCAGTTTATGATGAAAATACTAAAAGTTATCATGATATAGAACTATTTAGATAAGCAATGATTAATTCATTGCTTTTTAATTTTAAATATTTTATAATGAATATGATAGGGTGATACTAATGAGAATAATTAAGAGAAAAGGTTTTTCTTTAGTAGAATTGCTTGTAGTAGTTGCGATACTAGGAATTTTAACAACTCTTGCAGTAGCAGCGTACTCAAGATATATTGATAAAGCAAAAGCACAAAAAGAAAAACAAAATGAAGAAACAATAATTGCCGCTGCAAAAGCATATTTAAATTCAAATACAGATGAAAGACCAAAGACTATTGGTGAATCTACAAAAATAACTCTACGGACTTTAAAGAAAACAAATTATTTGAAAGAAGATATAAAAAATCGAAAAGATGAATCTTGTATGGAAAAATCTTATGTATATGTATATAAAAATGATTATACAAAATACTCATACAAGGGAATATTATATTGCGGTAATGATAAAGTTAATCCAGATGAAGAAATTCCAAAACCTGTAGTTAGTAATTTTACTTTCTCTGATATGAATGAAATAAGTAATGCTTCATTTAGTATGATTCTTAAAGGAAACAGTGATGAGTCAGTTGGTATAGAAAGTTATAATTACACAATATCTTTAATAAATAATGATAATGAAGAAAAGAAAGAAGTATATTCATCAGGTGCTATTAATGGAAGAGAAAATAAAAAAATATATTTAAATAAAATAATGATAAGAGACTATATAAAAATAACAGATTATAACTCAGTCAAAGTTACCGTAATTGTAAGAAATAATCTAGGTGGAGTAACTGAATATGTTAAAACATCACCATTTTATGATAATAAAGGTCCAAAATGTAGTTTAATAGAAGGAGAAGCTAATCAAGATGATTGGATTAATAAAGAAGATATTTTAAATAATAAAAAAAGGCAAATATCAGTTTATTGTAATGACGAGTATGGCTCAGGTTGTATAAGAAATAAATTTTCTAAGACATGGCCAGATAATAATAAAGAAAGTATTGAGTATTCAACAATTAGAATTACAGATAATAACAAGAATAATACAGATTGTTCAGTAAGAGTAAATATTGATAATAAAGCCCCAACAATAAATATTAAATTAATAAACTATTCAACACTTACAGAAACAGTACATGATGGAGAAAAAAAGACAATTGAAAGTACAGATTTCCCATCAAATATAAATGGTTGGTTAAATAAAGATAAATACCCATCTGGAGTAGAATTTGAAGTAAATACATCAGATGATATAAGTATATCTAAATATAAATGGGAAACAAACGGTAGTGAAACAAAAGAAGAAATATTAAATGATAATAATAATTCTCAAATGGAATCATCTAAATTTAAAATATCATTAATAGATGAAGGTATTAGAAGTGGAATACTTACCGTATATGATAAAGCAGGAAATAGTACAAGTATTACAATTAATGCTAATATTGATAGAACTGCTCCAACTAATCCAACAGTATCTGGATATAAGAAAAAATCATCTCAAAATATATCATCATCTGAAGGATTAGAAACTTATACATTTAACAGTTGGTATAAAGGTTATGTATATACTGAAGCAAATAATTCAGTAGATAATTTATCCGGCATAGATGGATATTACTGTACGACAAAAGGACAAACACAAGATATAACTAATAAAAAACAAAGTAGTAGAAACGTAAATATAGAAGGAAAAGTAAGTATAAAATATAAAGCCTGTGATATAGCAGGAAATTGTACTAATGATATAGAAAATATGGTTCTACTTGATAGAAGTGCACCTGTAATAGAATGTAATATAACAAAGTCTAAAGGAATAGCAATTACAAAGAAAACAGATAATGATGCGTCAGGTGTAAACAATTCTTCATTAAGATATGTTGCATCAATGGCATCATCAAAAGAAGGCATTCAAGCAGCGTGGGAAACAACAAATGATAAAATAATAGAAAAATTAAATTCATCTACTACATGTGGAGGTAGTTCCCTAAAAGGATATGTTTCAGTAGCAGATGTATTAGGAAACTCAGAGGTTTATAAATGTTCAAAAGAAGTTGAACAGCCTACATGTTGTAGTGAAGCAAATCCATTTGAATGCACCATTTATAGTGCATGTCGTGTAAATATAACCACAACAATATTTGAAAAATCAACAACCGCAACAGAAACAGGCTATGTATATCACGATGATGATGGTTATACCAAACTATATCATTTAGGAAAAGAAGAAAACGGAAAAACATATGTCTGCGCAGAAATAGGCGGAAAATATGGAGGATACTTCTATACAGGAGCAAGTTGGATAGATTGGTCAGATAAGAAAGTTACGGTAAATGGAAAATCATGTTATAAAGTATGGATATATTCAAATTGTGTAGGTAAAGGCAATTCAAGCTGTTCAAGCAAACAATGTAGGGGATAATATATAAAACCTATCATTTAAAATGGTAGGTTTTTGTTGTATAATAAAAGAAGGTGGTAATATGAAAAAAATAATAATTTGTCCAAACGAAGAAAAGTTAAATATATTAAATAGACTTAATAATATTAATGAACTACATACAATAAAATTTATGACTATAAATGAATTTATAAATAATTATTATTTTTCATATGATTCAAAAACTATATATTATCTAATGAATAAATATAAATTAAATATAGATGTAGTAAAAGTATATTTAAATAACTTATATTTTATAGATATTAATAAAGAATATAAAAATAATAAATTAGTATTTTTAAAAAATATAAAACAAGAATTAATAGATAATAATCTTCTATATTTTAATAATATATTTAAAGAATATATAAAAGATAAAGAGCTAGAAGTAATAAATTATTATGATTTAGATAAATATTTAGAAAACGATTTAAACTACACCACGGAGGTATCTAACTATAATTTAAATATCAAACCTCATGAGTTTAACACGATAGAAGGAGAAATAGAATTTATCTGTATCGAAATAAGAAAATTACTAGAAAGAGGAATTGATATAAATAATATCTACTTAACTAATGTATCAGAAGAATATAACTATATATTAAGTAAAATGTTTAGTTATTATAATATTCCAATAAATATTCCATTTAAAGATTCAATATATGGAACAATAATTGTAAAAGAGTTTTTAAATACTAGAAGTCTTGATTTAGATAATCCAAAAAAATCAGAAATTAATAAAAAAATTATATCTATTTTAGAAGAATTAGTTGATATAGATGAAAAAGATCCAATCTATGATAAAATTTTGATTGATAAATTAAAAAATACTTATTTAAGTAATAAAGTATTAGATAATGCCGTTAATATTAAAGATATTAATTCTTATACCTTTAGTGATAAAGATTATGTATTTTGTATTGGTTTTAATCTAGATTCTCTTCCAAAGACTCATAAAGATATAGAGTATCTTTCTGATAAAGATAAAGAAGAAGTAGATTTATATGATACAACATATTTAAATAAAAGAGAAAAAAGTAATACTATATATTTATTAAATAGAATTACTAATTTAACAGTAACTTATAAGTTATCATCACCATTTACTAAATACTATCCATCTAATTTAATTAATGATCTAAACTTAGAGGTAATAAAAGACCATTCTAAAAACTTAGAATATTCTAATACTTATAATAAATTATTACTTGGAGAATATTTAGATAAATATAATTTATATGGAGAAAAAGACTCTAATTTAGAATTATTATATAGTAATTATGATATTAAATATAATTCATATGATAATAAATATACTAATATAGATAAAGACTTATATTTAGAAAACATTTCATATCCATTAAGACTATCTTATACTGCTATAAATAATTATAATGAATGTAAATTCAAATATTATATTAATAATGTATTAAAAATAAATGATTATACTGATACTTTTCAAGCATTTATTGGACAGATGTATCATTATATTTTAACTTTGTATAAGAAGACTAATTTTAATCTTGATATAGAATTTAATAATTATTTAGAAAAAAGAGAACTTTCTTTAAAAGAAAAAATATTACTTGTAAAGATAAAAAAAGATCTAATAGATTTAATAGATATTTTAAAAAAACAACAATTACTTACTGGATATGATTATGAATTATATGAAAAACAAATTATTATTCCAATAAGAAATGATATAAGTGTAGAATTTATAGGGTATATTGATAAGATAATGTATTATAAAAATATGGATGATACATACTTTTCAATAATAGATTATAAGACAGGTTCAATTGATACAAATATTGAATTAATGAAATATGGATTACATATGCAGTTACCTGTATATTTATATTTAATAAATTATGGAGATTTAATATCTAATCCAATATTTACAGGTATTTATTATCAAAATATTTTATTTAATTATCCAACATGGAAGAAAAATATTGATAAAGAAATAAAAGATAGATATCTATTAAAAGGATATTCAACTGATAATATTAATATATTAGAAAAGTTTGATACAACATATGAAGATAGTGAATATATTAAAAGTATGAAATATAATCCTGATAAAGGATTCGGTGCATATACTAAATTAATTAGTGATGATGAGATGCTAAACATGGTTAAATATGTAGATAATCATATTAAAGAAAAAACAAATGAAATACTAAATAGAGATTTCGAAATAGATCCAAAAATCTATGAAGGAAAAAATATCTCATGTAAATTCTGTACATTTAAAGATTTATGTTTTATGACAAATGATGATTTAAAATACTTAGATAAAGTAGAAGATTTATCTTTTCTAGGAGGTGAAGAATAATGGCATTTACAAAAGAACAACAACAAGCAATAACCCTAGAAGGAACAAATATCATTGTCTCAGCAGGAGCAGGTTCAGGAAAAACTGCAGTCCTAACAGAAAGAGCTAAAAGAAAAGTATTAGAAGGAACACAAGTAAATGAACTTCTAATATTAACATTCACAAATGCTGCCGCAGCAGAGATGAAAGATAGAATAAGAGAAGCTATTAAAAAGACAAAAGAATTAAAAGATCAACTAGATCTAATAGATAGTGCCTATATCACAACATTTGATGCATTTTCCCTTGCTATCTTAAAAAAATATCATACAAGACTAAATATCACAAACAACATAAAAGTAACAGATGAAGTAATAATAGATTTAAAGAAAAAAGAGATCTTAGAAAATATCTTTAATGAAAATTATCTATCTCCTAAAAATAACTTTTTAAGATTAATAGAAAATTTTTGCCTAAAAGATGATAAAGAATTAATTTCATATATTTTATCAGTATATAAAAAAATAGAATTAAAATATGATAAAACAAACTTTATAAATAATTATTTTAATATTTTTAATAAAGATAAAATAAATAGTTTTATTGAAGAATATATAAATTTAATAAGAGAAAAACAAACAATTATAAAAAGTTTAATAGAAGAACTAACAAATTACTTTGAAGATGATTTTATTATTGAAGTAAAAGAATCTTTATCTAAGTTTTTAAATGCTAATACATATGAAGAATTTCTAAACTCAATGGATTATAAATCAGTAAGAGTACCAAAAAATTCTCCTGAAGAAGGAAAAAGTATAAAAAGTGAAATATATGGATTATTAAAAGATTTAAAAGAAAATAAGCTTATTTATTCATCAAGAGAAGAAATAGAAAATGACTTATATTCAACTAAAGAAAATATAGAAGTAATTATAGATATTATAAAAGAATTAGATAAAAGATTAGATTTATATAAAAAAGAAGAAGATATCTTTACATTTAATGATATCGCAAGATTAGCTATTTCTGTTGTAGAAGATAACCCTGATATAAGAGAAGAATTAACTTTATCATTTAAAGAAATAATGATAGATGAATATCAAGATACATCAGATACACAAGAAAAGTTTATTTCTTTAATCTCAAATAATAATGTTTATATGGTTGGAGATATAAAACAATCAATCTATCGTTTTAGAAATGCTAATCCATATATCTTTAAAAATAAATATGATACATATAGAGATACAGATAAAGGAGAAAAAATAGATCTTTTAAAAAACTTTAGATCGCGTGATACAGTTTTAAATAATATTAATTTATTATTCGATTATATAATGGATGATAATCTAGGAGGAGCAAAGTATCAAGAATCACATAGAATGGTTTTTGGTAATACTAGCTATATAGAAGAAGGAAAAACACAACAAGACTATGATATAGATGTAATTACATATAATGAAGAAGAACTATCAAGAATATCAAATTCAGAAGAAGAAGCTTTTATTATAGGAAATGATATAAAAGAAAAAATAAATAGTAAATTCCAAATATTTGATAAAAATAAAAAAATATTAAGAGACTGTAACTATAATGACTTTGTAATATTACTAGATAGAAGTAAAGACTTTGATTTATATAAAAAAGTATTTGAATATCTACATATACCATTAACTATATTAAAAGAAGAATCATTAAGAAAAGATAATGATATCTTAATAATTAGGAATTTATTAAAACTAATAATTTCAATAAAAAACAAAGTATTTGATAATACCTTTAAATATAGTTTTATAAGTATAAGTAGAAGTTTCTTATATAAAATAGATGATAATAAAATATATAATTATTTTATAAATAATACTTATGAAGAATCAGAGTTATATAAAGATATGTTATTGCTATCAGAAGAAATAGATGTATTATCACCATCTAAATTCTTTAGAACTTTATTAGAAAAAATAAACTATGATGAAAAATTATTAAGTATTAATAATATAAAATCAAATAGAGTAAGAATAGAATATATTTATAATTTAATAAAAGATTATGAATCTAAAGGAAACACTATAGAAGATTTTATTATTTATCTTGATCAAATAATAGAAGAAGACTATGATTTAAAATTCAATGTAAATAGTGATTCGAGTAATAGTTGTAAAGTAATGACTATTCATAAATCAAAAGGATTGGAATATCCAATATGTTATTTCGCAGGATTTAAATATAAATTTAATTTAAATGAATTAAAAGAAAAAATAATCTTTGATAATGAATTAGGTCTTATTCTACCTAAAGTAGATAATTATTATAAAGATACTATTTTAAAATTACTATTAAAAGAAAAAATGAAAAAAGAAGAAATATCAGAGCGAATTAGACTGTTATATGTAGGACTAACAAGAGCTAAAGAAAAAATGATAATAGTAATGCCTAAATCAGATGAAGAAAAAGAAGTAACTTCAATTATTCCACTATATGAACGAGAAAAATATAATTCATTCTATAGTATTATGAAAAGTATATATAGTATATTAAAACCATATATAAAAGAAACTAATATAATAGGTACAAAAGATTATCTAAATAATAATAAAGAAACAAATATAGAAAAAATAGATAAAAAGATCAATGTAAAAGAAATAAATATAGAATCAAAAGAAATATTAGAAAAACATTATTCAAAAGAAAGTTTAAGATTAATTTCAAAAGAAGAAAAAGAGTTAATGAAATTTGGTACACAAGTACATGAATTATTAGAAGAAATTGATTTTAATAATATAGATTTAATTAATAAAATAGATAATTCATTTATAAAAGAAAAAATATTATCATTTATAAATAGTAATTTAATGAAAAATTATTTAGATAAAAAAATGTATAAAGAATATGAATTTATTTATAATGAAGAAGAAGTTATATCTCATGGTATAATAGATTTATTAATAGAAGATAAAGATAAATATATAATTATTGATTATAAGTTAAAGAATATATCTGATCCACTTTATGATAAACAATTAAATGGATATAAAAAATATATTGAGAATAAAACTAATAAGAAATGTATATGTTTCTTATATTCATTAATAAATGAAGAATATAGGGAGATTAATTATGAATAAGGTAGATAAGAATAAATTAATAAGAGTAGAAATAAAAGAAAAAAATATAGATGATTTTATTAAATACTTTAATAAAATAAAAGAAGAAATGGAACACCATGAATATCTTATGAATATTTCAAAAGAATATTTATTAAGAATGTTAAAAAATAATAGTCATATATTTGCCTATATTTATGATGAAATGGTAATATGTTGCGCAATGATTATGCCATGTGATAAAAAAGCTATAGAATTAAGTGGACTTAATCTAGATTATCGTGAAGTCCTAGAATATGGTATTCAGTTTGTTCATCCCAATTATCGAGGAAATCATCTTCAATACTACATGATAGATGATATAAGATATTATGCACTCGCAAAAGGTTTTAAATACGCAATAGGTGTAGTAAATAAAGATAATGAGTACAGTAATAATAATGCAAAAAAATGGGGTAAATTAATAAAAGAAATCAAATTAGATGGAAAAATAAACAATGTATATTATAATGATTTATCATATAAAGAAAAAGAAAAGATAAATATTAAAGAATTAAAAAGAGAAGTATTAAAAAAAGAAGATTTAGTCTATTATATAAATTACTTAAATAGAATAAAAGATAATATGAAACACCAAGAATTCTTAGGATTATTTGAAAAAGATGAATTAGAAAAATTATTAGAAAATGACTCATATATCTATATTTATAAATATAAAGATGATATTGTATCATCATCAATGATAATACCAAGTACAAAAAAAGATTTAGAATCATTTGGTATTGATCTAGATTATAGGGAAGTAGTAGATTATGGACAACAAGTAGTATCAGACAAATATAGAGGTAATGGCCTACAACAATATATGTTAGAAGAATTAGAAATAATTTCAAAAGAAAAAGGATATAAATATGCAGTAACTACAGTACATCCAGATAATATTTATTCTGTAAATAATACATTAAAAAATAATTTTGAGTTAATAGGATCAAAAGAATTTGATAGAGGACCAAGAAATATATATTTGAAAAAACTATAGAAAGCGAATAAATGTTTGACAAAACAAAAAATATATGATATTATGTACGCATCAGTGAGAGGGTATAAGTAATGACGAGCTACCCTGGGAATTAATCTTACACGAGTTATTAAACACGGAGTCACTAGATAAAATAGTGAATATCCGTGTTTTTTTGTTTTAATGGATATTCAAAAAGAAGGGAGGATAATTAAAACAATTATTTATATTTAAAAGAATTACTTTGTAAAATAATAAAAATATATTATAATATGAAACATTCGTATTAAAGGGGGATATTATGAAAAAATTAAATATGTTTCAAAAAACAATTGGACCTTTATTAGCTGCAGGAGTAATTTTATTAACAGGCTGTAGTAAAGAAGGAAAAATAAATGATTCAATAACAACTGATACTTCATTTAATGAGGTTTTAGCCTCAGTTGCAGATGACACTCAATTAGATGAAAATTTAGATCAATTAGGATATGAGACTGATTTAGCAAGATATGCTGAAGCAAGATCACAAGGAAATATTGAAGAATGTAACTCTGCACTAGCAGATCTAGGAAAGAAGCTTATTGAAGCATCAGTTTGTGATCATTTAGGTATTAATTTAGAAGATGTTGTAGATTTTAAATATTATGCAATAGAAAATACGTATTATACTCCAAACTGTGTTATTAAATATTATAAAACAACAACAGGTAAAGCAACAGGAGATATTGATATTAACAGAAATGAATTAGTAGAAGAAAAATACTATTTAGGAGAAGAAGCAGCAGATCTAGCATTTAATGCATATCATTCATTAATGGGACATCAAGATACAGAAAAAGATGTAGATGATATATATAAATCATATCAAAGATATCTTTTAACAACAGGAGAAAATGTAAGAGATGATACAATATTCTTCAGATATGATGATAAAAAAATTGAAAATTTTGAAAATATTAAGAAAAAGTAGAACAAAATTCTACTTTTTTTATTATAAAAAAACAATTT